>JACKQG010003491.1_pt1 | contig 19233 bp, 1 predicted proteins | sample 8237621 | NCBI WGS metagenome assembly JACKQG01 (sample SAMN15677084, study PRJNA649215) | marine metagenome | biome: marine; feature: Black Sea; material: saline water; isolation source: suspended particulate matter (SPM) from the Black Sea western gyre | collected 2013-06-09/2013-06-10 | depth... | reverse complement strand
AAGTGGGATTGGGAGAAACAAGAATGCTGGCAGGGCATATGGAAATATAATACAAGGCAACTTGATTGGGACGACCGCCAGCGGCACTGCCGATCTTGGTAATGCGCTCGATGGCCTGCGCATCGAAAGCGGCAGCAACACGATCGGAGGAGTTGGAGTCGGCCAAGGAAACACGATCTCCGGTAATGACAACCATGGCGTCGTGCTGACGGGAGGGAACGCGAGCGGCAATGCGATCCTTGGTAATAAGATCGGCGTCGATAGTCTGGGCATCATTGACCTCGGCAACTCGCTGTCAGGCGTGCGAATCGGCAATGGTGCAATCTTAAACGTTGTAGGAGATTCCTCGGATTCTGACGGCAAGAACATCATCTCGGGCAACAACAACTTTGGAGTGTCGATCAAAGATACGGGAACCAACGGTAATGAACTGTTCGGAAACCACATTGGCGTCGATGCCGTTGGCTCCTTAGGAATTGGGAACTCCTTAGGCGGCGTGAAGATCGAAGCTGGAGCGGCTAATAATCACGTTGGCCGGGCCAGCGCTTCCACCAGCAACGTCATCTCTGGAAACGATAACGCTGGCGTTGCGATCAGGGACAACGGCACGAACGGGAACACGGTCGAAGGCAACTTCATCGGTGTGAACGTCGACGGTACGGCGCAGCTGCCGAACAACGGCAATGGCATCTCGATCTATGCGGGTGCTCAAGGCAATCTGGTCGGTGGCACCACCGCCAATGCACGCAATGTGATCTCGGCAAACACCCAAGATGGCATTGCAATTCGACATGCAAATACAACAGGGAATACGATCCAAGGCAATTACATTGGCTTGGACGTGACCGGAACGGCCGACTTGGGCAACGCCGGCAACGGCATCTTGATCGAGCTGAACACGTCGAATAACACGATCGGTGGTTCCGCGATCGGTGCCGGCAACATCGTGTCGGGCAACCAGAACCACGGCGTCAATGTAATCGGCGGCAGCAACATCACAATCCAAGGCAACACGATCGGAAGCGGTGTCGCCGGAACAGAGAATCTGAAGAACGAAGGAAGCGGCATCGTCGTCAGTACGACCGACGGGTCGAACATCGTCGTCGGAGGAGAGGCCCCGGGCGAAGGCAATCTGATCGTTTACAACGATGAGCGTGGGATCTTCACGAGTAACACCGGACCTAGTGACAAGATCGTGGGCAATACGATTCGATTCCAAGGGTTAAGCGGCATCCTTGGTGACCGAGCGAACGTAACCATCGCCAAGAACGTCATTCACGAGAACAGCACAAGTGCCAACTTCGATGAACTGGTGCTCAGTGGAGCTAATCAGCAGGTCTATCAGAATACGATCCACGGCTCGCCGGGGGACGGCATCTCTGTCGAGGGGAGCGGCCAGATCCTCCGCAACAACATCGTGACAGGAAACGCAGGCTTTGGCATCCGAATAGACGGCGGGTCAATTGCTCAGGAAAATCACAACCTGATCACAGACGCAACGACCGGGATCGGCAGCGGGACGAATAACGTTGCGGGGCGGATCAGCAGCGGTTCGCTCGACCCGACGGATATCAATGCTGATCCAGAATTCACGGCTGCAGGCATGGGCGACTTCACACTCACCGAGCCAGCGAGTCCCGCAATCAACGCTGGCATTGACCTGGGCGTGAACCAACCCGACATGAACGGAGCGGCTATCGGATTATTCAACGGGAGTGCTCCAGACATTGGTGCGTTAGAGTCAACAACTGTCGATAGCCTCGCGCCGACGGACGAATTCCTTGTGAATGTCGACCAGACGTCCAGTGGCCAAGAGACGAGCAACGAGAATCGCGGCAGCAATCGAGCGATCGCGACGGCTCCTGATGGAAGCTACGTCGTCGTTTGGACCGACAACAACGGATCGGATGCGTCGGTGCATGGCCAACGATACGACCGCTTCGGCGAAGCACAAGGAAGTAACTTTCTTATCAATCAAACCACCAGCGATCATCAACGCTGGATCTCGACTGACAGCGATGGTACCGGCAACTTCGTCGTGACTTGGGTCGGTGAGAATCAAGACGGAACGCCGCGGAGTGTGTTCGCGCGGCGTTATGACGCCGATGGTACGCCGCAAAGCGGTGAATTCCGAGTAAACACGGAGAACACCGGAACGCAGGACAACGCCTCGGTGGCGGTTGACTCCGATGGAGGCTTCGTAGTTGTGTGGGAAGGTGATGGTGCCGGTGGATACGACATCTACGGACGTCGCTACGATTCCTCGGGCTCGCCTCTCGGTGGCGAATTTCAGATCAACACGCTCAACCCCGGAGCGCTTGGCGAACCAGTTGTAGCAAGTGCCGACAACGGACAGTTTGTGGTCGTATGGGGCGACGCGGACGGTGTCCAGGCACAGCTCTACGACGAAAGCGGCGTTCCAGTTGGCGGCCAGTTCGAGATCGATGATTCCAACTTCGCCGGACAAGCTGGCGTCGCGATGGACGTAGACGGCGACTTTGTCGTCGTTTGGCGTGACACCGCCGGCACGAGGATCTTCGGCAGAATCTATGATGCTGCCGGGACGCCGCTCGATTCGCGGTTCCAGATCAACAATACCAACGGCGGAACCCAGACGAACCCGTCCGTTGATGTCGACGTGAACGGGAACTTTGTCGCGGTTTGGGAAGGCAATGGGCCTGGTGATTCAAGCGGCGTGTTCTATCGACGATATACTGCGACTGGAACAGCGCTCGATCCTGCTGAACTGTTGGTGAATGCGACAACAGGCGGCACGCAGGATCAAGCCTCGATCGCAGTGCAGAATACGGACAATTTTGCCGTGGTCTGGAGTGGCAACGGGCCTGGGGATGATAACGGCGTCTTTGTGCGTCAGTTTGGGGATGCGAATCGACCGCCGCTAAACGGCGTTCCCACCGCACAGAACGTCGATGAAGACGGTGATCTCATCTTCTCTTTCGCGATTGGAAATCTGATCTCGATTAGCGATCCCGACGCCGGTCTGAACGCGGTCGAGCTTGCGCTGATGGCAACCAATGGTGTGCTGACATTACCAATCACGTCGGGTCTGACCTTCAGCGCCGGTGATGGTAACGCAGATTCGCAGCAGCGGTTCCAAGGCACGATCACTGACGTAAACACCGCACTCGATGGGCTCCAGTTTGAGCCAATCGAAGATTTCGCCGGTGCGGCGAACCTCGTGATCGCTTCCAACGACCTTGGCAACACGGGAAGTGGCGGAGCGCAGTCCGACGTCGATTCTGTTGCGATCACCGTGGTTGCTGTCAATGATCCACCGATGAACTCGATTCCTGGCCCACAATCAACTGCCGAGGACACACGGCTCACTTTCTCGAGCCTTACAGCTAACGCGATTTCGATATCCGATATCGACGTCGGTGGAGAAGAAATTCGGGTCACGCTCGCCGTGACGAACGGCAAGCTCTCCTTGAATGGAACGGCAGGGCTAATCTTCAGCAACGGTGAGGGAATCGCCGACACATCAATGACGTTCGAGGGAACACTGGCGGCCGTCAATGCGGCACTTGATGGTCTCGTCTACGATCCGAACGACAACTATTTCGGCAACGACCAGATCATGATCGTCTCGAACGATTTGGGCAACACTGGCTCGGGCGGGCCGGAGGGCGATACAAGCTCAGTCGCAATCACCATTAGCTCGATCAACGACGCGCCGATCGCGAACAACGATCCCGGCACCTACGCTCCGCTCCTGGAGTCGCTTAATCCTCTGAGCTACTGGCGGCTCGGCGAAGCGAGCGGCTCGTTCGTCAAAGACATTGTCGGTTCGAATACCGGCACGATCACTGATGCAATGTTAGGACAATCGGGCGCAATCGTTAGCGATGCTAACACGGCGATTAGCTTCGATGGCTCTAACGAGTTTGTCGAGATTCCGCATTCGACGGATTACCAAGTCGCCGATGGGACAGTTCAGTTTTGGTTCAAGGCGAACGACATAACGCAGAACGCGGATCTGTTCTCAAAGGATCATACGGGCTTCGGTACCGGTGGGCACTTGACGTTGAGCTTGACGAATGACGGTCATGTCAAAGTGCGTTTGCAGAGTATGACGCAGAGCAAATTCGTCGAATCGAATAGCACGCTGACGAACGACGTGTGGCATCATGTAGCTTTCTCGTTCGGTTCGGGAGGCATGAAGCTATACGTGGATGGTGCGCTGGCGGATACAGACTCATTCTCCGGCGGAATTGGCGGTAACGTCGAACCAATCGCGTTGGGAGCGGGCACAACGTCCAGTTCGCAAGGTGCGGTCACACCAATCAACAAGTTCTTCGAAGGCGAACTCGACGAGGTCGCAATCTTCGCTACTGAGCTTTCGAGCGGTGACATTAGCCAGCTCTATGCGGCACGATCCGAACTCTATCAGGGGACGGAAGGACTTGAGTTATCGATTCTCGCAATCGATGGCGTGTTGGCCAATGACTTCGATGCAGAAAACGCAATGCTGCAAGCGACTTTGGTAAGCGACGCGACGAATGGATCCGTGTCGCTGAACTTGGATGGGTCGTTTACTTATCTGCCCGATCCTGAGTTCAACGGCATCGACACCTTTACGTATAAAACGAACGACGGAGTATTCGACTCGAACCTCGCCACGGCAACTATCTCGGTTAACCGCGTCAATAATCCGCCGAATGCCGTCGACAACGACTATCTGGTCAGCGAGGACGCCGAGCAATTGACGGGCAACGTGGTCACGGACGATACGGGATCGGGTGTTGATTCGGATGCCGATGGTGATGCGGTATTCGTGTTGGAAGTCAACGGCGACCCCAACTTGGTTGGCGTTCCGATCAACCTTGCCGCCGGCGCAACGCTGTTGGTAAGTCAAGATGGTGCGATTCAGTATGATCTGAACGGTCAATTCCAAAGTCTGGCTGCCGACCAATCGGCCAGCGATGTGTTCACTTACACGATTGCCGACGGTTGGAATGTTCGCATGATTCGTGTAACGGGCGACGAGATCAGCAACACAACCGAAGCCGAAGGCGTCCTAGCGGCCGCGACGGGCGTCGGATCACTGGTGGCGAACGGCGAGAGCTACGACGTCGTTGTCTTCGAAGACCATGTCGCGTCGCTCGTCGACTACGGCGATGGGGCGGCCGCCGATAACTTTAATACCAATAATCTGTGGCCGGACGGGACACTTGACGGTGGTGATCATTTCTTAGTGAATGCGGTATCCAGTTGGATTCTGCCCGCGGGAACGTACACGATCACTTTCGGTAGCGACGACGGAGGCGTGCTACGGCTTGGCAATGGCCAGGTGTTCGATACCGTGTTTGCTTCGGACGTCCCGGCCGGTTCGAATGAGATTCGGTTTGAATCTCCTCGGTCGCATGCGGTGACTGGCGGCAGCTTTACAGTAGCCGCGCCAACTCTAGTAACGCTGGAGGCTTTGGCTTGGGATCAGCTGCTCGATGCTTCGTTCGAGATTAGCATCGCGAGCGGAACGCATGCCAGCTTCGACGGTGCGGTCGATAGCGGCGGGAGTTTCGAATTGCTCAAGGACGGAACGCTCGGCTGGAGTCTGACTCACTCACACGCTTCTGTCGACATCACTGTGCAGGGCGTCAACGACGCTCCGATTGCTCACGAAGATCAGTTCGCGGCAAACTCGGGCGATGAATTGATTGTCGCGGCGGATGGTGTACTCGCGAACGACGTGGATCCTGATAGCGAGGAGTTAACTGCAACCGCTGTCGTGTTGCCGACAAAGGGCACGCTGACGCTTAACTCCGATGGCTCATTTTCTTTCATCGCCGATAGCGGAGCGTCAGGAACGGACGAGTTCTTTTACATTGCTAACGATGGGATCAACGACAGCCCGCTGACTCGAGTCGAGATAACGATCGCGTTTGGCGGCGCGCCGGGACCAGGGGCCGGTGAAGGCGGCGAATCAGAGGGGCCCAACGAATCGGAGTCACCCAGCGAATCAGAAAGTGGCGAAGAAAGTCCGGGCGCACCAGAGTCCGTTCTTCCTGTTCCGGAGATCGAAGAACAGCCTCCTTTGGGGCCAGCAGCAGGCAGTGTGCAGCAAGGCCGCGACGGACAACAGCCTCCTGCTCCCCAGCCGACCGACGACCGCGAAACAGCAGCGTCTAAACCGGATGCTGCTCACGCGATCATCAGCCTTCAGCGAGCCGCCGATTCTTCGAACTACGGTTATTCGGAGGCGCGTGACCGAGTTCGTGTACTGGTACAGGGAATCGTCGAAGGAAATAGCAGCAGTTCGCTCTTGCCTGAGGGAGTGACGCAGCTGATCTCGAATGGTGAGTTCAGCTTCGTTTCACGAACAAGTGCGCTGTGGCAAGACCTTGAAGATCTTGAAGACCGTGTCGAACAAGACATTCGTTTCGAAGCGGCAGAAGTTGCCTCCGCACTCGGCGTCACAACGACGTTATCGGTCGGGTACGTTCTGTGGTTCCTACGCGGGACTTACCTTGTCAGCTGTGTGCTGGCCCAAATGCCAGCCTGGAAGATGGTCGACCCGCTGTTCGTCTTCGGGGGTTCCGAGCTTCTTGGTGATGAAGACGACGAGTCGTTGACCGCGATGTTGCAACGGTCGAACGACATTGATCACGAAGCAGCTGCCGTTGAACCGGAAACAGATTCCGAAACGATGCCTGCGGTCGGAGAATAATCGTGTACACAGAAGTTCAAGATTGGCGACAGGCAAGAGAGGAGGCCCGTTCTCGGGCAATTGATCTACGATGAGGTTTCTACCAATCAAAGCACAAATCGCGATCGCTCAAGCCTTTTTGTTGGCCAGCATCGTTATTCTCGCGGCCATCTTCGGAATCGTTCCGAATCGACGGGCTGCGGAGATGCAGGGACGAGCCAGACTGTGCGAATCGCTAGCTGTTAACACAGCGATTCTCGTAAATCGAGATGACATGGAAAGTCTGAGTGCGATGCTCGAGACGGTTGTTGCGCGCCACGCTCAGATGCAATCGGTTGCGGTTCGTAAGATTGGAGGAAATCGAATTGTCGACGTGGGTGACCACTCGACGTATTGGAATCCGATGGCTGGCGAAGTCTCGGTCGATGCTCAGATGTCTGTGCCGATTCGCAGTGGCGAGACGAAGTGGGGAGCACTCGAGGTGCGGTTCGAGCCGCTGGCGTCGAAAGGGATTCTAGGATTCCTCCAAGATCCAACGCTGCATCTCGTCTCGTTCGTCGGTTTGGTTGCGTTCGTGTTCAATTACTTCTACTTTGCTCGAAAGCTCCAGGATCTTGATCCGTCAAAGGCCGTTCCTGAACGTGTACGCGGAGCTCTTGATACATTGACCGAAGGCCTGCTGGTCGTCGACAAGAACGAACGCATCGTGCTCGCAAACCAAGCGATAGCAGACAGCTTGGGCAGCAATCCACAACAGCTGGTTGGCAGCGGCGTCGACCAACTGCCTTGGGTCAGTCTCGACGACGCTCACATCGACACCAAGCGACCTTGGACTATCGCGATAAGAGAACAACAACGTCAACCAGGTGTTGTGATGGGCTTACAAAGCCCCAGCGGCGTTCGCACGGTGATGGCGCACTCCGCCCCCGTGCTTGGTCCGACCGGCGACTTGCACGGCGTTCTAACAAGTTTTGAAGACATCACGGAACTCGAAAACGCGAAAGCTGAGTTACGCGAATCCAAGGAAGTTGCTGACGCGGCGAATCGCGCAAAGACTGACTTCTTGGCCAATATGAGCCACGAAATTCGCACTCCGATGAACGCGATTCTGGGTTTCACGGACGTGATGCGTCGCGGCCTTGCGACGATGGAATCGCAGCGTCGCGAGTATCTCAACACGATCCACGCCAGCGGCCAGCACCTGCTGAACTTGATCAACGACATCTTAGATATTTCCAAGATCGAAGCGGGCGGGCTTGATCTGGAATTGACGCCCTGTTCCCCACACAAAATCCTCGCTGAAGTCGTCTCGATTATGAAAGTTCGTGCCGAGGACAAGGGTATCTATCTTCGCTTCCGCAGTGAGGGTGGGTTGCCGGAGACGATTCTGACCGACCCGACGCGCGTGAGACAACTGGTCACGAATTTGGTCGGAAACGCGATCAAATTTACAGAAGAAGGTGGCGTCGAGATCGTCGCCCGCATTGAGAGTTGCGATGGGCACCCACAGATGGCGATCGATGTTATCGACACGGGTATCGGAATGACCGATGAACAATCCGCAAAGGTCTTTAGCCCCTTCGTTCAGGCCGACGCGTCCGTGACACGGCGATTTGGCGGTACCGGGCTTGGCCTATCGATCAGCAAACGCTTCGCGGAAGCTCTCGGAGGTGCCATCACAATCGTAAGTAAACCAGGCCAGGGAAGTACCTTTACGGCAACGATAGAGACCGGACCCATCAAACACGTCCGCGTTGTCAGCGATCAGGAATCGGAAGAACAAGAAACTCGCGTCACGCAAACGATTGGCATCGACGTTGCCTTGCCGCCCTGTCGTATTCTTGTTGCGGACGATGTGGAGGCCAATCGCAAACTCATCAAACTTGTACTGGCCAGTGCCGGAGCCGAATTGGAACAAGCGACGAACGGCCGAGAAGCTTACGAGATGGCTCGCAACGGTGAGTTCGACATGGTGTTAATGGACATGCAGATGCCGGTGATGGACGGCTTCACGGCCGTAAGGAAACTTCGCAATGAGGGGTTCAATTTGCCGATCTACGCGCTTACTGCCGACGCCATGAAAGGTGCCGAAGAGGCGTGCCGCGACGCTGGTTGTACCGGATTCTTGACCAAACCCATCGACTTGGACAAAGTGCTGAGAACCGTGGCGGAAGTCATTCGAGAAGTCAATCCCCAGCGAGTTCGGCACGTTGATGTCGAGCCAACGATGGAGGAAACGACCGCCATTCCAATTGCCGACGAACCGCAACCGTCAACCCCCATGACACAGTCCATGGAGCTGGATCTGGCGGCATTGCGAGAGATCGCTCGCGACTATCTCCCTTACCTTAAAGAGCAGATTGTCGAACTGAGCAATGCTTGGGACCAACGCGATTATGATGACGTCGCGCAGATCGCCCATTCCATTAAAGGTTCTGCCGGAACGTTTGGGCTTGACGAGTTCACGGAACCTGCTGGAAAACTGCAAGCATTAGCCAAGCAGCGTAACGAGCCAGAAATCGAAGCGGCGCTCCGTGACCTCTTAGACCTTAGTGAAAAGGTTGATCTCGACTTCGAGCCCGTGCCACAACCCGGCAATTGATGCCAGCGATCAGCACGTTGGGAGAAATCGGAAGTATCAGTCGGCCGGCGCTACTGCCCTTTGAAGCGATACGTCGGCTGAACACCCTCATGCGGTTGGCGCGGTTCTGACGCCTCGCTTCGACGACGACCGCGCATGGTTGTAGCGATCGTACGTGTCGCGACATCTTGGTAGCGGCAATCTGTTGCAAAGGGTCAACGTGTTGTTGCGTTTCTACCGCATAAGCTGCGCCAGTGGGGTAGAGTTTTCACGGCTTGAGATATAGCTAGTGCGCGCAAGCTGCGTTGAACGCAGGTGTCGCGCACGATAGTGACTAATAAAGGAGTTGATCTTGCTCGGAAACTGGAGCTGGTTGCAAAGGCGAAGAAGACGCCTGACTCAAAGAATGCATGATGCGAATCGTGAGGCTACCGGTCCGCGCCCGATGGATGCTGAGCTACTTGAGGACCGCGTACTGTTTAGCGCCGCGCCGATCGACTTGGAGGCAATGCAAGCCGCCGAAGCGATCGAGCCCGCTGAGGCGATCCAGAAGGCGTTGGACGTGCTGGCTGCTGCACCGAACGCACAGAACGGATTCGGTACGATACCGGAGCCTCCGGACGACATTGCGCTCGGAGCAGAAGAAGTCTTCGATCCGAATGACGCATTCGCACCTTCCGTCGCGCTCGCGGAAGTTGTAGCCCGAGAAATCGTTTTCATTGACCGTTCCGTCGATGATTACCAGACGCTGGTCGCCGATCTGGAATCCTCGTCAAAGGCTGACACCTTTGATCTTGTCTTCATCGACCAGAATGCGGATGGTGTCGAGCAGATCACTCGTACTCTGGCCGAACGTGGCGAGTATGACGCCATACATATCGTCTCACACGGAAACGATCGTGGGGTACGGCTGGGCGAGACTTGGTTGTCGGGTTCGACGCTTGGGTTCTTCTCGGATGAAATCTCGTCTTGGGGTCAGTCATTGAACGAGTCGGGCGATCTCTTGTTCTATGGGTGCGAGCTGGCTGATAGTTCCGAAGGCCGCGCGTTACTCGAATCGGTGAGCGAGCTGTGCGATTGCGACGTCGCTGCGAGTAATGATGATACCGGGCAGGCTGTGCTGGGTGGCGATTGGGATCTTGAATTTGAGGTCGGCAAGGTTGAGACGCAAGTCGCGTTCAGTCAGGACGCGCAGCTTGAGTTCTCCGGTCTATTGGCTACGGTCACTGTCGACATTACCGCCGATGAGCTAGATGGCGACACATCCAACATCGGAAATTTGATCATAACGCCGGGTGGGACTGGAATCTCGCTGCGGGAAGCGATCTTGGCAGCGAACAATACCGGCGGATCCGATAACATCAACTTCAATATCGTCGGTGCGGGGCCGCATACGATCAACGTGTTGTCTGCGTCGCCCGCGATCGTGGATACGGTGATTATCGATGGCTGGAGCGAACCAGACTACGTCGCGGGAACTCCGGTTATTGAATTAAATGGAGTCGCGGCTGGAGCTGGCGTCGATGGCTTGAAGCTTAACACGGGCAGCAGCGGCAGCACGATTCGTGGCCTGATCATCAATCGATTCACTGACGACGGTATTGACATCGCCGGTGGCAGCGGTGGCAACACCATCGCAGGTAACTGGATCGGGCTAGACAACACCGGAATGCTGGACTTCGGGAACGGCAACGACGGCATTGAAGCTTCCGGCCCGAACAACATCTTTGGTGGTACGACGGTGGCCGAGCGAAATGTTACTTCAGGAAACGTCTCAGCCGGCGTAAAGCTGACCGGCGCGACCGCGACTGGCAACGTCGTGATTGGCAATTACATCGGGACCAATGCCAATGCGAATGCGGCGGTTGCTAATGGCAATTTTGGCCTGAGAATCTCGAGTGGAGCCAGTGGCAACACCGTGGGTGGTCTCACTGCTGCGGAACGCAATATCATATCCGGCAACACGAGCGAGGGCGTGTATATCACCGGTTTGGGGACAGACAACAATGTTGTCGTCGGTAACTATATTGGAACGGATCCAACCGGCACTTCCGCGTTGGGGAATCTCGATGATGGCGTCCAGATCGGAACATCAGCGAATGGCAACGTGATCGGCGGAGCGGTAGCCGGAGCGGGCAACGTAATCGCGGCCTCCGGTGATGACGGCATCGATCTGGGAGGCAGTACATCCAACAGTGTCATTCAGGGCAATTACATCGGTGTTGGGAGCGATGGAGTTACACCGCTGGGGAACACCAGCGAAGGCGTGACTATCGCCGCTTCTGCGAATACTCAGATCGGGGGTACCGATGCTCTGGCTGGCAACGTAATCGCGAACAATGGCGGTGATGGCGTCTGGATTTCGGATGCGACCGTTCAAGGAACGTCGATTCTCGGAAACTCGATTTACGCCAACACGGGGATCGGTATTGATCTGGCTCCGAACGGCGTCACCGCGAATGATGTGGGCGATGTTGACACCGGATCGAATGCATTACAAAACTTCCCCGTGCTGACGGCAGCGTTCACAGACGCGTCTTCGACGGTAGCGGTATCGGGGACGTTCAACAGCCTGGCGGACACGACATTCCGGCTTGAGTTCTTTGCGAACTCGGATGCCGCGGACGAAGGTGAAACGTACCTCGGCTTTCGCAATGTCATCACGGACGCCAGCGGGAACACCAGGTTTGTTGGCTCGTTCAGCGCCGTGGTCGCGGATGCTGCAACGATCACGGCCACGGCAACCAATTTAGCGACGGGGGACACATCGGAATTCAGCGCCACCCGCACGACGGCAGCGACTTTAGTCGTTGACACAACCAGCGACGTCGTCGATGGGAATACATCGTCCATCGCAAATCTGCTTGCCACTCGAGGAACTGACACGTTCATTTCGCTTCGCGAAGCCATCATAGCAACGAACAATACTGTAGGAACCGATGGAATTCTGCTCTCGAGTGGCACATACGGCATCACGTTGACAGGTGCCAGCGAAGACCTGGCGGCGAGCGGTGACCTGGATATTCGTGGCGATCTTGTCATTGCCGGAGCGGGTGCGGGGGTCACGACCGTCACTGGCAACTCGAACGACCGCGTGTTCGATATTCTCAACTCCGCCGTCGTCGATGCTACCGGTTTTTCGATTATCGAAGGGAACGCTAGCGTCGACGGTGGTGGAGTGTTCGTTCGAAGTGGAACGACTTTGAATCTGACCGATGCAATCGTTTCCGGAAACAGCGCGTCGAGCGGCGCCGGAGGCGGAATCGCCAATGACGGCACGTTGCTCCTGGATTCGACACGTTTCACCGAGAACTCTGCGGCGGAGGGCGCGGGTTTGGAAAACGTCGGGACGGCGTTCATCACGAATTCGCTGTTCGACACAAACACGGCAAGCTCGAATGGTGGAGGCGTCCAGTCGAAGGACGGCGCATCCAATCTCCAACTGGTCAACGTCACTCTCAGTCGCAACATGGCCACTACCCAGGGTGGCGGCGCGAACCTTGCGAATGCTGCGGCGCTACTCAACGTCACCGTCGCCAACAATTCGGCTGGCAGCGGCGGTGGGTTGTATCGAGGATCTGGGTCCGTGGGGCTGCGGAATTCGATTCTTGCCGGTAACACGCAAGCAGGCGGCGGTGATGCCACGGGTGCTTTCGTCAGCTCAGGCGACAACATTATCGGAGACACGACCGGAAGCAGCGGCTGGGGCGGCGGCGACCAGCAGAATGTCGATCCGTTGCTTGCACCTTTGGCGGATTACGGAGGCCCCACACTAACTCATGCCTTGTACGCTAGAAGTCCCGCCGAAGACGCAGGCAATGTTGCCTTCACCACACTCGAAATCGACCAGCGTGGCATCGCACGTGACGATGGTAGCATTGATATTGGAGCGTTTGAAGGGGTATTGGCCAGTAACATCGTCTACGTCGATACGGCCAGCGACGTCTCGGACGGCACGACAACTAGCATCGCCGCTTTAGTGGCTAATAAAGGAGCCGACGGATTTATTTCGCTACGAGAAGCGATCACGGCCACGAATAATACCGCCAATGGCGGCACACCCGACGAGATTCATTTCAACATCACAGGTGGTGGACCGCACACGATTGCTGTTGGAGCAACGGGCCTGCCAAACATCACCGACGCGATCGTGATCGATGGCACGACCGATCCCGATTTTGCAGGCATACCAATCATTGAACTCGACGGAACGTTAGCCGGTGGGACAGCCGATGGATTGGTCATAACTAGTGGCGGTAGCACGATTCGCGGTCTTGTGATTAATCGCTTTGGCGACAAGGGTATTCAGCTCAATTCCGATAACAACACGATTGTCGGAAACTATATTGGTACTAACGTGGCCGGCACGGCAGCGCTCGGGAATGGTGCCGAAGGCATTCGAATCGATGCGAACAACAATACGATCGGCGGTACGACGGTCGCAGATCGCAATGTCATCTCCGGTAACGTTGATGGTGTGGGCATTCGCAGCGGAACCGGCAACGTCGTGCAAGGTAACTTTATCGGCACGAATGCGGCCGGCACGTCGGCGATCGCCAACTCGGATGAGGGAATTGAACTCACGTCGAACTCCAACACCATTGGTGGAGCCACAGCCAGCCAAGGCAATGTGATCTCCGGCAACACGGACAACGGCATTCAAATCGGTGCGGATAGCAACATCGTTCAAGGCAACTTCATTGGCACCGATCTGAGCGGCACGCTTTCACTGCCGAATGACCATGGTGTCCGTATTCTTACTGGTGCTTCCAATACCATCGGCGGAATTGGTGTTGGAGAAGCGAATGTCATCGCGAACAACCTGCGAGACGGCATCCTGCTCGACACCTCGGCTGGAACGGGCAATTCGCTGCTTGGTAATTCAATCCACTCGAATATGCAACTTGGCATCGACTTGAACAACGATGGTGCCGACTCGAACGATCCGGGAGATGCCGACACAGGTCCGAACAATCGACAGAATTTCCCGGTTCTCACCGCCGCCGCCAGTGCTGGCAGCAATACAACCATTCAAGGTTCGCTTAATAGCAGTGCTTCGACGACGTTCGACCTCCATTTCTATTCCAGCCCGACCGGGGACCCCAGCGGTAACGGAGAAGCGGAAGTTTACCTCGGCACCGACAGCGTTATCACTGACGGCAGCGGCAATGCGACGATCAATACGACGTTGGTCGGAGTGAGTGTCACACTTGGTCATGCCGTGACCGCGACAGCAACCGATTCGACGGGAAACACTTCCGAGTTCGCTCCGAACGTCGCGTCGGTTTCCAACGTGTTGTTCGTTGACACAACCAGCGACGTCGCCGATGGCACGACAACATCGATCGCGGCACTACTGGGCGACAAAGGTGCCGATGGCCTCATCTCGCTCCGCGAAGCGATCCTCGCGACCAACAATACACTTAACGTCGGTGGCCCAGACGAGATTCACTTCAACATTGCCGGTGCGGGGCCGCACACGATTGTTGTCGATTCGACCGGACTCGGAGCGCTGCCAAATATTGACGAGGCCGTGATCATAGATGGTACGACCGAATCGGGTGCGTCGCTCGGAACGCTTGTTACTGGAACGCAGCATACGTTGATGATCGAGCTGCAAAACGACGTTCTCGGTGCGGTGCACGGGATAACCATCGGGGTTGGTGGCACGGGCAGCACGATTCGCGGTTTGGTGATCAACAACTTCAGTGCCGGCGTGCGGTTGCTGGACGGCGCGAACACGATCGAAGGGAACTACATCGGCACGAACGTCGCAGGCACGGCGGCGATGCGGAACGGATTCAATGGAATCTACATCAATAACACCGCCGGCAATATCGTGCAGAATAACCTGCTCTCCGGCAACTCCGACGGCGCGGACGACGAAGGTGTTTACGTCAATGGCGCCTCCGCGACCGGCAACATCGTACGTGGCAACATCATTGGCTTGAATGCCGCGGGTGACACCGCGCTGGGTAACTACACCGGCGTGCTGATCGCTGGCGGCGCAAACGGTAACACGATCGGCGGTACGGCAGCTGGCACTGGCAACCTGGTGTCAGGTAACGCTAACAACGGAATCGAAGTCCGAGAAGTTGGCAGCGACAACAACGTCATTCTGGGTAACATCATCGGATTGAACGCTGCTGGAACTGCTGCGGTCGCCAATGCCGCTAACGGAATCCTCATTGCAAGTGGCAATGGCACGACCATTGGTGGGAACTCAGTTGTGGCCCGGAACCTCATCTCTGGGAATTCGCAAGTCGGTATCGACCTGCTCTCGACGATGGGCAATGTGATCCAAGGTAACTACATCGGCACGGATATCACGGGTAGCCTTGATCGCGGCAACACGTTAACGGGAATCCGCATGGGTGATGCGGACAACAATACGATCGGCGGGTCCGGCGCTGGTGAGGGCAACGTCATTTCTGGCAATCAAGATGGTTTGCTGATTCAATCCGGAAGCGATAACAACATCATTCAAGGCAACCTGATCGGAACCGACGCGACGGGAACATCGGGAATCAGCAATGGCGGCATCGGCGCGATCTATATTCGCGGCGCATCGACGAACAACACAATCGGCGGTACGGCCAACGGTGAAGCCAATACGATCGCCTTCAACAGTAACAACGGAATCCGACTCGACGCCACGGCCGGGACCGCCAACCGTATTCGCGCCAACAGCATTCACAGCAATGGGCTATTGGGAATTGATCTGAACGGAAATAGTGCGGCCGAGACCAACGATGCTGGAGATGGCGACACCGGCCCCAACGATCTGCAGAACTACCCCGTTCTTACCTCGTCAAACCGAAGTGGCAGTGATACGACGATCCAAGGTTCTCTCAACAGCGCAGCAAGTACCACGTTCGCGATCGATTTCTTTTCCACTCCGATTGCCGACGGATCGGGATTCGGCGAAGGAACCGTTTACCTTGGCTCCGCCAACGTGGCGACCGATGGCTCAGGCAATGCAACGATCAACGAGACTATTGTTGGAGTGGTCGTGACCGCTGGTCATTCTGTTTCCGCAACGGCAACCGATCCATCGGGCAATACATCCGAATTCAGCGCCGTCGTGACCGCGATCACCAAGAGGCTTATCGTCGATACAACCGACGACGTGTTGGACGGCGACACTTCGTCGATCGTGGCACTGTATGGTGACAAAGGTGCTGATGGCTTCATTTCCCTGCGCGAAGCGATCATTGCGACAAACAACACGACCAATGGTGGCTCGCCGGACGAAATTCATTTCAACATTGTGGGAGCCGGACCTCATTCGATTCAGCCGACGAGCGTCCTGCCCACAATCACAGATGCGGTCATCATTGATGGCACAACCGAGCCGGACTTCGCGACTACGCCGATCGTCGAACTGGATGGGAGCAGCCTTGGCGCAGGAGGCGTCGGTCTCCAGCTTGATGCAGGCAGTTCCGGCAGCACGATTCGCGGGCTGGTTGTTAACCGCTTTGATAGCCGCGACATTTTCATCACAGGCGGGTCGGGCGGAAATCTAATCGCGGGAAACTATTTGAACACTGATGTAACTGGGTTGATCGATCAGAGTACTGGTGGATGGGGTGTCGATCTCATCAACGCGGGAAATGGAAACATTATCGGTGGCTCATCGGTCGCTGACCGTAATGTATCTGCCGGTCGCGGCGTTGCGATCAATGGCGCGTCGAACACCAACACGGTGATTACGGGGAACTATTTCGGCGTAGGTTCCGACGGATTGACCGACTTGGGAAGTGGCGATTTTACTGTTCTTCAACTCGCCAATGCCGCTAACACGCGGATCGGCGGCACCGCCCCAGGCGAAGGCAATATCATTGCTAACGGAGCCACCGACGGGATTGAGATCTGGACCGGAACAAGCACGATCCTTGGGAACAGCATCCATGGCAACGCGGGTCTCGGCATCGACTTGAATAACGACGGCCTCACGGCCAACGACTTGGGAGACGCAGATGCCGGCGCGAACAACCTGCAGAACTTCCCCATGCTAGAGGGTGCCGTTTCATTGGCGGGCAACACGACAATTACGGGCACGCTGCGCAGTGCGGCGTCAACGACGTACCGTATCGAGTTCTACGCGTCTCCAACGGGAGATGCGTCGGGGCACGGCGAAGGTCAAACGTATCTTGGCTTCACGACGGTTGTGACAGATATTAACGGTGAAGCGAACTTCAACCCGACGCTGACGGGCGTTAGCGTCACAAGCGGGTATGCGGTTTCTGCGACGGCGACTGTCGATCTTGGCGGCGGAAGCTACGGAGATACGTCCGAATTCGCAAGCAATCTGCTGGCGAACAGTACCGCTGCGCTGACGGCTGGACAAGACACTTATATCCAGGATTCGAGTGGACTCAATTACGGCGTCGCGCCGAGCCTGATCGTCGATCGTTCCGGAGGCGGACTTGGCGACCAGCGAGCGTTGCTTCTATTCGACCTGAGTTTCCTTCCTGTTGGTTCAACGATCACAAACGCCACACTGTTAATGGAGTCAACGCAAAATGGCAGTGCGATGGACATTAACGTCTATGAATTGACCCAGGCCTGGTCGGAAGGAACTGGCAACGGGACGCTCGACGCAGCGAACTGGAACGAGCGGCTTACCGCCACGAATTGGACGTCCGCCGGTGGCGATTTCGACCCAACCGCAGTTGCCACTCTCAATACCGGTGCGATCGGCCAACACAGTTGGGTGATCACTGGACTTGTTCAGGACTGGTATACGGGTGCCAAAGCCAACAATGGAATCATCATCGGGAGCCCAAATACTGGCTCAGACACCGTAACGTACGACAGCAGCGAAGGAGCAACCCCGCCCCGACTGTCGCTTACTTATGCGCTGACGGCAAATACGGCTCCCGTACTCGACGTTGGCCAGAGCCCAGCATTAGCGGCCTTGAATGAAGATGCCGGCGCGCCAGCCGGTGCCGTGGGTACTCTCGTGTCGTCGCTGGTGGATTTTGTGTTGCCCGCCGGCCAAGTCGACAACGTGACGGACCCGGATGCAGGTGCCGCCTTAGGTATCGCGGTGACCGCAGCCGACACCACGGACGGAACTTGGCACTACTCAGTCGATGGTGGGACCGCTTGGAACTCTTTAGGCTCTGTCGCCAACAACAGCGCTCGGCGCTTGGCTGCCGACGTCAACACGCGAATCTACTTTCAGCCGAATGCCGACTACAACGGGACGATTGCCAACGCGATCACATTTCGCGCGTGGGACCAGACCAGCGGCACTAACGGAACATTGGCCGACACCACTACCAACGGTGGCATGACTTCGTTCAGCACGGCTACGGACACAGCTTCGCTTAACGTCCTCGCGATAAACGATGCTCCGGTTGTCGTTGTGCCTGGGAGTGCGTTGAGTGCAGTCGAGCAGACGGCCCTTTCGATTCATGGCACCGGCTTTAGCGTTAGCGATGTGGATGAAGGGGGAAGTGGTGCAACAGCCACCCTTGCCGTAGGTGAGGGAGCGATCACCGTCGTCGAAGGCGACAGTGGCGTGACGATCACCGCAGGTAACGGGACGGGAAGTGTTGCGTTGAGTGGTTCGATCGCGCAGTTGGATAATCTGCTGACGGCCGGTGGTACGGGAACGATCACCTACTTCAACAGCAGTGATGACCCCAGTGCTTCCACAACTTTCACCGTGACCGTCAATGACCAAGGCAACACGGGGGCGGATCCCGGACTGACGGGAGACGGTACTTCCGAGGAGGGCACGAATAGCCAAGTCATCAATATCACGGCGGTTGTCGATCACGCCGTCATTGACATTACGACGAGCGACACGCCCGCTGGGAGGACTTTCAGCCTCGACACCCTGCCCGCCCACAAAAGAGCGGACGGGTTCATTTTGCTTTCCCCAAGGACTTTTTCGGCGCACAACACCCCCCAACCCCGCCCCCCCCCCCCGCGTGCGTTGTGGTTTGTTGTGTGCGGGCGCAGGGGCGGTTTT
>JACKQG010003490.1_pt1 | contig 19239 bp, 17 predicted proteins | sample 8237621 | NCBI WGS metagenome assembly JACKQG01 (sample SAMN15677084, study PRJNA649215) | marine metagenome | biome: marine; feature: Black Sea; material: saline water; isolation source: suspended particulate matter (SPM) from the Black Sea western gyre | collected 2013-06-09/2013-06-10 | depth... | reverse complement strand
AATATATCCGCAGCTATCCTGACCAGTGGTATTGCCCTGATCCGCTTCCCGGTACGCTCGGATCGAGGAAGACATGATGAAACTGTTGCTGGTTGCACCCAAATGGCCGGAAAGCAGTCTGTGGGGGCAGATTTATTTCCGTTTTCCTTATCTTGCGCTGACAAGTCTGGCTGCTTTGGCAGGGGACGACTGGGAAATATCCATACTCGATGAGAACATTGAAGCGATTGATTTTTCCTTGTCGCCGGACCTGGCAGCCATTTCGATCATGACACCGCTGGCCAAAAGAGGATATGAAATTGCGGACACATTCCGGGAAAAGGGGATACCGGTAGTGTTGGGCGGCATTCACCCGACCTTCATGAGTGCTGAAGCTAAAACACACGCCGATGCCGTTGTCCTGGGAGAAGCAGAGGAAATCTGGCCGCAGGTCCTGGATGATTTTAAGCGCAGCGTGTTAAAGCCATTTTATCGGGCTGCGAAATTGTGCCGCCTTGACCACCTTCGAATTCCCAGGAGAGATTTTCTCAATCGAAAGGCCTATTTCTTTGTTAATACCATTCAGACCACCCGCGGCTGCCCTTTTGACTGTGAGTTTTGCTCGGTGACAAGCTTTTACGGCCGATCGCATCGCATCCGGCCGGTTCAAGAAGTGATCAGCGAGATCGTCCGAATGGAGCCCGGTTTTCTGTTTTTTATTGACGACAACATTGTCGGCGCCCCGGGGTATGCCAAAGCGCTTTTCAAAGCGCTGGTTCCTTTGAATATCAAGTGGTTCAGTCAGGCTTCCCTCGGGATTGTAAAGGACCGGGAACTTTTGGACCTGGCGCAGCAGAGCGGCTGTAAAGGGCTTTTCATCGGTTTTGAATCCCTGTCTCAGGACGCCTTGAAAGCAATGGGAAAGTCCATGAACCGCGTGAATGAATATCAAGACGCCATCAAAGCGATTCATGACCACGGCATCGGAATCCAGGGCTCATTTATTTTTGGGACAGACCAGGATGATACGTCCGTGTTTTCAGATGTGCTTCGTTTTATCGAAAGGACCCGTCTCGAAGCCGTAATTTTTTCGATCCTGACGCCTTTTCCGGGAACCCGGATTTACCAAACCATGCTTCAGGAGAAAAGGATTCTCAATAATGACTGGGAAAAATATGATATGAACCACGTTGTCTTCAAGCCCCAAAAAATGACGGCAAGACAGTTACAGGAAGGATTCAACTCGGCTTACAAAAAACTCTACGGGTACCGGTCCATTTTCAAAAGGCTGTTTCCTTTCAAACGCAGCGGTCTTTTTTTCGGCATACAGAATTACGGTTTCAGACAGGCATGGAATAAAACGTTCAAGGCTCTGCAATGAAGCTGTCAAAGAAAAAAACACCCAGGCGTGCTGGTTTGATGTTCGGTCAAACCTTTGCGCTGATGGTTATGATTCTGTACCTGTTGCTGCTTTGCGGCCAGGTGTTTGCATCTGAAAAACAGTCGGAGCCGGAGTCGGAACTCAGCCGGGTGCTTGAATGCATCAAAAAGAAGGAAAAAACCCTTAAGACCTTTACGGCGACATTCAGGCAAATCAAAAAGACCTACCTGCTGAACGAGCCGCTGACTTCAGAAGGTTTGATCTATTTTGATTCTTCGGGAAAGCTGCTTATGAAAGTTACCAGCCCTTCGCCCTTGCTGATCCTTTTTAAAAATAGCAGCCTGCTGGTATATTATCCTGAAATAGCCAAGGCGGAAAAACGATACATTGGAAACGCTGAGAGTATATTCAAGGAATATTTCGGCATTGCTCAGCCGGTCGAGGCCTTAAAGCAGCAATATGATATTCAGCTTTCCTCAGAAACACATTCAGATGGATATGTTTTAAAGATGATACCGAAAATAAAAGACATTGCAAAGCATATCGATCGTATCGAAGTCTTCGTGAACCCGGAAACCTGGCTTCCCGAGAGAATTTTTTTCACGGAAGTCAAAGGAGACCGGACCGAATTATGGTTGCAGTTCACCGCAGTCAATCAGCCGTTGCCGCCCGGCATTTTTTCAATAATATTGCCGGTAACCGATGATCGCGATCGCTGATGGTATCTCCGGATTTGGTAAAATAGTCAAATGGTTAAATATGCCCAATAACAACTCAACCAATCAACGAATCGACCATTTAACGAGGCCTAAATAACAAATAACTTCTGAGCACTATCGTTCCGTTGAAGAATGTAAATGAAAAAAGATGTTGCCTTCTTATATCCCGGCCAGGGCGCCCAGCACCTGGGCATGGGTTTTGATTTTTATCAGCGCTATCCCGTTGCCCGGCAGCTGTTTGATCGAGCGGATCAATTTTTGGGTTACCCCCTGAGCCGAATTTGTTTTCAAGGCCCGGAAGAGGAACTTCAGCGCGATTTGAACGCCCAACTGGCTGTTTACACGCTTAGCTGCATTTTGACCGAAATCCTGAAGGCCGATAACATCTTCCCTGCCAGGGTCTGCGGCTATAGCTCCGGCTTCTATGCCGCCGCGTATGCAGCGGACTGCTTTGATTTTTCCTACGGCCTTTATCTTGTTAAACGTGCCGGTGAAATCCTGCTGGAAGAAGGTCGCAAAATAAACGGCGGCATGGCCGTAATTTTCGGGCTTGCGCTTGAAAAGGTAAAAGATGTCTGCCGGCAGGTCGGCAATGTCGATGTCGCCATTATCAATACCCCTCGCCAGATCGTCATTTCAGGCCTTAGCTCGTCGCTCAGTGCAGCCATGGATCTTGCTCTGGCCGAGGGCGCCCTGGATGTTTATCCTTTGTCTGTCGCTGCGGCTTATCATTCAAGCTTTATGAAACCGGCCGGCGAACGTTTTTCGGATGAAATCAGCCAGGAGCATCTCAAAGATCCGCAGATTCCTGTGATGTCCTACCTTTCTTTGGAGCGCATCTGCAACAAAAGGGATTTGAAATATATCATGGCCGCCCAGTTAAGCGGTCCGGTTTTATGGGTTGATTTGATCAAAGGAATAAGCAATAAAGGCAGCAGGCTGTTGATGGAAGTCGGACCCGGCGCCGTCATTTTCAGAACCGTAAAATGGATCGACAGGCGTGTTGAAACCATGAATACCGGTACGACGGAAAGATTGAACACGGCCATCGAGAGGCTTAAAGGGATCAACGCCTGACCGGGATAAACCGGAACTAAGAAAGATTCGCCACCAAGGCACAAAGACACAAAGGATATATTTATTATTTTTTCTTTGTGTCTTTGTGCCTTAGTGGCAATGAAAAAATGCTACAAAAGGCGTAAAATCCGTTATCTAGATACTAAAAGGTGCTGCGATTATGACCGACCGGCCGTTATGCGACGTTACCGCCATAAAAAAGATTCTGCCCCACCGCAGCCCTTTTCTCTTCGTGGACAGGGTTGTGAAGCTCGGTGACGGGGACGTTATCGTTGCCGAGAAAGACCTTTCTTTGGATGAATGGTTTTTTAGCGGACATTTTCCCGGAAAGCCGATTGTGCCCGGGGTTATTGTTGCCGAGGCCCTGGCACAGACCAGCGGCCTGTTGCTGGGACTGACAAAAAGAGCCGGGGATCAGGAAACGTCCAATCTGTTTCTGGCCGATTTGAAGATCAAGTTCTCCACACCGGCCAAACCCGGCGAGACGCTTCGATTGACGGCAAATCTTAAAAAAGAATACGGCCGCATGTTTTTTTTCGAGGTCGCAGCCCACGTGGCTGATCGCCGAATTGCCGGCGGAACCCTGGTGCTGGCCCAAGGGTTGGATGATATTTTTTAAAAGTCAAAATTTAAACAAGGCGTTACCGCTTTGCTGACGGCGCCTAGACCTCAAATAGCATGCTGTTATACTAAACAGACAACAAAACACCCATAAACGCTGTCGTTGCGCCTGGCCTGGCCGGCTTGTTAGAACATCGCTTTTTGCACTGTAGTCGAGCTATTTTGCCTTTTAAAAAACACCATCCAACCTTAACAAATAACGAGCGTTGTTAAAGCATGGGGTGCGAAACTTGAGCACCATGATTGAAAGATTCCTTCCGGATTGACAATTGAAGGTCGTTTTTCTATACTCATAACCCTGACCCGGATGAGCCCCGCAGCGACGCCGGCATCTTCTAAAAGCGCAACAGGCCGGGCTTAGTTTAACAAAGATTCCGTTTTCATTAAAAAATAAAGCAGGGAATTAAAAGGTTGCTTGCAAAGGCGCCAGGGACGCCAAGAATTTTTATCCAGTCGGAAAGGAAACGCCATGAAATCGGTCGTCGCATCAATTGCATTGACACTTTTTATCTTGACTGCGCCGCTTTATGCAAAAACACTTGAAGGTGATATCACGGTTGAGGCCGAAGGCTACGGAGCGTCAAGTAAAGAGGCGCTGCTGCAAGCCAAGCGCGGTGCCGTCGAAGAAGGCGTCGGCGTCGTGCTCATATCGCAGACCGAAGTAAAAAATTTCCAGGTCCGCAAAGATGTGATTCTTTCCAAGACGATGGGCGCCGTCAAAACATACAAGATTCTTCAGGAAGCAAAACAGGCGGACAACAATTTTTTTGTAAAAATAGAGGCGGTCGTTTCATTGGCAAGTATTAAATCAGACCTTGCCGCCCTCAAGATTTTGCTTGAATCCATGGATAAGCCGCGCATGATGGTGGTCATCAGGGAAGATGGCGGCAATTCCGCCGAGACTGCCATCGTCGATTACCTGACTGAAAAAGAGTTTCAGCTTGTGGATGCCTCGGTAGTGGCGGCGCTGATGAATAAAGAGCAGGATCTCATCAAGCGGGCAACCGAAGGCGATCCTGTGGCCGCTGCCCGGATTGGCGCCTCAAATGGCGCCGAGTATGTGCTGGTCGGCAAGGTCACAAAGGGGCTGATGAAAGACGCTCTGTTGGGTGACAGCGGCATGAAGTCCGGACAGGCGAATATTGCCGCCAAGGTCGTCGACTGCTCAACGGGCATGATCGTTGCCTCCAAGTCGGCGACCAGTGCTGCCGTGCATGTCTCGGAAGAAGTGGCCATGGCCAAAGCTGCCGAAAAGGCAGCCCAAAAACTGATGGACCTAGCCCTGTTTGAGAAGATCGTTTCATCCTTCCAGGACATGGTCAACAACGGAATCAGCCTGGATGTGACAATTAAAAACGTTTTGGATTTCAAAATGCAAAAAGCGGTCAGGAACGTTTTAGCGAAAATGTCCGATGTGGTTTCGGTCAGCAAGCGCAACTTCGGCGGCGGGAACCTGCAGCTTTCGGTTCAATATAAAGGAACCGCAGATGCTTTCGGCGAAAGTGTGGATGGGAAGACTGTTCAAGGCAAAAAACTCTCGATTACGGATATGACCGGGAACAGAATTATTCTTCAACTGGAATAGCTTCATAATAAAAGGGGATGTGCAATGAAAAGGTTGATTGCCCTGTTATTGGTTTTGACGTGCACCGTCATTCTGCCCTTGCCGTCCGGGGCGGAATTTCAAAAGACGAAAATTGCCGTGCTTGACTTTCAACTTCAGGGAGAAGGCTATGAAACGACCGATATGGGCAAAATCGTTGCCGAATGGCTGATTACCGCCCTTGTTCGGGAGGGCCGCTTCGAAGTCGTGGAACGCCGGCTCTTGCAGAAGATCCTGGAAGAGCAGAAGCTTGTCATGGCCGGGGTCGTGGATGAAAACAGTGCCAGTCAGTTGGGGAAGTTGCTCGGTGTAAAAGTCATCATTTCAGGGTCGGTGATGCGCTTTCAAAACATCATGGAAGTCAATGCCAGAATCATAGATGTTGAAAGCGGTTCCATCATCACCGCTGAAAACGTCAAAAGTACGACGGCCATCAAGCTTGAAGACCTTGTCGTCCAAATGGCTGAAAAAATAATTAAAGATTTTCCGCTGGAAGGGTATATCGTCAACAGGAGCCAAGATAGTGTTACCATAGACCTTGGCAAACGCGCCGGTGTCAAAAACGGGATGAAGTTTATTGTTTTTAAAGAAGGCAAGATTATTAAACACCCTCGAACCGGAGAAGTACTGGACGTTGAAAAAATCGAAACCGGCGAAATCGAAATCAGCAGTGTGACCGACAACATTGCCACCGCCAAGATCGTAAAGGAAACATCTCCTGATGCGATTAAATACGCTCAAATGGTAAAAAGCGTGTTTGAATCCGTAGCACCCGTCGGCCGCTACAAGCAGCCTCCCTTGACCGGTATTTTTTATGAAATGGCGGAAGTAGATCCGATCATAGAAGAGGCCAGGCAGTTGAAGGCATCCGGCGATCCAAGCTGGGAAATCAAATGCAAAGAGGCCCTCGCCAAACTCAAACCCATTTATAAGCGATACCCGACGTCCGCGGAGGTGTTTATTTCCTATGCCAAGGCCTATTTTGTGGCCGACAGCATGCGCAGGGTCAATAAATGTTTCAAAAAAGCCGTTTACTACAATCCCAACAACATAGAAGCATATGTAATGCAGGGAGATATGAATTATACCTACGGGGTCAGAATCGGCGCCCAAAGAAGCCGTGATTATAACTTGGACAAAATTGCCCGGGATGCCTATGAAGCGGCTGCCCGCAAAAGCCCTAACAAAGACTTGCAGGCGATGATGTATCATAAGATCGGCAATATCTATGATGAATTGTCGGAGAAACGGGAAAAAGCAAAGGAGTACTGGCAAAAGGCCGTCGCGATTGCTCCGGGCAGCGAGGCTGCGCGACTGGCCGGAGAAAGATTAGCAAGTTCCGGCCCTGAAACACCGAATGAGCGCCAACCCTCAAAGGGTAGTTCTTTCAAGGCCAGGGAATAGGAGCGGGGCGGGGAGCGATTCGGCCGAATGAAGCAACGGCTGAAACGATTTAACCACTTAACCATTTAACCAATCAACCATTCGGCCATTTAACGAGATCTAAAGTTAGGCATTTATGCGTCGTCGTCTTCAGGCTCCAATTCTTTTTTGAGCCGATACGATCGTTGCAGGTACTTTTTGAGTTTTTCCTGAACGCGTCCGAAAACGGTTTTTGCCGGATAAATGCCCTCTTTATCCGGAGTTCCGGCCTTGAGGCCGGTTAATATCTCAATCCCCTCTGCGACCGTCTCAACGCAATAAATATGAAACCGCCCTTTTTTAACCGTATCGACCACCTCTTTTTTGAGCATCAGATTGTTGACATTCGACCGGGGAATCATGACGCCCTGTCTGCCGGTAAGTCCTTTGCTCTTGCAGACTTCAAAAAAACCTTCAATTTTTTGATTCACACCGCCGATGGCCTGAATTTTTCCTTTTTGATTGACCGATCCGGTTACAGCAATTCCTTGACGGATGGGGATGTCGGCCAGGCTTGAAATAATGGCATACAGTTCGGTTGAAGAAGCACTGTCACCGTCGATCCCGCCATAGCTCTGCTCAAAGGTTATGCTGATGGACAGGCTGAGCGGATAGTTTTGGGCAAAAGTCCTCCCTAAATAACCCGAGAGAATCAGAACGCCTTTGTCATGGGTTTTCCCGCTCAACTTTGCTTCCCGTTCTATGTTAATAACACCTTGTTTTCCCATATAGGTTTCGGCCGTAATCCGGCTGGGGCGTCCGAACGAAAAGTCGCCGATTTGATAAACGGAAAGCGCATTTACCTGACCGACCGCTTCCCCCTCGACATCGATCATGATCGTGTTGTCCACGTAAGATTCATGGATTTTTTCTTCATAAAGGTTGTAACGGAATCGGTATTCCTGAAACGCTTTGATGACGTGTTTGTCGGAAACCAGCCTGGCCTTGTGTTTTCGCGCCCAGTAGTCGGCCTCTTTTAAGACACCCATAATCGGCCCGAATCTGATGGAAAGCTTGTTTTTCTTGGCAACATACTTTTCACCGAATTCAACAATGGCGGCAACCCCTTTAGGGGTTAAGGGCAGAAGTCCTTCTTGCTTGCAGGCCCGCGCAATGAATTGACTGTATTTTTGAATCGTATCCTCACTTTTTTCGACCTCGTGATCAAAGTCGGCCCTGACCTTGAAAATTTTGTTGAACTTTGAATCATAGTTTTGAAGCAGTTCAAAAAGATAATAGCTGCCCAGCAGGATTACCTTGACATCCAGGGGGATGGGCTCCGGGCGCAGCGATGAGGTGCCGAACCCCAATCCGGAAGCAACATCTTCAATGTGAAGCAGTTTGTTCTGCAAGGCGCGTTTTAAGGCTTCCCACACATACGGGTTCATGAGGATCGATTCGATCTCCATGATCAGATAGCCGCCGTTGGCTGTTAAGAGGGACCCGGCCTGAACCATGGTAAAATCTGTGGTCAGGGTTCCCATGTGGGCTCTTTTTTCAATCTGTCCGAAAACGTTGTGATACGTCGGATTGGTTTCAAAGATAACGGGCGCCCCTTTTAAAGATTTCTGCTCGACCAGCACATTGACGTCATATCGCTGAAAAGAGGGTTTGACCGCCGGAAACATCAGGCCTTCAAACGGCGATTTTTCGGGGGGGGCAGCGATAAAATCCTTGACGTATTCCAGGATGTCCGCCTGGACGTCGTTCAGATAGGCCAGAATGTCTTTGCAGCCCTTATATTCATCCTTGATGATGTCAATGCGGCCTTTGACCACAAACAGGGTCACCTCCTGCATCAGTTTTTCGATCTTGGAACTCATGGCTTGATGAAGCTTATTCACTTCCCGGATCGTGGCGTCGATTTCAGGCTGAACGCTGCGGATATTTTCCTCGATTTTGGCCCGTTTGTCTTTGGGCATTGCCAGAAACTCCTCCGGGGAGATGGTCTTGTCTTTAACGATGGGAATGGTTTGATAACCGGTCTTGGTGCGGTTGATCTGGATGTTGTTTTTTGCAGCGGATTTTTCCAGTTTCTGCAGGATGTTGCGCTGCCGGTCGGAATACTCTTTCTGGATTTTGGCTTGTTTTTCCTGGTATGATTCGTGTTCAAAGGCTTTGGGCAATTCGTCTTTCAGGTCGTCGATCAGCTTGTTCATCGTTTTGCTGAACCGGGTCGCTTTACCGGTGGGAACCGCTATGGCTTTGGGCCGGTATTCATCCCTGAAGTTATTTATCAGGCACCAATCGACAGGGGCCTGAAGGTCTGCGGCATGTTCATTGACGATGTCTTGAATAATGGTCGATTTTCCGGTACCTTCTATTCCCGTGACAAAGATGTTATACCCCGGGCTTTTCATATTCAGGCCGAATTCAATCGCATGGACCGCTCGCTGCTGGCCGATGACTTCAGATAGCGGTTCTATTTCCGATGTGTTCTTGAAATTGAATGTTTTGGGATCACAGATGCACCTGAGATCGGCAGCGCTTAGTTCATATTTTTTTACCATAATCAGCTCCTAGCCCGGATACGCCGGAAATAAATCGGGTATGAAAACGAAATGGGTTTCGATACGCCTTACATATGCTTTTTAGATCCTTTTGGCAATACCTTCAATGGATTGGTACGGCTTTATTGCAGGTCGATAGGATTTGATGATTTAATGGATGGGGTGTGGGGGTCAAAAAAAAGGGCGGCTCAACAGCCGCCCTTTGTGATAGTAAAATGCAGCTTCGCTTTGGGTTAATACATATCCTCATCCATTCCGCCGGGGGGCATGGCGGGTGTTTTCTTCTTTTCAGGTTTTTCGGTAATAAGGGCTTCGGTGGTCAACATCAGGCCGGCTACGGAGGCGGCATTCTGGAGGGCAAACCGAACCACTTTGGTGGGATCGATGACCCCGGCCGCCAAGAGATTTTCAAATTTTAAGGTATCAGCGTTGAATCCATAATCATCCTTGCCTTCGAGGACCTGATTTAATACCACGGAGCCCTCATACCCGGCATTATCGGCAATCTGGCGTAGCGGTTTTTCAACGGCGCGTCTTAAAATATTGAGCCCGTCTTTTTCGTCGCCCGTAGCTTTGACCGTATCGAGGGCCGCTGCACATCGTACCAGGGCGACGCCGCCGCCGGGAACAATCCCTTCTTCAACAGCCGCGCACGTGGCGTTCATGGCGTCTTCGACGCGGGCCTTCTTTTCTTTCATTTCTGTTTCGGTAGCCGCCCCGATGCTGATGACCGCCACACCGCCGACAAGTTTTGCCAGGCGTTCCTGCAGTTTTTCCCTGTCGTAATCAGAGGTGGTTTCCTCTATCTGGGTTCGGATTTGGCGCATGCGGCCTTCAATTTCTCTGCGGTTGCCGGCTCCGTCCACGATCGTGGTGTTATCCTTGTCGATTTTGACGGTTTTGCAGTGACCAAGATCCTTGGTGGTAACCTTTTCCAGTTTGATGCCCATGTCCTCGGAAATGACCTGGCTGCCGCACAGTATGGCAATGTCTTCCAGAATGGCCTTGCGGCGGTCACCGAAGCCGGGGGCCTTAACGGCGGCAACTTTTAGCGTGCCCCGCAGCTTATTGACGATCAGCGTGGCCAAAGCTTCCCTTTCCACATCTTCGGCCACGATCAAAAGAGGCTTGCCCAGCTTGGAGACCTCTTCCAAAAGGGGCAAGAGATCCTTCATGTTGGTGATCTTTTTTTCGTGAAGCAGGATAAAGGGTTCTTCCAGCACAACTTCCATTTTTTGAGCGTTGGTGATAAAATAGGGTGAAAGATATCCGCGATCAAATTGCATACCTTCCACAATTTCCAAAGAGGTTTCCATCCCTTTGGCTTCTTCGACGGTGATGACCCCTTCTTTGCCGACCTTTTCCATGGCTTCGGATATGAGTTTGCCTACCATTTCATCATTGTTGGCGGAAATGGTGCCGACTTGCGCAATTTCGGTTTTGTCTCTGGTCGGTTTGGATATTTTTTGCAGCTTTTCAACAATCGCTTTTACGCCTTTGTCGATTCCGCGCTTGAGCGCCATGGGGTTCGCTCCGGCCGCCACGAGTTTCTGGCCTTCGTTGTAAATGGCCTGAGCCAGCAGGGTTGCAGTGGTGGTCCCGTCTCCGGCCACATCGCTGGTTTTGCTGGCCACTTGCTTGACCATCTGGACCCCCATGTTTTCAAATTTTTCTTTCAACTCGATTTCTTTGGCAACCGTTACGCCGTCTTTGGTAACTATCGGTGACCCAAATGATTTTTCCAGGATAACATTCCTGCCCCTGGGGCCTAACGTAACCTTGACGGCATCCGCCAGGGTGTTGACCCCTTTCAGCAAATGCTCTCTGGCCTGGGAACCGTATGAAATCATTTTTGCAGGCATGATGAATTCCCTCCCTAATTTGATTGTATAAAAACTTTTTTTTGTTAATCCAAAACACCTAAGATATCGTCTTCCTTCATAAAAATGTGTTCAACACCGTCAATTTTTATTTCCGCGCCGGCATATTTCGAAAAGAGAATCCGGTCTCCCTTTTTGACCTCCAGGGGTATTCGTTTACCGTCATCTCCCATTTTTCCGGGACCGACGGCGATGATTTTTCCTTCCTGGGGTTTTTCCTTGGCCGTATCGGGGATAATGATACCGCCGGCACTGGTTTGTTCCTCGTCGATTCTCAACACCAGCACTCTGTCATTTAACGGTTTGATTTTCATATGACCCTACCTCCTTGGAAAAATGAACTTGGTTCGTTTTTTTAAAAACCACTTTTCACGGCTGTCTCCATCTAAAAAAGAGAATCAAAGAAAAAATAATTGAAAAAAATGTAGTTTAAAACGTTCAATATGCTTGCAAGCTGTTGGGCGGACTATGTTTTATTTTAATAAAATCATATGATTAAAAGGCTTAATTGCTAGCAATATTAATCACATTTTTTTCTCTGTCAAGACCGGCGTTTCAATTTTTTTTTTTCTCAAGATAACACGCCGTCTTTTCCCGGCAGACGGGGTATTCGTATTCATCATGGAACCAGGATTTTTCATCCGTCCGACAGCAGGATTAAAGCACTTTTTGTCCCGAAAATCTTGACAAAATCTATCTGTGTTGGGAATATGGAGCCGCTTTATTGAGGATGCCGACATATCAATCCTAAGCTGAGCGTTTCAAATTTTAAAAGGGGATAAAATATCTTTTATTTTTAATGAATTATATTGACTTATATTTTTAAAATTTGAAACCCTTCGGGATTGCCGATCTTACCGCATCTACTGCGTCAGATGCCGTCCCGCATAGTTGATTATAGCGGAACGGCATCTTCCTTGTATCTGCGGCAACCTCAACAATCGCTCAATTTAGGTCATTGTTAATTTTCGATTCATAATATATTCGGGATAGGGGGGTGTTGCATGCAATGGTTTCTTTACGCAATCAGCTTGGCCTGGATCACAATCGGAGCTTTCACTATTCTTTATACCGAGGAATCCAGAAACGTGGTGAAGCGTATGTACGAAGAGGTCGATCGCAAAATTCTGGCGGTCTTGCCCCTTATTTTCGGTGTCCTTTTCATACTGTCCGCGCCGGTGAGTCGTCATGCGTGGTTTATAAGACTCATCGGAATCACGGCTGTTGGCAAGGGATTGTTTATATTTACAAATCCCCATAGGTTATATGAAACTATCACAGACTGGTATATAACCTCCCTGTCGGATCAGACTTACAGGTTCTTGGGGATTCTTACGTTAATCCTGGGAACGGCGGTGTTGTCCTGGATTTTATAACCCGAATAAGTGTTTACGGGATGGAGCATTATGCTCAAAAGCATTCAAGAAACCCAAAAATTGTTTAAGATTGAAAGCCTAAAAGATGATCAGGTAAGTATCAGAACATCAAAATATCTTTTGTCCCTGAACGCAGAAGAACAAATTGAAGTTCTCAATGCCCATTTGGCAAGCTTGAAAAAAGATTTGGCAACATATGAAGACCCCGTCCTTCAGGACGCAATCGGGCCGGGTGGGGAAATTTATAAAACGCAATTGCAACTGTTGATTAATATTATAGAGAATTTATTGTCTCAGAATAAATATCCGGATTAGCCATTCTTTAGCCGGCCAATAAAAAAAGCAATTGGTTTAAACTTCTAAGTGCTTGTTTTTATTATTGGTGCCCCCGGCGTGAATCGAACACGCGGCACATGGATTAGGAATCCATTGCTCTATCCACTGAGCTACGGGGGCTATTTGTAATTATATTAAATAATTATAAGTAGAGGTAAGTAGAGCCATTTACAATTAATCCATTGCTCCGCTAAAGTTTTGATAAAGATTTTTCACAAAAAAGAAATTTTGTAAAGATTTAGTTTAACACTTCCGAGGTTTTTTCTATTTATCAAAATAAACAGGAACGTCATGATATATTGATCAAATTATTGTAATAAACAAAAAAAGGTGTTAAAATTCAAACAAGTTAAAAATCTAAGGTGAGCTGGACAGCGAAGACATCACGAAAAAGAAATTTTGATGCAAGTTAAACAGAAAATCAAAAAAAGAAAGAGAGGCTAAAATGGGAACTATAACCATAAAAGTACCGAAGGATATTAATATAGAATATAAAGTTGAAAGCGTTGAAGCTACAGAAAATCTACTTGATAAACTAAATGAAATGAAAATGAAAACCGATTCGGTTGGGTTGGACAAACTACTAGGACTATTTGCCGATGAAGCTGAACTGCTTGATCATGTAACAGAATCGGCAATGAAGGCACGTGAGAATGATCCGCTGAGGGTTTCATAATGGATAAGATATTATTGGATACGGATATTTTTTCTGAGATTTTGAAGCAGAAACATGAGAAAGTCGTAACCAGAGCAGAGCAGTATCATTCGTATTTCGGATATTACACTATTACAACCATTACCATTCTGGAAATCATTAAAGGATTTCATAAGGTGGGCCGTGAAAATCATATCGCGCGATTTTTATCAGCCATTTCCGGCACGGAAATTTTAACACTGAATATTAAAAGTGCGGAATTGGCAGGAAGAATTTATGCTGATCTGGAACGAACAGGACAACCGATTGGACGTGCTGATCCAATAATTGCAGCCATAGCATTGGAAAATAATCTGGTATTGTCAACAGGCAACATCAGCCACTATCAACGTATTCAGAGCGCAGGATACGATTTAATATTAGATAATTGGAAAATATAATCATATCTTAGCTGTTGTTTTCATATTCCTCAAATTGTCCTCCGCATAAAATTTCCAAACCGTTAATCAAAAAGTTCAATCCCAAGTTTATAATTCAGAGGTATTTGTGGAAAATTACAGAATAGGAATTGATGGATTGATAAAAATTGCACAGGAGGAACTCGCTGAACTAGACGCTAAACGGGAAAGACTCCTGAAACAGATTGAGACATTAACATCTTTAAGAAGGGAGGAAGCAAGAATTGATAAAACCGAGTCTTCCTTCATCCCCTCAATCTATAAACCTGCTATAGCAAACTCATCTTCCGAGGAGGATAAGATAGCTTTATTCCGCTCGCTTTTCAGGGGAAGAGAAGATATATTCCCGAAAAGATTTGAGAGTTTAAGATCAGCTAAAAGCGGATATCAGCCAGCTTGCCGAAATGAATGGATAAGAGGTATTTGTAAAAAACCAAAAGTTAAATGTAACGAATGTGAAAATCGTGATTTTTTGCCAGTTACCGACGAAGTAATTAAAAGCCATCTATTGGGTGTTGATCTTCAAAATAAATCGAAGCGCAATTTTACAATTGGAATTTATCCATTATTACTCGATGAGACCTGTTGGTTTCTTGCTATAGATTTCGACAAAGAATCATGGATAAAAGATGTTTCTGCCTTTTTAGATACATGTGAATATTACAAGGTGCCGGCAAGTCTTGAGCGTTCTCGGTCGGGCAATGGCGGGCATATTTGGATATTTTTTTCTGAACCAATTCAGGCTCAGTTAGCTCGAAAATTAGGTTCTTTTCTCATCACTGAAACAATGGAACATCGTCCAGAGATCGGATTTGAATCTTATGATCGGTTTTTTCCTAGCCAAGATACAATGCCACAAGGAGGTTTTGGAAGTCTAATCGCCCTTCCTCTTCAAAAAGCCCCAAAAGAAAAGGGAAACAGTCTTTTTGTTAATAAAAAGTTTGTACCATATCCCGACCAATGGGCATATTTATCATCTATTAAGCGTATGAGTTGCGCAGAGGTAGAAAAAATAGTCGAAAAAGCTACAGAACAAGGACGTATTCTTGGCGTAAAGATGGTAGCGTCAGTTGAAGAAAACATTTTACCTTGGTTAGAACCTCCATCAAGACTCCAAAAAGAAACTCCGATTAAAGGCCCTTTGCCTGAAAAAATAAAATTGGTTTGGGGTAATCAGATATACATTGAAAAAGAATCCCTCACGCCTTCCCTAAAAAACAGATTGATTCGTCTTGCAGCATTTCAGAATCCTGAGTTTTATAAAGCCCAAGCTATGCGGTTTCCGACTTTTAATAAACCCCGGATTATTCATTGCTGTGAGGATTTCAAAAACCATATTGGACTACCAAGAGGTTGTTTGGATGATATTAAATTTCTTTTGGAATCATATGAGATCAAGGTTGAGCTCGTTGATGAGCGTTGCATTGGCAAACCCATAAATGTTGAATTCCACGGTACTCTGCGGCCAGAGCAGGAAAAGGCATTTGAGTGTTTGCTTAAACATGATATCGGTGTGCTGTCTGCCTCAACAGCTTTTGGGAAAACAATTGTTGCCATAAACCTGTTAGCACAAAGAGCGGTAAATACGCTTATCCTGGTCCACCGGAAAATCTTGCTCGATCAATGGGTTGCTCGATTGAGGACCTTTCTCGAAATTGATCCTAAAGAAATCGGCCAAATTGGTGGCGGCAAACGAAAGCCGAAAGGAAAAGTTGATGTCGCTTTGATTCAAAGCCTAAGCAAAAGGGGTGTCGTTGATGATATTGTTGGTGAATATGGGCATTTAATTGTAGACGAGTGCCATCATATCTCAGCAAGAAGTTTTGAAATAGTAGCCAGACAATGCAAGGCAAAATATATAACCGGACTTTCGGCAACAGTAGTACGAAAAGACGGCCATCATCCAATTATTTTTATGAATTGCGGCCCCATAAGATACAAGGTTGATGATAAAAAGCAGGCAGAACTTAGACCTTTTAAGCATAAGGTAATAATACGTGACACGAATTTCAGGTTGCCTGATTCACTGTATTTTAAAGAAAACCTTACGATTAATGATTACTATGCGGCATTAATTGTTGATGAACAACGTAATAACATGATCATTGAAGATGTAATCCGGACGATTTATGAAAAGCGGTCCCCTGTTCTTTTAACAGAAAGGCGAGATCACATCGATATATTGGTTAAAATGTTGACCCCTTTGGTTAAAAATATTTTTGTGTTAAAAGGTGGTATGGGGAAAAAACAAAGACAGAGCCTATTGGATAAAATGAGAAATCTTCCTTATGATGAAGAAAGAATTATTATTGCCACTGGTCGCTATTTGGGTGAGGGTTTTGATGATGCACGGCTCGACACCTTATTTTTAACGCTTCCAATCTCCTGGCGTGGTACAATAGCTCAATACGCCGGACGTTTGCATCGCGTTCATGATATGAAAAAGGAAGTAATTGTTTATGATTATGCCGATCTGAATGTTTCAATACTAACCACTATGCATTTGAGACGATTAAACGGATACAAGACCATTGGTTATGAAATTGATGAAACGTTGCTTTGAACTGCACAGCGAGCGCTGGTTTTTCATTTTTAATCAAAGGCCATTTCCTTTATTAATGATAGAGAAGATACTGGTGGAAAAATGTGTTGACAATATGTCAGATATGACATACATATCGTCATATGAGCCCAAAAGACAAACCGCTTGTATGGATGCATGGTGAGATTACGACGCCCCCCTTTACAGAAAACGCTCGAATAGAAGCGGGATATTTGTTGCGGCAAATCCAAAAAGGCATAAAGTTATCACTGCCGTAGTCACGCTCCATGCCGTAAATCGGGACACAGTGTCATGAATTAAGAATAAACGAAAAAAATCTGACGTGGCGAATAATCTGCCGAATATTCACCGACGCGATTTTAATCCTGGAGATTTTTGAAAAGAAGACAAGCAAACCCCCAAAATCGATTATTGATGTCTGCAAACAGAGAATCAAGCGTTATGAAATAGATGTCAAAAAAGGTAAAAAAGAAAAATGAATAAAAAGAAAAAGGAACTATTAGAATCTAAAGGTTATAAAGTCGGATCTGTAGATGAGTTTTTAGGTCTGAGCAAGGAAGAATCCCAATACATCGAACTTAAGCTGGCACTCAGCCAAGCTCTGACAGAACGCCGAAAAAAAAGCAAATTGACACAAGCCCAATTGGCAAAGATGCTGAAATCCAGCCAGTCAAGAGTTGCCAAAATGGAAAGGGGAGATCCAACCGTGTCTGTGGACCTTCTTGTCAAATCGCTGCTGGCTATGGGGGCTAATAAAGAAAGTATTGCAAAAGCTATTGCTTGATTCGATAAAGCAGGGTTTGAATTGATATACGCCTATTCGACCGGGATCGTATAAGAACTCAATCACATGAGAATAGGGTGCTGCCCGACGATAAAAATCCATCACATTTGAACGCAGAAAAATAAAAAGGCACAGAATTTATCCTGTGCCTAAATTGTGCCCGTCAAGGTCAACAGTTTCGATAAATTTCCAAACAGAACCAAAAACTCAAAAAATTCTTATAAGCAAATCAACTAATTGAAAATTCACAACTTGTTGATTTTGCTGAATAAGGCTTAGGAATCCATTGCTCTATCCACTGAGCTACGGGGGCTTAACATTATGTGCCGGGAAAATACACCAATTCCCGCCTCTTGACAAGCCTTTTCGGGGTCATGCATCTGCTACATCATAATGTCAGAGCTCTGACCGGAAAGTTCCGAGGAGATTTTCGTCTCCGGGTCGGAAAATGGCGCATTCTTTTTAGGCTTCTTGTTGAAAGAAAGATATTTTATGTTTTTGCTCTATCCCGGATATTTCACGTGCCTGATGCGTTCATTTGCCCCGATAACGGGATTTCCGCTTCGCTCCAACAAGCACTCAGGGGCGCTGCCGTAGTTTTCTACTGCAAGCCCCTGATCCGCCTTCGCCGCGCTTCGGCGGGACACGTAACGCAGCTCGAAGATCCCGTTGAAAACGGGGAGATGGGCGCATCAGGCAGCGCCCAAAGGGTGAAAATTATTCAGCTTAAGAAGAAAAAGTTAAATCGTATGCCCGTCCCGCATGCCCCACAGTTTCCAGCCGCAAAAAAAATTCTCGTCGGCAACCAGGGCATTCCGCTTGAAGCGTTTTTGATGACGCCGGTGGAGGAATTATTTTAACCCGATCCAGAAATTTATAGTTGTTTTTAGACCGGATTAACACGATATTCAGGATTAATTTTATCATGACGGGGATTTATTCAAGCTTGTCAACTACGTCCCGAAAGTCCAAAGCCACGTTAAAAACAAGGAGGTGACACCATGGCTATTGTTCTGCCTGAACTACCTTATGCAAAGGATGCTCTATCGCCGCATCTTAGTGAAAAAACTTTAGAGTTTCATCACGGAAAACATCATAATGCCTACGTTGTAAATGCAAACAAACTGATTGAAGGAACAGAACTGGCTAAAGACAGTATTGAGGACATTATTAAGAAAGCTGCAAAAGATGCTTCCAGAGTTGGAATTTTCAACAACGTAGCCCAGGTCTGGAATCATACGTTTTACTGGCAGTGCCTGAAACCGAATGGAGGCGGGCCGCCGTCCGGTCCCATTGCAGAAAATATTAACACAGATTTCGGGAGCTATGAAAAGTTTGTCGAGGAATTTAAAAATGCCGGTGCAACCCAATTCGGCAGTGGTTGGGCCTGGTTGATTTTGAAAGATAATACATTGCAGATTGCCAAAACCTCAAATGCAGATACACCCATTGCGCACGGCACAAAGCCTCTTTTGACTGTGGATGTTTGGGAACATGCATACTATCTGGACTATCAAAATAGAAGACCCGACTATCTGAATGTTTTTGTCGAAAACCTGATCAATTGGGATTTTGTTAACGCGTGTCTGGGTTAAAAATATAGGAAACCGACTGAAGAATAGAAATTTATAATTTTATGTACCGGATGTATTTCGGCGCCTCATTAAAAAAACTCCCAAAAGGACAACATGACCTAATGGGAGCGAATTCAGCAATATCCGGCTGTGCTATTTTCACCACGGTTTGTTGCGATATTTTGTCGTTCCGTAAGTTGTCCCCTTCTCGCTTCTATCCATGTAAATTATTTGTTGCCATTGAACGCCCCAACTGCATGTTTATTGGAGGCGTCATTATGCATGCCCCATACCCCACCAA
>JACKQG010003489.1_pt1 | contig 19242 bp, 14 predicted proteins | sample 8237621 | NCBI WGS metagenome assembly JACKQG01 (sample SAMN15677084, study PRJNA649215) | marine metagenome | biome: marine; feature: Black Sea; material: saline water; isolation source: suspended particulate matter (SPM) from the Black Sea western gyre | collected 2013-06-09/2013-06-10 | depth... | reverse complement strand
TGCCGCTGCACCTAGTGGCGGTGCCGCCCCTGCCGCAGATTCTGCTGCTCCCCCTGAGGAAGCCGCCGCTGAAGAAGAAGAGGAAGACACAAGTTTCGAAGGTCTTGGCTCTCTATTTGGCTGAGTTGGAAACAACAGACGACAACATCGCCCGCCGCCATACGCGGCACGCTCAACGGTGCGGATGCTCATCTCTGAGTTACATTTGATTGAAATCTCGGTCTAATTGGAGATATCGTTGCAATTGATTATCACAAATGAGCGGGAGCGAGTATCATGGCTGTGCCACGGCACCTCAAGGTTGAGACGAGTATCTCGCCTACTGATGCTGTCAGAGCGCTTCGCCAAATTATAGGTGAAGCAAATTGGTCAGCCCGTAGACTTAGTGGAAGCAGACTTATTGATCGATGGGCAGTTATTGTGCCAATAGCTCAAGCAGCAAGAACAATTGGTATCGTAATTGAAAATGGGCCTCTGAAAGATGTTGGAATGGAAGCATATAGTCACGTACAGGGTGCGGCTGGGTCCCTAACGATAGTGGAATGGCTCATCCCCAATGAACTTGAAAAAGAATGGCGTGTGTTATTCGCTCAATGGACAACACGTCTACCAAAATGCCCTTGGAAATGGACGTTTAGAGAACGTTCAACCATCGGTTTTCTCCTACCTGTTTGGAGACGCTCAAAAAGGACTTTCAAAAATCAAGGTGTAGATGTCAATAAATCTGCCTGGCCAGATACAAACTTGCCTTCTTGGCCACCTTCTGAATGGATTGTTTCTGCAGAAGAAGAGTAAACCACCTATGGTGGCACATTGATAACACAGTGGCTACCCACATATGGTTGAGGCGAGGTAATGTCAGGGCTTGAGAAATTATTTGGTTCTCAGCGAGCAATCACTATTTTGGTGGTTTCAGTTGTTTTCGCTATTGTTTTCCCGGCCTACTTTTCCTTTATGGCTGCTAATTCTGATGCTGTTGGAGGAGGTTCCTCAGGCGCAAAGGGCATGTGGCAAGTTGATTTCATTCAAGACAATATCACCTCTGATGAAACCATGAATCTTGGTGATGAAGAGCAAGGTGATTACTTCTTTGAGTTAGATGCCGGAGATATGATGATTGGACTTGTTGAAATCACCGTTAGTTGCAATGACAATGACGAACCTGGGCCAGGGGCAACAGACTCTGTTGATGTGGCAACTGATTTCTCAGGGGTAGAAGGAACGCCAGACGATGAATCTGGTAGCGGCTCTTGTAATGGAGATGCTGTTAGTTTTACAATCCAAATCACCCCTGACTGGGATGGTTCTTCCTACATAGCAGATGGCGTAAGTAAGAATGACATTGAGGCAAAATGGAATGATGGCGGTAATGGAAGTGGCGAATGGCTCACATCTGTCACACTTAATGTTCAAACACTTGGACCGGGTACCAACCCAATTGGGAACACATTGGATAGCGATGAAGACGTCACAGTCTCATGGCGAGCAGCAGTCTACTCACTAGAAATTACAGCAGTAGCCGAGGAACTCTGAAGGTGGATGCAAATGGCGCTCATCGGATTCGATGAATACCACATGGGTTCTTCCATGGCAAACCCAGAGGCTGATGGATTAACAGCGCTAGCCAAATTACTTGAAGAAAATAATCACAAATTGGAATTTATCAATACTGGATTAGATACCTTAGATAATCTTCCTTGGGATGTAATTATAATTCCATTTCCAAAAAATCAATTCAATGAAGAAGAAATGGCTTCATTACAATCTCACTTGGAAAACGGAAAATCAATTCTTTTACTAGCAGAATGGGGTGATTTATTCGGTCATGTTGACTTTCTCAATAAACTTACAACTCCATGTGGAATAGAGATTCAAAAAGACAGAGTCACAGACCATGAAGAACACGTTACTCAAAAAGTTGAGTTAGCAGGGGTTGTGCTTGGCGAAGAATCAATCCCACACTTTGTTCGAGTGCAAAATTTTGCGGACCACCCAATCACACAGGGGATTAGTGAACTGATCTACTTCTCAGGGTGCTCTCTTAGAGTGAGTGAAGGGGCTAGTGCATTGGCATCTACATCGGCATCGTCGTTTGGAGATATTGATCTAGACTCTACTCTTGATGATGATGAAATTCAAGGAGAATTACCAATCGCTGCTGTGAGTGAATTGAACGGTCGCTTAGTTGTAGTTGGAGATAGCAATATCGCCGCTAACGGTTACATTGAACAAGGCGATAATCTATTGTTTGTGCAACAAGTAATTGAATGGTTATCATTCAATATTTGAAAATGCTGAATAAACTGCTATGATAATGTCGGACCAAACCTAATATGTCATTACTTGCCGCCTGTAAACATGGTAGCCGTGTTCTTCGTTATTGGGATGGTAACTTTTGTTTTGGCACTCTTCTTGGGGAGTTTCTTGAGAATTATTAGACATTGGGAAGGAGCTGTAGTTTTCCGACTTGGAGCCTACAAAGGTGTACTATCACCCGGGATTAGGGTTGTTATCCCATTTTTAGACCGAATGGTGAGGTGGGATTTACGTCTCTTGATTAACGATGTCCCCGGACAATCAGTTGTCACTAAAGACAATATTTCTCTGACAATAGATGCTGTAATTTTCTATCGAGTCAGAGACCCTGGTGATGCTGTAAACAAGGTAACCAATGCTCGTGCGTCAATCGGAATGGCTGCAATGGGTGCTCTCCGTGATGTTTTTGGTTCAGTTCCTCTTGATGAAGTTCTCCAAGAAAGAGAGGCTGTTGCTGAAAGAATTCGAATTAATTTAGATGATGCTACAGATCCATGGGGAATTGATGTAAGACATGTGGAAATTACTGATATGCAACTACCACACGATTTGACTAGAGCCATGGCAAAGGAGGCTGAGGCTGATAGAGAGGCACGCTCAAGAGTCATCAAAGCAAGTGCTGAGCGTGAGTCTGCAAGCAAGTTGGCAGAGGCACAAGAGTTGTTTGCTCGATTCCCAGCACTAATGGAATTGCGCCGATTACAAGTTCTTTCAGAAGTTGGAGCAGAAAACAATGCTACACGCATTATGATGCTACCAGATACCCTTCTAGACATTAGTAATGGTCCTCTTGGTGAACTTCTTTCAGGAGGTGGCAAGTGATGGCTGTCTTGTTTGAACTATTTTGTGGCATCATTGTTGGATTATTTGCTGCCGCACTAATACTTGGGATAAAGGCAGCAGGAGGAATGTTTACTGCTGCTGGAGGAGAACCAACTGCACACCCACCTAGAGGTACATGGCCAAGGAGAGGATGGATTACCGTTCTTGACCAATACGAGCGTGCAATCAAATTCCGCTTTGGAAAACCGGTAAAATTGAACGGAGTCGGTTTGGCATTCCGTTGGCCGATAATCGATATGTTCCTAGCGGTAGATATACGTGACCGTCCGGAGAATATTCCTGGTCAAGTCTGTATTACTCGAGACAACGTGAGCATCAAAGTGGATGGAGTCGTGTACTGGAAAGTAATTGACCCTATGACTTCTGTATTGGCTGTTTCAGACCCTGCAACAGTAATTCGTCAGGCAACAATGTCTACTCTCCGAGTCGTAATCGGTGAATATACATTGGACGAAATGCTTTCCAAGAGAGAAACCATTGCTAGCCGAATGGAGGATATTCTTGATACCTTTTCACTACCACTTGGAATAGACATTACTCGAATCGATATCACAGATGTAGTTATTCCAACCGATATGCAAAGAGCAATTGCTCGTGAAGCAGAAGCGCAAAGAGAGAGAAAAGCAAGACTACGACGTGCTGAAGGAGAAGTTGAAGCGGTCAAGAATCTCGCTTACGCCGCTAATACCATGGCAGAGAATCCAGAACTTCTAGAATTGCGCCGCCTGCAAACAGTAGGGGAATTGGGTATGGAACAACACACACTCATTACTTTAGTTCTACCATATGATTATGGAAGATTAGGCGGTGTTGGCAAAGGAATTAAGGCATTCACAATAGAAGATAATGAAGCATTCCTTTCATCATTGAAGACTATTGATGCTGATGATTTATTGCAAACAGATGCCGATTTAAGTGAAGTTATTGAATCTGAAATCTCTGAAGCTGAGGCGCCACCAGCGATGGAAGAGGCACCTGCCCTAGTTACAGATAACCTGCCAGCAGCACCTGACTTTGGTGACCTAGAATAACATCCAACCTGAATTGAATTAGATTTCAATTACTTGTCGGATATACATGCGTTATTGATGTTAGGTTTTAGCATGAATTTTGATGACATCGTTGTCTGAAAGTTCATGATCTGAGCCAATGATTCTACCGCTTCTTGCATCTGTTGCGCGAATGAAGCCATCACCCAAATCTGTGTGAACTGCGTAGGCTAAACCTTTGGCTGTAGTACCTGAAGAGATTAACAGTGCATCGGGGAGTATTCTTCCATCACCATCAACCCAATGTGTCTCATCTTGGACAGGATAAGCAACTATTTGCTCCAGTCTCTCAAACACTACTTTTCGAAGTAGCTCATTCAAACCGGTCCCACCCATTTTGGATATTCTATCATTCAGTTCTGAAAGACCCTTTTTCTGCGCATCATTCAAAGTAGCATCTGGATTTACTTCGAAACTTGATTCTCCGGACTCATAGAAAATGGCACCAGCCTTACTAGCCCTTCTCAAGGCAAGTTCTGTTTCACCACTACAAAGTACGAATAAACCTCCAGATGATTTCACCTGGGACTGCAGATTTGAATAAGTCTCTTCATCTGCTAGATCTGATTTATTTGCAGCAATATATAGTGGGAATAGTTGGCGGCGAAGAATATCAGAAAGTATCCTTTTTTCATCATTACCCCAGACATTAATTGTTGGTAAATCGGGATTTTCTCGCCTAAAAACATCCAGTGCAACTGATACATCACTATGAGTTGCGCCGATACCAGTTAATTGGTCTGTGAGGAAATTTGTCAATCCTGCTTCGCCCTCTGATTGAATGCGACGAACCGCCTTAGCCCAACCATTGGAGATAATGCCATCAATCCACGCCGCTAATTCTTCAATCAAAAAATCATGCTCTTCACTTGGTGAGCAACCACCGGGACCTGTAGGATTCCCTTCAATATCCGTACCCCCTGAGGCATCAACCACTTGGATCAAAGCATCACAACTAGCCAAATCGGAAAGAAATTGATTGCCCCTACCACGCCCTTCGTGTGCGCCTGGAACTAACCCTGCTACATCCACTAGCGTAACGGGCACTAATCTTGTGTGGCCATTACAAGCACCGGTTCTTGGCTGACAGATACTGCCATCTCTCGCTTCATCAGATTCAACAGGCCTACCACTTTCTGCTATCTTGGTTGACAGTTCTTTGCAAGCGCAAGGTGATGTTGCTGCGGTGTAAGTCACACCAACATTTGCTTCAATTGTTGTGAATGGGTAATTTGCGATTTCAACCGTAGTCTCTGTTAACGCTGCAAAAGTAGTTGATTTGCCCACGTTTGGTTTGCCGACTAAGCCAATACGCATCTCAATTCCTCTTATTGGCGGAGTAGGGGTATTCGCTAATGGCGGTTTCCCAATCCTTGAATCAAGCGCTAAGGCGCTCAATCAAGTCAGACTTGGTTCCTGAAGTGGAAACACCTGATGCCTTAGCCAATTCAACTAATTCTCCCTTCAACATCTTTGAGAGATTAGCGGAAGTCTCGGCTGCTGGTTCTTCGTCTTCCTCTTCGGACTGTGCATCTTCTTCTTCAGCGACTTCTTCTGCTGGAGATATATCTGCTAATGAGATTCGACCTTCGGCTGATCCTCCATCTACTGTTAGAACGGTATCAACACCTGCACCTGCTGCAAGCAGGCTGCGAATTGATGTTGTACCACCTATCACCATCTGTGCAGTAGTGACATTTGCTGCTGGAGCATTGTCTGAGAGTAAAGTTCCACGGAATGAACCCTGTAACATATTTTGAGCAGCAAAGACTCCTGCTAGAGCAACACCATAGAACATGATGGCTGCGAAAGCCTGCACCTCACCTGCTCCAGCAGCGCTAACACCTGCCTCTTCTAGTGCCAAAGACACATCAGTAGCGCCGATTGAATTGTTCACATAGTCAGCGATGAATTGTGAAGTACCGAATCCAACAACCCCAACTGTTGCAAACCAGAAGGTCATCTTTGTCTTGGTACAACTGAATAAATCACGGCCAGTTACTTGTGGGAATAGCAAGTGTGCGCTTCCTAATGCAATCATGCCAATAACACCCCATAGTGCGAGCGTGTCTAGCGTTGAAGCAATGTGAGCTAATTCGTTGCCTCCACCAAATGCTGAAACAGATGCGAACAAACTACCAAATGAAATTGGAATCAAAATGATGACTCCAAGAATTGTGAATTTAACACCATAAGATTCCATTACTCTGCCGCTTGCAGTCTTGGTCAAATTGACTACTGTAGCGATTAGTGGCACTAATGAAAGTGAAAGTAGAATCGCTACCATTGCTTGCATGAAAGACCCCATAGCAGGGACTGAAGCCACCGCCCCAAGTGGGGAGAATGTTAGGAATGTACCAAACAAAGTAAGAGTTGCAAGGGAGCGACTCCAAAGTGGGACCCCTAGAGCAGATGGAATCACATGATGAGCAATACCTAGTGCTTGTGAGAGTAACCAACCACCAAACAGAACCTTGACCAATAACCACGAAAGAGTATGGTTTTCTCCTGCAAGTAAGAACATAGAAACAACACCTAGCCAAATGAAAGCGGCATAACCCATTACGATAAACCACTGCGGAATCATTACTGGTGATCCTGAGTTAGCCATCGTTAACAGATGGTTTACAAATAGTGGTAAAGCCAAGAATGTAAGTAAAATGTAGTAAACTGGTGGTAGTTCAAACCAACTGCTTGTACCGATTAAATCGGTATGTGAAAGAATTAGTCCTGCTGCAACGACTGCGCTCCAAGCAAATGCAATCAATGCAGTTGTCGCTTCATTCGCCATTCGACCACCTGTAAGGCGGCCTTGCATAGCAAATCCTGCAGCCATCAACATCATTGATAATGCGCCGAATGCAGTTACAACATGAACCGCAGCAGTAGTTTGAGCGGCGCTTGGAGAATATCCGATTGCTCCAAGCGAGTGTAGAGCATTTGGTTCGTATGCTGTCCACATACCCAAAAATGACAAGGTTGCGGCTATGATGAACCAGAAGATTCCATGAGCGAACCAAGTTTTTGCTGCCCCACCTGCTCGATCTTCCATCAGGTCAGCGGCTGGGCCAAGTCCCTTTCCAAGCATGAAGGCAGAGATATCACGAGCAAATGAGCCGAATGGCCCAAGACCTGTGATTGTCAGATACCTAACAAAAAATAGCCAAATAACGTATGAAATGAATAATGTTCGTATTTCCATGATATCACCTCATTCTGCAATAGACTCCCCGACTAACATCGCTAGTAACATTGACAACCCTAGGATAATTCCTGCGATAAAGAACCAAACAACACTACTGCCTAATTCACTGAACAAAGGAAGTATATCTCCAAGCCCAGGGAAAGGATGGTTTGGGTAAAGTACCCCATACAAAATCATAAACGCAAAAGCACCAACTAAACTCAATGTCCAAACAGCTGTAGATGCAGCGGGCTCTTCTTGCCCCTGCGTCATTTCGGGTAGTTCACTCATCACTTCACCACAGATTGCCTTTAGGCAATCTTTCCGAAACGAAAGTTGTCCTTAAGCATTAGGAGAGAAGAGGTGATAAAATTAGGGTGACATTAGAGATTCTTCTGCAGGCATTCGACGGTCTAAACCGACTCCAAATGGAGAGGGGATTGTACCATCTAACTCGATTTCAGTAGCCCAAATTTTCTCACACTCACAGGTTAGGCCGGCAAACTCTTGCAAGTCTCCTGAAACCGAATAGCGTTCGATTGCAGCAGCAACATGCTTGTCGCATTTGCCGCAGTTATGTGCACCACGGACGCGGCCTGCTGCAGTTGGATGAACTATCAAGCGGCCGGGAACAGAATCAACTTGGCGAATCATCTCAACTAGTGACCATAGCCATGGAGGACGGTATTCGCGGTTGCGGAAAAGTCTCTCAACTATTGTACCGCGTTGGATATTCATTGGATTGACGCTGACTTCATCAGAAAGTGGCCCTACTTCACGTATCCATTCAATACAATGTTTCAATGAATCTCCCTCTGACATGAATGGCGGTTTGAATAGCAAATATGTCTTGACTTCTAATTCGTTAGCCCGGAGAGTATCAACGGCTTTGAGCCATTGTTTTGTTGAAAATCCCTTGTTACAATGGAATTTGAGTACTTCATCGTCCATTGCTTCTAGCCCAATAGCAACAACACATCCTGGGTGTAAGTTCGCTACCCACGCCATTTTTTCTGGTGTACACATTTCGGCTCGTGCTTCAACTATCAGACGTAGACCCCTTTCACTGGTCTCTCGAAGTATCGCCTCTTGCCACTCTGGAGGGTTTTCACGGTCCTCAAAAAATGTCCCCGATGTGTAGACTTTGATTACTTCTGAGCCCTCAAAATCGTTAGTTTGATCTTTGGCTGACTGCCACTGTGCCATCAAATTGTCATAGGTTACATCGTCTCTTACATCGTTAAAATAACCACAAAAAGTGCAACCTGAATTCCACCACCAAACACAACCTTTGGTTCGGAAAATAACTGTAGTCGCTTGGCATACTGTACCATCGGGCAAACATTCTGGTGTTGTGTAAACTGTTGCTAACTCGTCAGCATCCCAAGATTCTCGCTTGCGAATTGAACCAGGTGTATTTTCTGGAGCCTTGACGAGATGATGAATTTTAACAGCCTCAGTAGAACTCGGCATGATTCCAGCGGAGCAAGGTGAGGATTGTTCAGCCATAGTGCTCAAACTTGCCGGCACACCACCCCCTCATCAATCTGCCCTTTAGTAAAGAGTTGACATAATCATGCAATACAATAATCAATGCAGGGTGTAATGCTAAGAGGGATGCTCACATGTGAGGTAGCATGACTGATGGTGTGTCTGTATCAAAAAGCGAAATTGAGCCTGCAGTTGTTAAACAAAGTCTTCAAGATATGAATGATGAAGATAAGAAGGCTCTGAAGGGTTGGTATTTCTTTGACTGGGCAAATCAAGCCTATGCGCTCACAGTGATGACAGTCATTGCTCCAGCATTGATGGCCGGTTTGTACAACTTGGCTACAGGAACTCAATCTGGTGATTCGTTCTATGCGTTCGTGCTGACATTTTCAATGATATTTGTTGTTCTTACTGCTCCCGCTTTAGGCGTGATTGCTGATCGAATGCCAATCAAAAAGAAATTGCTGAAATGGTATACTGTTGCCGGTATTGGATTCACTGCATTGATGGGAGCAGCCCCCTATTTTGGTTCACAAGGATACATCGTTCTAGCGTTGATGTACACTATTGGAACCATTGGATTCACTGGTGGTAATGTCATCTATTACTCATTCATGCCCTATCTAAGTGATAGAGAAAACCAAGACCAAGTCTCAACTTGGGGATACATGTATGGATTCATGGGTGGTTCAATGCTACTCATATTCCATCTTGCTATCCTAATGATGCCTCAACTGAATTGGGATACGAACTTCAAACTTGCAGTGATTTTCGTCACTTCCTCATTGTGGTGGTGGGGCTTTGGTGCATTGATGTTCAAGTGGACTCCTGAACCTGAAATCGTCTCTGATTTGGAATGGGACGGTTTGGGGAAAAACAACTTTTCTAGATTTGTAGGGGCTGCCAAAATTGCTTATGGACAAGTTGCAACTACAGCAAGAGAAATCAAGAAATTCAAAGTTCTTGCTATGTTCCTAATCGCTTACCTGTTATTCTATGATGGCGTTAACACCATCGCTAGCATGGCGAGTGCTTTCGGAGAATCCGTGTTACGTATTGACCAAAGCATGAATATCATGTTACTTCTCACTGTCAACATTGTCGCTATTCCAATGACTTTTGTTTTTGGTAAACTAGCTAATGTAAAGGGAACAAAATTTGCCTTGATGCTAGCGCTACTCATCTACTGTGGTGTAGCAGTCACTGCAGCGGGATTTGCCCCCTTAGAATTAAAGGGAGAAGAAAATGCAGAGCGCTACGATTTCCAATTTGAGTGGAATGAAGAAACTGAACGTTACGAGATGACCACTCTCTATGATCGAGGGTATGAAAATTGGATTGGTGAAAAATCAAAGGGAGATGATGCCTTCCGTGATGCCTTCCAAGAACATTTTCCTGAACCTGATTACAGTGTAGAAGAGGCTGGAGAAAGCACTCTAGGTACTGGATTGATGGTCTGATTGTTCATCTTAGTGATGGTTGTGTTACTTGGTGGTGGCATCATGTGGTTACAAGAGAGAAACATGGGGTGGATGGGAGTTATTGCAGCATTATTACTCGTTGGCGCCGGTATATTTGGAGCATCATTCCTTGCAGATCAAGCAACAGTATCAGAAGAGGATGTCAAGACAATAACAGAAGAAGATGCGGTTGCATTGGTCGCTGCTTTTGATGATACAAGCGACCACCGATTCTCAATCATTATTGTCGGTGGGAATGAGAGTATTGCCGGTTCTTCAGAGGTAGGAGATACACATCCATCCGTCATTGAACAAGGTGGGCCTGTTGATTGGTGGGCCACTACAATGCGCAATAATGTCTGGGCCCCACTAGGGCTAGGCGTTGCAATGCAATGGATAATCCTTGGACTATTTGTCGGATGTGCTATGGGTTCAGCCGGTGCGCAAGCCCGCTCAATGTTCTCACAACTTACCCCGAAAACTCGGACATCTGAATTCTTTGGTTTCTTTGGTTTCCTAGGGAAATCAGCTGCAATGATTGGAACATTCCTCTACGGTATTGCTAGCACTGCTGCTGGTAGTCGTGTAGCAATTTTGACGGTTACCGTAGTCATTCTTGCGGGAACTTATCTAACCAGTAGGATTGACCTTGAGGAAGGAATACGTGTTGCTGAAGAAGAGGATGCACGCGCTAATGGAGAAATACCGTTAGAGTGAAAACGCGGTGAAAATTAATTCACATTGAATAGCGTACGCCATCAACAAACAAAGAAGATTCATTCTTCTTCGCTGACTTCAACCGCTGCTTCAACTTCTGCTGCAGCATCTTCCGCTGCAGCATCTTCCGCTGCCTCTTCGCTACGGGCATCCATAGCTTCCTGCAACTTTTCGTTGATTGCTCTCTGCATATGTTGACTCTTGCGTTCTGCTTCTACAGCGTTTTCAATCATCTCATAGCGATTCTTAATTGCCTTGTTGAGGTCTTCAAAAACACGCATGTGGTCAACATACCAATCGTCACGTGCTTTGAGTTCAGCAACTGCTAGACGAAGGTCGTTATCCAACTCTTCTGCGATTTCGAAAACACGGGTCAAACGTTCTTTTTCCCTAGTGAATTTCTCTTCCATCATCTCAAGTTCTGGCTCAAGATGATCAACCTGCTTTCCTCTCTTGGCGCCGGTTAACTCCAAATCTCGGATTCGGTGGTCTTTTTCACCAAGTAATTGCTCATATCCTTCACGTTCGATTTCTTTGTCAATGACTTCTTTTTCAAGGACTTCAATCTCGGCTTTGAGTTGAACAATCTCCTTTTCTGCCTGCTCAAAGGCGCTAAACACCTTAGTGACACGTTCTGTCTGTTGCAACAATTCCTCCTCTAGTTGGCGGAGGCGAACTTCGGGAGTAATCGTACCTTCATCGTCTTCTGACATGTTCACCACTGACATACCCCACTCGCTTGCCCTTGATATATCCGCCGCCCCATAGGGGCGGCTAAGTGCCGGCTGTAAATGTGCCAAATATTGGCTAAATCATTAATTTGACATGGATGCAATCGCAGCAGCAACACATTGGGTTAGATGCTTGACTGTTGGGATGTGTAATTTCTCATCAGGACCATGGGCATTATTCCCCGGACCTGCACATCCTGTGACTAGAAAACGAGCACTTGGATAGGACTCTTGCATCATAGCCAAAAATGGAATTGTGCCGCCTTCATAAAACGGCATTGAGGCAGCACCAAAGGTCTTCAAACTGCCTTCACTAAATGCCGCGGCAATTTCAACTGGCATTGGTGGCGCAGCAAACCCATTTGCTGCTGTTTCTGGGTCAAATGTCACGTGTGCACCAAACGGTGGGTCTGACTCCATTAATTCTTGTAATTTAGCAGAAGCCATTTCAGAATCAACACCAGGTGGAATTCGCACGCTTAATTTGAGAGATGTATGAGTGCGAAGGACATTTCCAGCATTTGCAAGGGTTGGCATTCCTTCAGCACCGGTTATCGAAAGTGTTGGCTTCCAATTTTGTGCTAACAACGCTTCAACCAAATCCTCATGTTGAGGGCGTACACCATCTAAAAATGGGAAATCCGTAATCAAAGCTTCACCTAAAACACTTACAATTTCTGCTGAATCTTCCCGTAATTGGTCTGAAATGTCAATATGAAGCCAATCGGGAATCAATTCACCAGTTTCTTCATCTTCTAAACGAGAAAGCAGTTGACGAGTGAGCCTAAACGATGATGGAATAACCCCACTAGCCATACCTGAATGCACTCCTTCTGAGGTTACACTAACTGTCAGTGTGCCACCAACTAATCCGCGTAGGCTCTCGGTGACCCAAATGCGCTCATAGTCACCCAATCCTGAGTCAAGAACAACCACCAAATCAGGAGTACCAAGATCTTCTTGAAGTTCTTCAAGGTAGTAAGGGAGATCGGGTGAACCACTCTCTTCACAGGTTTCAATGAGGAATGTGCAACTTGGGTGAGCCATGCCTTGGTTTTGTAATGCCATCAACGAAATGAGGCCACAGTATCCACCATAACCGTCGTCCACTGAACCTCTTCCGAACAGCCACGGGTCTTCTCTAACAGGAATCCAGGGGCCTTTTCCTTCTGACCAGCCAGTGAACTCTGGCTGTTTATCTAAGTGAGAATAGAACAGTACTTCGCCGTCACCAGTGCCAGCTACTTTGAGCAGTAAAACTGGAGTTCTACCTTCTAAACTGTGGACTGTTGCTGTTAAACCGTCAATTTCTATTGATTCAAGCCAACCAAGAAAATGGTCAATTGTCTTGTCTAAATGGCCGTTTGCTTGCCATTCTGAATCAAATGCAGGAGATAGTGCTGGAATCTTGATGAATTCTTCTAAACTTGGTAGTGCTGAATCTTCCCATATCTTTTCAGTGAACTCCGCCATCTTATCCCAATCAATCGCATCGGTTACGCTCATACCTACGGCCAAAGGGTAATACCCATTGAATCATCGGTTGGAAAAATTTCCAAAAATCGGTTAATAGATTGGCGAACAGCAATTATTTCAAATCAATTTCATCTGATTCTACAGCCCCTAAGGCAATTCCATTTGGAGCACATAGACGGATGTTGCCACGATAGTACGGGCATTGACGGCATGTTTGCTCTTCTTCAATCGGTAATCTAGGGAAGTTCACTTCGTCTCCTTTCTCCTTAACTTCAACCAAAGCAAGTTGTTTGATAAGGTCATCAAATTCTTCGCCGATTTGCTCAAATTCTTCTTCAGTCCATGAAATTAGTCTGCCTGTTGAAGCAACTAAAATGCCTGGACGTAGAACCTCTCTTGTAGCCATTCCAAGTGTTTCTCTCATCGCTTCTTGTCGTACAAGGCAAAGATGGTAGAGGTAGAGTTGCATCCTGTAATGAGTCAATAATTCCAGTTCAGCTGGTGTACGAATGATTTCATTGTCAGGGTCTGATGGGATCTCGAAGATTGTTCCTTCAACATCATCAGGCTGATTGAGTATTGAAAGACCTCCAGTAGTTTTCAAATCAATTGCTCGAATCGTGTTATGAGATTGGCCATCTGTTTGGCACAGCACCAAATCAGCAATTCCATCCAACTCAAACGTCAGCGATGTTATTTGTTCTACAATTTGGTTTCCAAACGGACTCCAACGATGTTCCATCACATCACTGAGTGGTTGTTCAATGTTGACAAGGAAGGGCCACTCTGTCCTCAAACCTTCAACATATAATCCATCAATTGTTGCACCTTGAACGAGTCTCCCCAATTTACCATTAAGTAGGATTTCAGCCATTTTATTCAACATTTCAAACGCTAAATCTCTATCTGCAGAGGCAGGGAGAAGTTCGTCAAGCACTTGAGAAATTAGGGTTGGTTCAAGCATCATATTTGGTGAAGGAGATACCCATTGTTCGGAAAGTGGGGTAGATGGCTGTTCACCTGAAATACCAGGGTTGGGCAAACCAAGTTCAACCAAACGATGGAAAAGAGAACCGAGTTCATTTGCAGCAAGTGGGGTGTAATCACCTGATGGCGTTTCATCACCTCTAGGAACAAATGGCAATTTGACCGGTTCGCTTGAAATTCCGACGTATTGACTAAGCCAATGGCGACGTACGCAGGATTTTGCTGAGTCAAGCGTATGTGGTGCAAGGCGTAATTTTCGTTCAGCCTCCCTAGGAGGGGCGAGGTCAATTGTTGCAGGATTCACCAATCTAGCGCTCTCTTGTAGACGAGTGTACTTCACTAATGGTGAGAGATGTTCGCGCTGTGGCAAGATAAAATCGGGGTGGTGATAGATTTTCAATGACGGTAGTAAACTAGGTGCCAAATAAGGCATAGTCATCATTTCACTGGGTGAAATTATCACCTCACCTTTAGCCCGGAATGGCAACGGTACTGGAAGAGAATCATCGTCATCAATTAACCAAGGTGCTGTTAGTAAACCATCCCGCCTAGCGGCTTGTCGAATTGCTTCAAGCCACATCCAACCAAACCTTGGAGTTGGTTTGTGGCCCCATGAAATGCTAATTTCACCCTTATTTTGGTTGATTGCAGAGTTCTTCGGTGCACCAGCCAGAATCAGTAAATCTTTCACCCTCGTACAAGCAACATAGAGTAAACGTCGGGCTTCAGCTTGTACTTGAGAGGTAAGTACTTCCGTTGAAAGACGCCAACTACCACTATCTATTGCATCTCTACTTTTCCATGGTTTAGAGCGGGGTGAAAACATCTGTTCAGATACCAAGATGTTATCGCGCCTTGATTGACCAAGGTTACTTTGATTTTCGGAGAATATCCCGCAGACAATTACTACCTTAGATTGCAATCCTTTGGAACCATGAATCGTCATCACTCGAACAGCATTTGAAGCAGGCATCGCTTCGCCTAGAATCAGTTTTCCTTTGATTGATGATAACATATTGATTCGTTCTGCCAAGAGTACTGGGTCGCCTCCTGCTTCTGCCATTTGTGAGCGGATAAGAGACAAAAATTGCTCTGCGTATTGTCTATCCACTTGACCTGGGTATGCAATCAGCAAGTCTGAGTGGTCTACCGTTTCTTCTAGCATAGGAACTATTCTATTACAGTCAGCGAGCTGTTTCCAGCGTTCAAAAAGTGCCCTTTGGGCATCGCTAACTGCATGAGATTGTAATCGTTCTAGCAAATCAGATGAACCATTGCTGTCAGAAATGAAATTCTCTAACTGAGAATCATTGAATCCAACCAGTGGTGTCCTAACAAGTGTTGCTGCACGGCTTACATCACCTCGTCTTGCAGACAATTGAAGGAGAGCCGCTAATGAACTCACAACGGGTTGCTCAAGTAAGCCACCGTCTTGGTCCGCTAACGCTGGTATTCCAAGGTCGTCAAGACGGCGGATGAGATCATACATGTGAGTTCTTGCAGGCATTAATACCATGATATCTCGTGGTTCAATTGGCTCAACATCATGGATTTGAGTTACATTGTCTTCTTCAGATTGCTCTGAATCATCACCACCCTGAGCTGTTAGAACTGATGGCGCCACACCATCAACCATAGCCCGGATTCTGGCAGCAACCAATTCATGTTCAAGGTGAACTTGTTTCGCATCCGCACCCAACTCAAATGGATCTAATGGAACCGCCAAATCTGAACTGGGATCACTTGCTTCTTCAGTAGCAATTGGTAACAACCATTCAAGCCCACCATTTTCTTTATCTCTGTAAGCCCGTAAATCCTTAGGTGAAGCATACCAATCACCAGGGAATAAGTTGTGCCTGTCATCAAAAAGATCAATCCACCATTGATTCATCGTCAATAGCAAGTCTTGACAAGTTCGGTAATTTGTGACAAGGTCAACATGGCCTTGAGTACGGCGAATTACATCAGTATGCTCTAATCTTCTATCATCATCTCCTCGGTCAAATTTTATCCACGCTTCTTCGGGAATAGGGCGATGATTGACGTATTCAAGACCGGTGACAAAACTACTGATGTCCACTAATCTTGGATCACGTGCAGAATCTCGACGGCGTAGTGATGGTTTCATCAATAATCTTGATTCTGTAGCATATTCGTGCTCATTGATAGCCCTAAGATGGACAGTGTATCTTGCCATACCACTCACTTGGGCTTGACGGAAACCGTAGATGCTCTGCTTTTGGTCACCAACCCAACAAACAGTGGGTTGCCAAGGTGAATTTGGTGGTTCGGGGTCACCTTCTTTCTGCTCTCTCTCTCCCCATAGTCTTGAGAGGAGTCGCCACTGTTGATTTGAGTTATCTTGGGCTTCATCAATGATGAATGCTCGGAATCGTCTTCGTATTGTTTTTAGAACCTCGTATCGCCTTACCAAATCATCTTTCACAAGTTTCATTGGATATTCTTTATGGCGCTCTGAAATTTCACCTTGCTCTGGTTCACCACACAATTTTAGTGCTGTAAAAATGTGCTCATCGCGCCAAGGTTTAGAATCATCAATTGCATTAAGTGCAGAAACAATATCTCTAGGATACCATCTTGAACAAATTCTTGGACAACGAGCAAGAAGTAAATCCTCAGCCGAATCTGATACATCAGAATGGTCATGTAAACCCTCTAAAAGACGTAATTCAGTCAACACATCTTGAGAGGCTTTGTGGACGATTAATAGGTCTGAAATAATGCGTGCATCGCAATCAGCGTCAAGAGCCAAAGGCGCATCACTAACATAGGTAGGGAATGGGTCTGAGATTCTTTGCAGATGGACATCAGAGTCTGCAGGACAACAGGGTGGACCTGCTCTAGGGTCTAGTAAATCGGCAATTGCTGCACAAGCTCGAACTCTCATCCCTTCAATTGAACCATAGAGTGCTTTGGCGCGATTCTGTGCATCAACCATGCTTGCTTTGATTTCATCACGAATTGCTTTGTCTTTGATTGAACCAAGCGCGTTAACACCCGATGGCCAACCATCGCCCTTTGGTAGAAGGTTTCTCGAGAACACAGATGGCATAATTTTCTCAATTGAGGCCATGCTACATGTTGCTAAAGTAAAATGACGAATCCACAATAATTGGTCCCACAAATCATCAGGTACACCCGCAGCAATCAGTGTATCTAGAGCATTTACTCTAGTCTCATTTTGGAGTGCTTCAACCAAACCTAGGTCTGCAGAGCGCTCTTTTGCAGCAGCCAACCAATCATCACCAATGGTATGGAGAGTTTGAGCAAAATCACTAATTTCCTGTACCTCAATATGTGAAAGGAAACTATGGCGGAGTGCTTCTGCATTAACAACCCCAGAATGCGATTCCAATGACCTGCGAACCGAGTCTACGAAAATTGAATTATGGAGTAATTTAGCAACTATTTTTTGACTACGAGAGCGACCACCCATTTGATGTGAAAGTCGGTTACGAGCCCTGATGAATTCTTCAGGAGTAACAGAATTGATTCGCAGGTCTCCCGCGTGTTTTTCGTTACGAATCCGCCAAAGCGAACTCATTGCCCGTTCCATCAACAATGCTCGTTGTGCATCAGACATCTGCTGATGAGTTGGTCTATCACCAAGTAGACTACGATGAGCCGACACCAATCGATTGAGAAATGAGTCAATAGTACCAATTGGAGCCTCGTCAAGCAACATTGTCAACTGTTCAATCAAACCTTCGTTACGGATACGTGGATCATATCGGAAGCCATCTCTTTCACCTCTAGGGCCAGAGCGCAAGCGAGCAAGTTCGGTGCGCATCCTGTCACGCATTTCTTCTGCTGCTTTCACTGTGAAAGTCAACACCACAACTTCAGTAGGTAGCAAACCACGCCACTTCACCATGTCTTCCCTATCTTTAGCAGCGGATTGGAGTAAACCCCCACTAAAATCAACCTCACGTGGACCTGCTGGAAGCAGCCTCGTCGCCCTTTGGTCTTCTGAAAGATAGTGCTCCAAAACCCTTTGAACAATTGTAGCGGTTTTTCCAGTACCAGCACCTGCGTCTAGGACGATGTGCATGTCTAAATTTAACCCAAGTGTTTGACCGCGATTCAATTCCATTTGCGATCACCCCCAACTGTAGGAGCCAATCCACAAGCTTGTTTCACCGAACAATATGTGCATGTGAGGTCGCTTGGCGTAGGAACTACTCTACCTTTTTCAGACATGTCCCCAATGCGTAAAGCAGCCGTCAAACGATGGCGCATCCATGCTCGAAATGGATTACTGGACGGTGGTTTGTTACTTTCATTTGGCCGACGATAAAGAGTTTGTGTGGTGCACTCCACATTTCCGATTCCTAGGCTTGAAAGATGAGTTTGGAACTCTGGGTCCGCCTCAATGTAAAGCCCACTTTCTTCACCAACCTCAGAGATTCCAACACCGATTACTCTGTCACCAGGGTGTGTAACCTCCCATGCTCGCGCATACAAAGCGAGTTGTACACCTTCTAGAAGTTCTCTGGAATGGCGGTCTCCTGATTTCCCTTTACCTGGGCCTTCAAGGGATTTCAAGTCTCTAATTACAACTAGGCGTTGTGCATTCCAAGATTCTCCTAAATCAAGGTCAAGAGGGCATTCTACATCTTCACCCGATTCATTGACAAAATTACCACCTGATTCCGGAAATGGAATTAATTCCACTCGGTCAATAGTTCCCCTCAAACGGATTCCAGATGGTACAGATTCGCCTGATTCCGGTAATTCCAACATGATTCCTTCCTTCTTTACGTCACTAGTTAGTGGCCATTCAATTGCTAGAAGTGCGCTTGAATCGGCTGCTAATTCTGATTCTAACAAGCGGCCAAAGCGGCCGCTTGCACCGGCTTTTCCATCCTCATCAAGAGCCGCTTCATAGGCTTCAAGATTCAGCCCCACAAGATCAAGTCGGCGTACTGTTGCAATAGCATCTGAATGGCGTAACCACAGCGCTCTCT
>JACKQG010003488.1_pt1 | contig 19242 bp, 11 predicted proteins | sample 8237621 | NCBI WGS metagenome assembly JACKQG01 (sample SAMN15677084, study PRJNA649215) | marine metagenome | biome: marine; feature: Black Sea; material: saline water; isolation source: suspended particulate matter (SPM) from the Black Sea western gyre | collected 2013-06-09/2013-06-10 | depth... | reverse complement strand
TCAAAAAAACTTTCACTAATCGTGTAGATCTAGCAGGTCAGTCTCTGGCTAAGGATGAAGTTATTACTTCGGGAATAGCTAGTGACAACACACCTAAAAGCGCGGACATTAATTCCGCAGATCAGGAGATCAAGATGGATAATCAAAACATCGACTTGGAAGCTTTTGCGAAACAGGTAGCTGCAGAAACAGCTGCTAAAATCGCAATGAAGCAGGCCGAGCAAAAAGCAGCTGAGAAACTCGAAGCTGACAAAGAAGCATCTTTCGTAGAAGCACAAGATATCAAAGTTAAGACTGGAATTCAGTCTGGCGTTGAAGCTCTTATGGCTGACATGGAAGCAAAAATGGCATCTAAAGATGCTGACATTGCGGGTATTCTAGCACAGCATAAAGCTGACCTCGACGAGAAAGCTGTCGAAATCGAAGCTATGCAAAACAGCAAGAAAAGCTTCAGCAACCGCGGTAGCGATCTAACTAAGTTCGGCAAGGAGTTCCTCCATGCTTCTGTACTTGGTAAAATCACTGGCAAAGGCTGGGACACTAAGTTTGCTCAAGACCTTAAAGAAAAAGTAGGTGTTCAGTTTGACACTAACGCTGGTACTTTAGATACTATCGTTTCAACTACTTTTGAAGAAGAAGTTCGCCTTAACCAACGTGTTGCTCAGTTATTTAAAGAGCTACAGGTTAACTCTGGTGCAACTGTACTTCCTTTGATGGATGACACTAACCTTGCAACATTCTCAGCTGGCGGAATTGGCGACGGTATCTTAGAGAACCGTACCCAAGTAGCTGCTAACGAGTTTGAGTTACGTGAAGTAACTGCACTTGCTAAGCGTCTTATTTCTGGTACTTATATTGCTGCTGATACTGACGAGCAAGTTGTTGTAACTATCTTGCCAATGATCTTGTCTGCTCTAGCTCGTGCTCACGCTCGTGCAATTGACGGCGCTTTCACTATTGGTAATGCTTCAATCGTAGGTCTTTGTGGCGGTGCTGGTACTGACGGATCTGGTTCTTTCTTAGCTGCTGATTCTGCTTCTGTAACTGACTTAGCTGTTAACGGTTCTGCGAACCTTACTGCTGCTATGCTTATGTCTGCTCGTGGCGAAATGGGTAAGTATGGTATCAATCCTGCTGACGTTGCTTACATCGTCAACATGGAAGAGTACTACAACCTAGTAAATGATCCTGCTTTCTCTGATATCAGTGAAGTTGGTTCTGACATAGCTGCTAAAGTACAAGGTACCATGGGATCTGTTTACGGTTCTCCTGTTGTTATCTCTGATCACTTTGCACGTGCTGCTAACAAGACTGCTGCTATCGCTGTTAACGTTCACAACTACGTTGTGCCACGTTTGAAGAATGTTAGCATTGAAAGTGACTATGAGACTGCAAATCAGCGTACTGCTATTGTAGCTGCTCAATCACTTGGATTCACCGAGCTTTATGCTGGTGGCGGAACTGATCTTCCTTCAGTTCGTATTGAATACGCTGCATCTTAATTGTAGAAGAGTAATAAAACTTGGGGGTTCGCCCCCGAGTTTTTACTAATGGACTTATGACCTTATGGCAAATTTAATAACTTTAGACGAATACAAGACTTCCGAGAAGATCGAAAGTACGAAGGAAGACGCTCGTCTCAATACTATTATAACGTCCGTGAGTCAATTAGTAAAAACTTATTGTAACAATACATTTGTAGACTACAAAACTACAAATAAAACAGAATACTTTAATAACCACTATAGTGTTACTTCTATCCAATTGTCTGAAAGCCCACTACTCACCGTAGTCTCTGTGAAAGAGCGCACGGGTATAGCGGAGGCATACAAAACATTAGTTGTTAATGTTGACTATTATGTAGACCTTGGAACTGACAGTATCTTTAGATCTAACGGTGCAAATGGATACACTCCTTTCCCTATGGGACCGGGCGCTGTAGAAGTCGTATATACAGCAGGCTATACGACTTGCCCCGCAGACCTACAGCTAGCAGTGAGTGATTTAATTACTTATTACCATAAAGATGAGCACAAAGCTCGTCAAACTATGCAGGGCGCAAGTATACAAAACAATACTTCTTCTAGCCAACGTAATAACGTAGCGTTCCCAGACCATATTAAAAGGGTCTTGGACTTGTATAAAAACTTCTAATGGCGAAAATTAACCTATCAGCAGCCCAGCTACGGTTAGAGCAATTAATACAAGATCAAATTGATGGTATAAGCGTAAGATCTAAATACATAAGAAGAATTATTGATAAAAACCCAGATGTCAAACAAATTATGTTACTAGACGAAGCCTATGAAAAAAGGTATAAGTCATTTATAGATTCGTATGATAAAGCATCTGAGGGAATGAGTGAGGAAGAGCTTAAAGGTAACGCTAATAAAATGTTTGAGCACGGAGGTAGAAAGTTCTCCTTTAAAACAGGGCGGCAGGCAAAAGAGCAGACTCAAAATTTTAGGCAGATAAATCGCCTACGAAATAAATTAATACCGGAATTGCAAGAAAACTATCAGCTAGGACATAAAGATATCAGTATTTTAAGAGGTAATATGTCGTTAGTACTTCAAAAAATGTCTGCTAAAGACCCGAGACGAAAAGAACTATTAGCTCTATATTTAATTGTAAGCGAAATAGATAAAATGGATAAAATACAGGGAACAAGCCAAGAAAATAAACTGCAAATCATTGAAAAGTTAAAATCTATAGCAGAAGAAGGCCCTGATGTATCTATAGAGTGGAAAAAAGATGCAGATATTATGAGAGGCCTTAGTGGTACTATACACCTAGAGGCAGAGCATGAAAAATTGAATCAGTTTAAAGGTCGTTTGTCTTCTTGGGTAGGGAGTGTTTTTTCAGAGGTTATAAAGGGCAATACAGAAGCATTTAAAAAGAATTTTGAGGGCGTAGACATACTTAACCTACAAGGCTCGCCCACTATATTACAAGATATAGAAAAGCAGTTTGTAGAGACACTAGATCCTTCAAAAAAGAGAAAGAAACCAAAAAAGACAAGCACAAAAAAGACTGTTAAGTCAAAAAGTGCAAAAGTTTCAAAGGTTTCTCGAAAGAAGTTAAAAAAACCTAGAAATAGAGCAACTGCACGTAGAGGGGCGGCAAGTGAGCCCTTGCACTTAATAGGTTTAATTAACAAAGAATTACCGAACACAGTAAGAAAGAATATGGGGGCTCCAGGACTCGAAAACCAAACTGGAAGATTTGCAGCAAGTGTAGAAGTAACAGACGTAGTTCAAACTCCAAAAGGATTCCCAAGTTTTGGGTATACTTATCAAAAGAATCCTTATCAAGTGTTTGAAGAAGGTATAGGTACTCCACCTTGGGCAGATGGAAATAGAGACCCTCGCGAATTAATTGATAGGTCTATTCGAGAAATTGCAGCAAAGTTTGCAATCGGAAGATTCTACACTAGGAGAGTATAATGGCATCAAGAAGTTTCACAACAAGAAGATTAGGAATTATTGCAGGGCTTGTTGATAAGTTAAAAGATATTGACGGTACAGGCACTTTTCTAAGCAACTTAAATGAAAACGTATCTCCTCGTTTAAAGTTTTGGGATGAAGTGGAGGAGTTTCCTGCAATTCACCTAAATGCAGGCTCTGAAACACGACAGTATCAGGGCGGCGGACAAAAAGATAGGTTTTTAACTGTCACTATAAGATGTTATGTTCAAGCAGAGGATGCTGTACAAGCTTTAGACGAACTACTAGAAGATGTCGAGACAGTGGTAGAAGAAAACTCTCGTTTACTGTATAAAGATCGCAATAACGCAGATCAATATACTCACCAAATCACAGTCATTAGTATTGATACTGATGAAGGTGTATTAGAGCCAATGGGTGTCGGAGAGATGCTTTTAGAGGTTCATTATTAGAAAATACTGGCACGAATAAAAATTCACGTCCATGTCTTTTCAAGATAACATAGGAGATTTACTATGGCAGATAATTTATTTTTTAGCAGAGATACCAGAGTAATTGTATCAGATAGACACGCGTCGTCTGCTACATACTGGGAGATACCCGTACTTGATGGATTCTCTTTCTCTCAAGCAACAAATACTTCAGAGATTACTCTGAACGAAATGGAAGCATCAGCGGGTGGAAGCCGTAGAGGGCGTCGCATGTTTAACGACTCTTACGCACCGGCTGAGTGGTCTTTCTCAACTTACGCACGACCCTTTACATCAGTAGCAGGAGCAACTCTCGGATGGGAAGGTTCAGGTTCTGATGCACATATGCACTGTGTTGAAGAGGCCTTATGGGCAGCTTTAGTAGCAAATGACGTATTCACAAAATCTGCTACTTCAACTGAAGCAGAGTGGGCAGGGACTAATGTTCAAAGTACTACTTCTGGTTTGACTATTGGTTTCGGTGGTTCAAATGTTTCAAATCTTAAAGTTTTAGACATTTACTTTGTAATGGGACAAGGAACTTTTGCTGCAGGTACTCATACTATTTATAAGCTAGACGGAGCAGTTGTTAACTCCGCAAATATTGATTTCGATCTTGATGGTATCAGCACTATTAACTGGGCTGGTTTTGCTTCAATGATCACTGAAGTTGGAGCGTTACCTACTGTAACTATTAACGAAGGTGCAACGGCTTCAAATAACTTTATTCGTAACCGTTTAACTACATTAACAGCAACTGCACAAACAGCTGAAAATATTGTAGGTACTTATACCTTGACTCTAACTGGTGGCAGCCTTAACTTTGAAAACAATATTACTTTCCTTACTCCTGAAACGTTGGGTGTTATTAACCAGCCTATCGGTCACGTAACTGGAACTCGTAATATTGGTGGAAGCTTTACTTGTTACTTAAGTAATAGTACTGCTGCAAGTGCAGATCTTTGGGAAGACCTAATTGAGTCTACTTCTACAATTACGAATGACTTTAACTTAGTATTTGATATCGGTGGAGCTTCTTCTCCAACTATAAAAGTTACTTTACCAACTTGTCACTTGGAAATTCCTACACACTCTATCGAAGATGTTATCTCTCTTGAGACTACCTTCCACGCTCTTCCTTCCACTATTGGTGGCGCAGATGAAGCAACGATTGTGTATGTTGGACCAGTACCAGCATAGTAAGTTAGTAGTTAAGTCTGACAAAAAGGGGGCTTCGGCCCTCTTTTTTCATACCCCTACTTAAAAATAGTTCTTGACTTTTATGCTTGATTCCCCTATACTATGTAATAAGAAATGAAAGAACAGATATTAGGTACTTTCGCTTTATTCACACTATTTAATAATAAGGATTAAAACATGACAGATACACCTATTTCACTAGCGAGTCTTATGACCTCTAGTAAAACCGTAACAATAGACTTCCCTGGACATAAGGGCATGACAGTAGATCTCTGTTATTTAGCCAGAGAAGAGTTAGTAAAACTTCGTAAAAGATGTATTTCTAGCAAATGGAATAAAAAAACTCATCAACCAGAAGAAAGTTTAGATGAAGAAAAATTCTTAGTAGAATATTGTAAAGCAGTAATTAAAGGATGGTCAGGCTTAAAATATAAGTACCTAGAAGAGCTTCTATTGGTAGATGTTTCTGCTCTTGACCCCGAAGACGTACTTCCGTTTACACAGGATAACTCAGAATTACTTATGAGAAATGCAAGTGATTTTGATACTTGGGTTACTGAGACTGTGAGTGATCTCGAAAATTTTACTGGAAACAAGTAGACGAAATACGAGGTCTGCTTGAAAAATACGTAAAACAATCAGATCAAATTGACATGGATAGATATTTGAATATCTGTGAACAGTTAGGAGAAGAGCCAGACCCCGATAAGATGCCGCTAGTGGTTTCAGATTTACCTTCTGAAGTCCAAGTGGCATTTTTTATATTTGGGTTTCTTGAGGATGTTTGGGACGGTATGTCGGGTTCCTACTTAGGTAAAAGTTGGACAAATATAGAATACTTGTTTAATCTCTATGAAGTAGAAGATCCTAAAACCATGTTATACCTAATGAAGATGTGGGAAGGTATAGTAGTAGCGCATAGGATGGATAAATCAGAAAAGCAGAAGAAAGCAGCAGAGCGTAAATCTGCAGGCGGTGGAAAGAATTACACCCATAACGTGAAGGGCTAATGGCAAAAAATAAAATTATTCTTGATGTAGAAGTTAATGATAAGGGCGGCACTAAAAAGCTCGGAGTAGAATCTAAAAAAACAGCCAAGAACCTTGACAACCTGGGTAATTCCTCTCGTACAGCTGATCGTAATATTAAAGGTGCCGCACAGGCATCTTCTGGGGCAAGTAAAAACTTTTCTAAAATGGCACAAGGAGCAGGAGGTCTAGTAGGAGTTTATGCAACTCTAGCGGCCACTGCTTTTGCCGTTTCAGCCGCTTTTAACTTTTTAAAATCCGCAATGGATTTCAGCAACTTACTCGAAGGGCAAAAAGCTCTAGGCGCAGTAACAGGTGTAGCATACAAAACAATATCTGACTCCTTAGTAGAGGCAACTAATGGCCAATTAAAATACGCGGAAGCAGCAAAAGCCGCAGCTATTGGTACGGCTTCCGGAATAAGTCCCTCGCAATTAGCTAGATTAGGAGCAGCGGCAAAAAATGCATCTGTAGCTTTGGGAAGAGATCTAGGTGACTCTTTCGATAGATTGATAAGAGGTGTTACAAAAGCAGAACCTGAATTACTTGATGAATTAGGTATTATACTTCGTTTAGAGAATGCTACTCGTAAATACGGTCAACAGATTGGAAAATCAAAAGATGAATTAAACGAATTCGAACGATCGCAGGCAGTAGCAAATGAAGTACTAGAACAGGCGGAACGTAAGTTTGGTGCTATGGAAAAAATGATGGATCCTACCGCGCACTCTCTTAACCAGTTTGCAAAATCGTTTGATGATATAATTAATACAATAAAATCAGGAATAGCGGGACCTCTTGCAGTAGTTGCAGAGTTTTTGTCTAACAGCATGCTGGCATTAACAGGAGCAGTTACTTTATTCGCTGGAGGGCTATTAAAGCAAGTACTTCCAAGTATGGACGATTGGAAAGCGTCTAGCCAAGCTACTGCTGCACAAGTAAAAAGAGATCAAAAAGCTGTACAATTAAGGCTTGAAAGAACAAGAAAAAGTTATGCAAAACTAAAAGCCGCGCAAATGGATTCTCACAAAGTAGCCAAACAGAGCGCATCAAATATACTAAAAGGTACCTCAGGAGGAACTAAATCTGGGGCAGGAGGCTTAGATTATTTAAGAGGAGATGCTTCTTCTAAAAAATCAAGAGCAGCTGCGGACAAAGCCCTTACTCATGCCGAGAAGCAATTAGAAAATTCAGCAACAAAAAGAACCGGTATTTTAAAGAATATGAATGCCAAACAAGTTGCGGATCTAAGAAAGAGCTACAAAATAAGAGGCGCGATACATAAAAAGGGCATGACAGACTTTAAGTTCCATTTGAAGCAAGGCGGCTTTGCTATAAAAAGCTTTAAAATGCAATTAACCTCTATGGCCGCTACCGCAAAAGCTGCTTTTGCTACGTTAGGAAGTGCAGCAGCTACAGCAGGTAGGGTAATAGGAAAAGCATTCTTTTGGATTTCTATGCTATCAATAGCATTCGATGCGGTAATGGCACTAAAAGATTATTTCTTTCCCGCTACTGAGGCCGCGCAAAAGTTGGCAAAAGAAAATGAAGAATTAGCAGATAAATATTCTACTTTAACAGAGGAAATAGAGCGCACAAATAAAGCCTTGAAAGACCACTCACTACTTTCGATAGGAGAGGGTATAATAGCAAAAGGCAATTCTGCTGGTAGTATAGATGCTATGCAGATTATAAAAGATGTGAATAAAATGTCAGAACCTACTGCTAAAGATGCAGGCGGATATGAAGAGGCAAAAAAAGGCTTGTTAGAAACGGCAAGAGCCGCAGCCAACTTAGACTCTAAATATAAAGTATTAGTAACTGCTTTAGAAAACGGGACTGCAATAACAGATGAACAAAAAAAGTCTTTAATAAACTACAGCAATGCCTTACAGCAGTCTAGAATAAACTTGGAACAGTTACCTTCTAAGGTAAATGCTGCAAATGCTGAAATGATAAAATTAGTAGGTACTATAGAAAAACCTTTTGGCACAGATTTAATATCTGCAAACAGAGAACTCGCCGAAAGTTCTCGAAAAGCTGCTGATGATCATATAGCGGCTATGAAAAAAATGCAGGAGGATACCTCTTTTAACGAACGATCCGGGGAAGATTTTGTTAGAAAACTTCAAGAAGGTGGCGCAGCGATAAAAAAATACGAAGAGCAATCAAAAACTGCAACAGCTTTAGCAGATGCATTAGAAGCAAAGCAGGGAAAAATAAATAAACTAATAAAAGATCAATCAGACGCTACAGCAAAGCTAAATAAAAATAAAACTCTTGGCATAACTACTTCAGATAAACTATTGAATATAGGTCTACAAGAACAGGTCTTGGCAAAAAGCGTTAATGATGAGTTAGTGAAGAAAGAAGTTCTTTTATCGTCAAAAGCGGTTCTTGATGCAAAAAAAGAGCTTAGTGCAGAAGAGAAAACACAACTTGCTAATTTAAAGATACAAATTGAACAACAAAATACTCTTATTGATATCGAACAGTCAAAAGCAGATCTAGAAGGTAAAAGATTAGAAAGACAAAAAGCTTTGTTAAGAATAGCCGAAGTAATAAGTGGTATTGAATCACGTAATTTAGCTAATTTAAATGCCCAGATACAGGCTCAAAGACAATTAAATTTTGCAAAAGCCGGAGGTACTGGTACTTATGGAATAGCCAGAGGTATAGAAGTAGCTGAAGGTACGCAAAATAAAAGATTAACAGACTTAGCTGTTGCTAGAAATAAGGCAGAAGCTGCTCGAACTAAATTTAATGATTTGATGAGTCGAAAACATTCTACCTCTGAGTATGTTGCAGCAACTTCAGCTATGGATAGTAGTGATGCTAGAGTTAGAAATTTAGAGCAAGAAATAGCCCTTTATAATGATAGATATGCAATAGCAATGTTAGATGTTAAAGCAGATACAGAATCAGCACGATTAAAGGTAGAGTCTATATCCATGAATCCTGCTATGACAGCTTTTAATATTAAAATGAATGAATTAAAAGCACAAAACATACACTATAATGAACAGGAACAAGCTTTTTTATATGCAGAAATACAAGCACAAACACTGCTTAATAAAATGGCCGAGCAAAAACAAGCACTTTTTGACGGCATAGCGGGTGCAATGAATAACGCCTTCCAGTCCATTGTAACAGGTACTGCTAGTGCTAAGCAAGCTTTTTCACAGATGGCAATAAGTATATTGTCTCAAATTTCTAAAATGATTATCCAAATGATGGTTATGAGAATGCTTATGTCCTTTTTTACAGGACCCATGCCAATGGCGGCCCCACAAGCCAGCAGTCTTGGTAGCAACTCTTCCATGGTCCCAAGTTCGCTGGGGGGTTTTATGCACCAACCCAATTCTTTATTGAGTAACGGACCTCGTAATGGAGGAGTTTTTTCCCAAGGTAAGAGAATGCAAGGATACGCTGCTGGTGGGGTTGCAAGAGGTTCTACTTCAGGATATCCCGCAATGCTTCACGGTACTGAAGCCGTAGTACCACTACCTAAAGGTGGAAAAATTCCCGTAGAAATGAAAGGGGCAGGAACTCAAAACAATATAACTGTAAACGTGTCAACAGACGGACAAACCGGTAAACAAGGAAGTACTGGCCCAGATATGGATAAACTTGGAGGAGCTATTGCGCGGGCTGTACAAGTAGAACTACAAAATCAAAAAAGATCAGGCGGAATACTTAATCCGTATGGAGTAGCATAATGGCAATAGGTTTTATATACACAGGCGCTACATATGCAACGCCTGATAAGTCAATGACAAAGAGCAGTACTCCGAGAATGCGTACTGCAAAATTTGGAGACGGATACGAACAGCGTATTGTAGATGGTATTAATAATTTAGAAGAATCTTACACTTTGAGTTTCAAAACTCGCCTAAAAGCAGACATTGATGATATAGTTGCTTTTTTAGACACAAAAGCAGGAGTAACAAAATTTACACTTACTTTACCAGACACAAATAACACTACTCGTACGGGCGAAAGAGACGTAAAAGTAGTGTCTACAGATTATTCTGTAGTTTATGACTATGACAATTTTTATAGTCTTTCACTAACATTAAAGAGAGTTTTTGAGGCATGACAAATTTAATTGCAACCGATGCACAGACGCAAGAAATTGATTCTGGTCTAATAGATTTATTTGAAATAACTTTGCCAAATGGTACAGTTTTGCGACTTCATCCTGGTGTGGACGACGATCTAACGAATATTCAGTTTAGAACTAGCAAAGCTCCGACTAACCCTGTAAGTGCTGGCAACTTTGTAGTAGGTAATACCTATACTATAGTATCCGGAACAGGCTTTACTTCAATTGGAGCGTCTAATAATAATGCAGGTACCTCTTTTGTAGCTACAGGCGTGGGTTCGGGTAACGGGGTTGCAAATCAAACAGATTATACAATAATAGAATATACCCCTTTTCCAATGAGTATAGATGGTTTAGACTTACAAGCTGATGGAGCCTCCTCAAGACCTTCTTTAACTGTTGCAAACTTAGGTGGATTATTTGGAGCACAGCTTGGAGACTACACTAATGATGATTTGGTCGGTTGTCGAATTCTACGAAGACAAACACTAAAAAAGTATTTATATGGAGAGTCTGGTGACGCAAGTCCTCCGATAGAATTTCGCAAGCAAGAATATATAATTGATAGAATAGCTTCAGAGTCTAATATAGCACTTATATTAGAAGTAGCAATGCCTTTCGATTTAGAGAACATAAAACTACCTCGTAGAGTAGTAGTTGGAAAATATTGTAGCTGGAAGTATCAACAAGATGGTTGTAGTTGGGCGGCTGATAGTGCTGTTCAGTACGGAGATTATACACACAATCCCTACTTTAATATAGATGATTCGCCTTTACTAGACGCCCTACCTAGCGGCTCCATTGCACACAGTAGTTCAACGGCGTATACAACTTCTAGTTATGTTTTTACAAACACACCTACCACTACTGCAGGTTCCTTTAAATTTGGGTCATATTATACTATAGCTAGTGCGGGAAATACTGATTTTACAGCAGTGGGAGCGGCTAATAATAATGTAGGAACAGTTTTTCAAGCAACGGGTGCAGGCTCTGGTACAGGTACTGCCACAGAAACTAGACATTGGCAATGTTTAATTGCTCATACGAATCAGACACCTTCAAGTAGTTCTATTTATTGGAAAGAAGTTTTCTTGTGGGACGACTGGGTTACTGCTACTTCCTACGCCAAGAATGTTAGAGTACGATATGGAGCTACTGGTGAAAAAACTATTTGGAAATGTATACAGGCACATACTTCTTCAGCAGCTATAGTCCCCGAACGAAAAAGTAGTTATTGGGTAAGAGAAGATTCTTGTGGAAAAACCATGCAATCATGTAAATGTAGATTTGGTTTTATCCCCGTTGCTGACTCAGCAAATAATGAAGCACCTAAATCAGATAAAAACACAGCCGCAACTTTACCGTTCGGATCATTCCCTGGCACATTGAAGTTTTAATTATGATACAATTTTTAGATGAAATGCAAGAGCATTTTAACAAAGAGTACCCTCGTGAAGGTTGCGGAATACTTGCAGTAATAAAGGGAAATCTAAAATGGTTTCCTTGTGATAATGTAGCTACAGAAGAGGACGACTTTATAATATCTTCGAAGCAGTATATAGATATATCGCATCGAGGAGATATAACAGCAGTAGTACATAGTCATCCAGATGCAAGTAATGAGCCTTCTGAAACAGATATTAAATATTGCAATGCTACTGGAATACCATATTACATATTTAGTTATCCTGATATGGAGTTAAATATTGTGAAGCCCGAAGGCCTACCTACTCCTACATTGTATGGCAGAGATTACGAGTTTGGAGTAAATGATTGTTTTTCAGCGGCAAGAGATTACTATATTACAAAAGGTTTGGATATACCTTCCCGCCCTCTCTTTGAAGATGATTGGTGGGAAAAAGGTCTAGATTATTTTACCGATGAGTACATAGCTACTTGGGGTTTTGAAAAAGTTGAAGGAAATATGCAAAAAGGTGATCTACTTATTTTTACAATAAGAGCAAGTATAGGTAACCATTGCGGAGTATATCTCGGAGAAGACTTACTCTACCATCATGCAGAAAATAGGCTATCATGCCGAGAGAATTTATACCCTTTTTGGAAAAAGTATATAACTGGAGTTTATAGATATGCAACATAGTGTTTACCTACAAGGAGATTTAGGCGAGCGTTTCGGTAATAAGTTCACCGTACATACAGATAATTACAGAGATGTTTTTAGATGTATAAATGCAAACCGTCCTGATTTTCTACCCTACCTGAGAAAATGTCACGAAGAAGATATAGGTTTCATTGTAGAGACTGCAGGAGAGCAGATTGATCAAGAAGACCTACTACTACCCTTGAAACAAGGAGATATCACTATTGCTATTGCTCCTGCAGGGTCAAAGTCTGGTGTAGCAAAAATTATAGCGGCAGTCATATTGATATTTTGGTTAGGTCCTCTAGTGTTCGGCGAGGCAGGTGCTATGGCTTCTATGGCAGAGGGCGTGGCTTTGACTATTGGACAAAAAGCCGCCGTAGCAGGGTTCATGATGGGAACAAACTTAGCTATAATGGGTTTACAGCAGGTAATGGCTCCCGACCCCGCAGTTGATCAGGATAATCCTAGTAATTATATATTCTCAGGAGGAACAAGTGCTCAAGTAGAAGGAGACCCGGTACCTCTACTATATGGAGAACTGCGAGTCCCTGGAAGACCTATAGCAGTAGATGTACGCAACGGAGGAAGAACGGGTAGTAACAATACTATACCTTTTGGAGGCGGAGGCGGATTAGGATACTCAGGCCAAAACCATGATGTACAAGAAGAAGCAGCAGAACAGAAAATACCATAATATAGGAGATTATAAGAATGTCAGATGGGCCAAAAGGATTACAAGAATACCTACACTCGTATAACGTGAGTGCAGGTGCACAACAACGTCAAACTATTACTGTCACGGATTTAATCTCCGAAGGGCCTATTGAAGGTTTAGTAGACGGACAAGCCTCTATATATTTGAATGATGATAGAGCAGCCCCTCTTTCACAAGCAGCAACTCCTGCTAGTCTTAGTAAAGCAAGTATATCTTTAACAAATAATTCTGCTACTGCTACAATATCAGATGGAACTATTGTATTAGCCGATAATGGTAAAAAGTACCTTATAGTTAAAAAAGGACAGGGGAGTGTAGATGTTACAGCCACAGATGCAGGAGCAGCTAGTGATAATGGAGTAATACATTGTACGCTTACAGCAGGCAGCTCTTTCTTTACTACTGCAATGGTGTCTTCGCCTTCCGGTATAGCCTCTTATGTGCCTTGCAGACTTGTAACTACTGATGATAGTGACGGAGAATCCAATGAAGGATATGGAGAGGGCTCTATATCGAAGCGTACTAGTGGTACTGTAGTCACTTTTATAGCAGGAGAAGGTAGCGGAGGTACTTGGAAACCTTCGGGAACGTATAGTTTAGAGGTAGATAAAGTTGTAGAGATTTCTAGTATTTCTGGCTCAACAGTTACTCTTGCAAGTGCGTGGGCAGGTACCACAGGTTCTTATAAATATGACGTAACAGGAACTATAGTTGACACTACAGATACTGTGGCGCAAACTCAAGTTGCAAACTATGAAGCACTAACAACTCAATTTAGAGTAGGTACTAAAAGTCAAGCTCCTTTTGTAGATACTGGAGGCCATGGATCTACTTCAATAAGTAATAGTCCGAGCGCAGGAGGAACAATAGAACAAACTTCTGGATACGGGGACGGCACTCAAGCGGCAAAAGAGCTTTTAGGAAGCTCCAGTGCTGGTTTTAATTTAAGCGCGGCTCAATTACAAGAAGTGGATGAAGCACGGGTTACTTGGGCATATGCAGGTGGACATTACGCAGTTAGTGGAAAGGGCAATAATCAACCTACTTTTACACAATACTCTATAACCTTTCAGGTAAAAAAACCCGGAGAAACCTCTTTTGAAAATACAGATATTTTAAATAGAGAAATAGTACATTCAGGAGAATATGTAAACGCAGTTACCTTTGTACAAAAAATAGACTTAGACCAGTATCGTCCTTTTATAGATTTTAAACTAACTATAAAAAGAATGAGTAACCATACAGGACCGGGATACAAATCTAAAGGCCAGACTTTTCACGATTGGCAAGGTATATCCTCAGCGAGTATAACTAATACTACTTGTATAATAAAAGATAAACTTAGTCATCCCTATTGTGCTATGGCTAAAGTAGGTTTTACGTCGCAACAGTTTCAAGGAATGCCAAAAAGAGGCTACCATGCCAGAGGTTTAAAAGTAAAAGTACCTTCTAACTATGTAACACGAGAAGAAAATGCAGGTGTATCAGCATATACTCGAAATGTATCTACAGGAGTAGTGACTTCGACATATCAGGACTGGGACGGAGCATTTCGACGATTTCCTGTCTATACAAATAATCCTGCTTGGGTCTTTTATGATATACTTACTAACAATCGGTACGGTTTGGGCGATTTCTTAGAAGAACAAGATATTGATAAATATATGCTGTATCGCATCGCACGATATTGCGATGAGTTAGTAGATGATGGCAAGGGTGGCACAGAGCCCCGTTTTACTTGTAATTTATACTTTCAAAAACAAGCAGACGCTTACAAAGTAATAAAAGATATAGCAACAGTATTTAGAAGTATGGTTTATTACTTTGACGGACAAGTATCCCCCATAATGGACGCCCCTAGTGGACCTGTATATAACTTTACTAAAGCCAACGTAATAGACGGAGCTTTTAGTTATGAAGGTACAGGTAGTAAGACCCGAATAAACCAATGTGTAGTTTCTTGGATTGACCCTGATGCAAACTACAAGGTTTCTCCTTTATTGGTAGAAGATAGAAAAAATATAGCGGATACAGGAAAAATCATAAGTCAAAACTCTGTAGCTATGGGAGCTATTACGGAAGGTCAAGCCTTGCGCTATGGACGATGGAAGCTGTGGACTGCAGCCAATCAAAGAGAGGTTGTATCGTTTAAAAGTGCGCTTAACTCTTCCTTTATACTGCCGGGGGATATTATAAATGTTCAGGATGCTGATCGTTATTCCACCAGATATGGTGGTAGAGTGTCAAACTCGGGCACAACTAGATCTACTACTTCTATACCTTTAGATAGTTCTGTTACTTTGCTCGCTGGTAGTACTTACACATTAAGTGTTTTATTTGAACAACCAGGTGCATTTGCTACAGAAAGTGTAACTATTAATAGCGTAGACTATGTTAAAGGCGATCTGATAAAACAAGCTTATATAGACAGTAATGGAAACGGTACTTATACTCTTCAAGATATTGACACTGAAGAAAAAGCTGTAAATGCAAAAGCAACCTCAGGTGGAACAGACGCTTTAGTTCTTAACTGGTCGGATACTCATCGAGTAGAGACTCAAACTGTAACTACATCTTCGGGAGCTACAGATACTATAACCGTAGATACTGCATTTACTGCAATCCCTAATGCAGAATCTATATGGGTTCTTACAGAGACTACTACTGGAGGCTCAGAAGTTAAAGGGTCTGCAAAAGAATACAAAGTTCTTGCTATTTCTCAAGATGCAAATAGTGAATATTCCTTTACCGCAGTAGAGCATTATGATGAAAAATTTGCAGCAGTCGACGAAGACTTCACCACGTTTATAGCAGATACAGTTTATCCTGCTGTAAGGTCTACTGATGTAGTACCTCCCGTAAAAGATGTTAGGTCATCTAATCGACCTAAATTAAGAGTATCGGAAGGAGGCTTTCTTAGTCTTTCTTGGACTCCTCCCACGAATGTTGGAGAAGTAGAAGGCAGATACGAACATCTGACAGGCTATGAGATTGTACATAACTTCGGTACTGTAGAAAGCCCTATAAGAATTCTCGACCCTAATAGAACAAATATGTCTTTTCACGGACTAACAGTTGGGAATTACAAGGTTGCAGTTAGGGTAATTAACGTACTTAATAATGTCTCCGAACCAGTAATAATAAAGGCACAAGTATCTAATAAATATAAAGATAGAACTATTCCTAGACTACCAGATGAAGTACCAAATTGCGGTACGACAAGCGTAGGATATACTGTTGATGGTAATACTTTTAAAACAAAAAAAGCTGTATACAGTATTAAGAACCCAGGCGACGAATCTTCTTTAGTATCAAATACAAATACAACCGCCACAGCATGGCAACAAGATTGTAGTAATTTACCTAATATAACATGGTCAGAAAGTGACAGAGATAGCCAAGGAGAATTCATCACAGAGCACGCTTATATATTATTAGATGCGAGTGATACTACTGATCGGTTCAAACTTTTAAAATACTACAAGCCTACAGGGGCAGGTACTGCTCATTGGTATGATACAGGTACAGGCAATACTACAAATAGATTTGGAAGTGCTTTAACAGGTACATTTACTAAAGCGGCGGGCTCTTCAAAAGTTACGGGTTCAGGTACCGCATTTACTACTCAGATCGAGGAAGGAGATGTTTTAAAACTTGGCAGTGAAGAGATAAGAGTTTCTGCGGTAGATAGTAATACTGTACTTTACTTGGAAAGAGCTAGTGATACCGCACATAGTGGTGTCTCAGGTTATATTCCAAATATTCGTATTGACTATATCAATGATGTAATTATTGCTAGAGTTTATAAAACTTCTAGTGGTTTAGTTTTGGCAGAGACCTACTCAAAGATTGATGCTGTTCTTAAACCTGCTGGAGATATGATAGAAGCAGGGGGTATTGCTACAGAAGAAATAGCGGAAAATGCTGTTACTGTTACTGAGATTGATACTAGTGCCGCAACTGGAGGAACTTTTGGAGCAGTAGTAGCAGCAATAGACGCAGCTAGTTTTTCTACTGTAGATACTGATGTATTAAATGCAAACTCTGTAATTGCTCGCGAAGTACAAGTATTCCCTGTAGGAGGCACAGCCCCTACTATTAGCGGTACTACACTTGCAGGAGCAGGTATTGATCTGAAGCAAGATGGAGACCTTTATGTAGGTAACGCTGCTGCCAATAAGTATATGTTCTGGGATCAATCTGAGGGTGTAATGACATTCCGAGGAACTTTAAATGCAGGAGATATTACTGCAGGAACAATTACGGCGGATAGAATTGCAGTAGGTAGCCTTGATGCAGATAAAATTACAGCAAATACAATTACTGCTGATGAGATAGCCGCTGGCGCTATTACTACAGCAACTCTTGCGGCAGATGCAATTACTGCGGAAAAGATTGCGACCAATGCTATTACTGCAGATGCGATAGCGGCCGGAACTATTACAGCTACTGAGATAGCCGCCGACGCTGTTACAGCTTCAAAGATTAATGTTGCAAATCTTGCCTCTATTAATGCAAATATTGGAGCAATTACTGCAGGTACAATTAAAGGTAATACGGTTCCTGATGCTAATGCAGCTCCTTCAGGGGCTGAGACTGGAGCATTCTTAGACCTTACCGCAGGCAAGATGGTTTTTGGTAATTCAACTAAGCATATCCTATGGGACGGCACAAATTTAACTATTAGTGGCGTAACTATTGACAGCGCAACCCTTACTAATAGTAGTGGTAGTTTTGTAACACAATCTGATATTGATACTTCTATTAATGCTCTTATAGATGGGGCTCCTGGTACATTAAATACTCTTAATGAGTTAGCTGCCGCGTTAGATGATAATAATGATTTCCATACTTCTGTAACAACTGCCTTAAATGCTAGACTGCCACTTTCCGGTGGAGCAATGACTGGTGCAATTACTACTAATTCGACCTTTGACGGTAGAGATGTAGCAACAGACGGCACAAAATTAGATGGTATAGCAGCGAATGCTACTAATACCGCAGCTCCTTACTACACCTCTGCCATCGCTGTAGGTGCTGGAGGTCTTACACAACAGAACTTTACTACTACTCTTAAAAATAAATTAGACGGTATAGCAGCAGGTGCTACTAATACCTCGGCTCCTTACTATACCTCTGCTATTCCGAATGCTACGGCTAGTGTTACAGGTCTAGCAACTTCTGCCCAAATCGCTAAGTTGAATGGCATAGCAGCAGGAGCTACAAATGTAACGAATAATAACCAGCTTACAAACGGGGCAGGGTATATTACAAATGCAGATGGAGGAAATGCATCAACTTTTGGAGGGTCCTTACCCTCTGCCTACGTCAAAACTAATCAAGCTCAAGCATTGGGAAGTGCCGCTAATGTATTAACAATCAACGGTAGCACAATAACTTTAACAAGAGGGGACGGCAGTACAGATACTGTAACAACTCCTAACACTGAATATAGTGTAGGTGATGGAGGTCTTACACAAAAGAACTTTACTACTACTCTTAAAAATAAGCTGGACGGTATAGCAGCGGGTGCTACTAATACCTCAGCTCCTTACTATACCTCTGCGATCGCTGTAGGGGATGGAGGTCTTACACAAAAGAACTTTACTACCACTCTTAAAAATAAGCTAGACGGTATAGCATCGAGTGCTAATAACTATGTGCATCCCACTCATCCAGGAGATGATATTAATATTGACACGGGTGCCTTAACAGGTGCTACTGTTATTTCTGATTTAGATTTTAATATTACTACAAACGCTGATGGACACGTAACGGACGCAAACGCAAGTGTTTCGACAAGAGATCTAACTCTTGCTAATTTAGGTTACACAGGTGCTACTAATGCCAATAACTATGTGCATCCCAATGAAGGAGTAGATATGGGGGCTGCTCTAACGGGTGCTAACGTAATTAGCGACGTCGCAGTAAACTCTAAGGGTCACGTTACAGGTTTTACAAGCAGAGCCTTAACTCTAGCAAATCTAGGGTATTCAGGAGATGCAGATGCAAATAATCTTATTCCTGCTATTTTAAGCAACGGCTCCACTCCTAGTCTAAACTCAGGAATAAGCGCCGCAGAAGTTAGAAGTGCTATTGGAGCAGGAACCTCCAATCTAGCGATAGGTACTACATCTACTACTGCTATGGCGGGAGATACTGTTATTTCTTCAG
>JACKQG010003487.1_pt1 | contig 19243 bp, 14 predicted proteins | sample 8237621 | NCBI WGS metagenome assembly JACKQG01 (sample SAMN15677084, study PRJNA649215) | marine metagenome | biome: marine; feature: Black Sea; material: saline water; isolation source: suspended particulate matter (SPM) from the Black Sea western gyre | collected 2013-06-09/2013-06-10 | depth... | reverse complement strand
ATCCCAAAGATAAGTATACGGAGGGTTTCCCCATAAATTTGAATCAGGAAAAACTGTTGTTATTATTATATCTACAATACCATTCGGTAAATCAAAAGTTGCTATTAAGGTGTCAATTACTGAACAATTAGTAGATTCATCAACAGTTGTAACAAAATAAGTGCCTTCACATAAATGAGAAGAAAATTCATTATTACTTATTACATCACCTGATATATCAATCCATTGATAAGAAAAATTACCTAAAGTAGAAGAACAAGTATCAATATTAACCTGCCCAACATGTATAGAGTCATAATACAAAACAGATGTTTCTATTACATAAGGAAGAAGTTCGAATGTGTCAGAAGCTGAATTTCCACAAGAATCTGTAACAACAACCCAATAAATTGTACCCCATAAGGAATCAATTGACATCAAAGTTTCACCAGTATTCCAAATTACATCTATTGGCTCAACCCCTCCATTAATACTAATTGAAGCTGAAGCTCCTTCATCACAAGTAATTTCTGAATATGTTAAATTTATGGATAGTAATTCAGGTTCTATTATCACAAAACTGTCTACAGCAATACATCCATTTGCATCCGTTACAGTACAAGAATAATTTCCTGCACCAACAATTCTTTGTTGATTAGTATCTCCATCATCCCATAATACAGAGAAAGGTGCTGTACCTCCAAAAATTAAAAGATTAAGAACTGTCAGTTCCCCAGAACAAGCTAAAGAGTCTTGAAAATTGGAAAATGAAATAATTAATGAATCAGGTTCAGATAAGAAAAAATCAAAAGAATCTACACATAATAAAGAGTCAGAAACAACTAAAGTATAAATTCCTGAAGAAAGACCATATAAAGAATCCGCAGTACCCGTACCGTTTAACCAATAATAACTTAAGCCACCCGTTCCTCCTGACAAATTAATAGCAATACTTCCATTAGCATCTCCATTACAAAGAGGATGATATAAAAATTCATTTGGATTAATTTGATTTGCTTGAGAGATAACAAATACTTCAGTTTTTAAGCAACCTATAGAATCAACAATATGAACTGAATATGAACCAGCAAAAAGTGAAGAATTATTGACACTACCCCACTGTATATCATAAGGAGCATTTCCTTTACGAATTGAATCAATAACTATATCCCCTGTTGAATCTCCAAAACAATCCACATGATTAATGGATTTATAAACTTCAATTTTATATAAAGCATTACATGTTATTAAAACCGTATCAAGACAAGAATATATTGAATCATAAATATAGATATCATATTCTCCTGAGGGGACATAGATAGTATCATTTGAATAATATAAAAAACCAAAACCAAGATTATCACTACCTAAGAGACTGTCACCTATAACATTATCAATTTTAAAATACCCGCTATCAGATTCACAAATCAACATACCACCTATTGTAGAGCCATAGGTTTCATATGGAACAGGTTCATTAATTTCAAATAGTGTGTCTAATACACATCCAAAAGAATCTACAACAGAAAGAATATACTCTCCTGCAAATAAACTATCAAAAGTCACCTGATAAGGGTTTAATACTGATGAAAAGGAAAGCGAACTTTCATTAGCAACTGTATCTAAACCATCTATTAAATAATAATTATAAAATTCTGAAGCAACATATCTTTTTCCTCCAGAAACTGAATAAGAAATACTTCCTGTATTTACTCCCCTACAATTAATATCACTACTATACATTGTATCAATGACTAATACTGATGGAGAAACAACATTAGCCAAAATGGAGTCAGAGCAACCTATAGAATCAGTAACAATCACTTTGTAGGAACCAACCAAAAGGTTATCAAACATAGTATCAGAAGGTCCAGAGGAATAAGGAATTCCATTCACAAACCACTCATAATTGTAAGGAGGAGCACCTGAATGCGCCACTCTTTTTAGCCTTCCAGTTGAATCTCCAAAACATTTAACATTATTATGAGAAGATGAAATCCCTAAGAGACAAGGCAACCAATAATACCTACTAATTCCATTAAAATCCAACCTGTAACTACCACATTGCGTGGTCAATAAAGTATCTAAATTAGAATTTAAAAACTGAACAGAAGACATTGTATCTGCACTTATCCAAACTAAATTACTATCCTGAAAAAACCAATTTAATGTTAAGCTATTGACATTTGTCATTAACAAGGAGATAGAGCCATCATGATAACAGTTTACACCCAAAACACTATCGGAAAGAATAGTTTGAGATTTTACAAATAAAGAATTAACCAAGAAAAATAAAAAGAGTATTCTTTTCATATTGCAGAAGTATTAAAGGCAAATATACCTAAATAAATTAACTTGGAAGCTTATTAAAATCAAGTACTAAACCCGATTCAGCTAAATGAGTATTTTTAAAGGTATCTTTAGCTTCAATAAGCAGCTCATCAAGGTTTTTATACCTTTGAGAAAAATGACCAATCAATAAATTTTTAACTGCTGATTTTTTAGCAATTGTAGCTGCTTCATAAGTTGTTGAATGTCCTGTTTCATTTGCTCGAACTGCCAATTCTTTTTTAAAAGTAGCCTCATGATAGAGCAAATCAATTCCCCTAATTTTATCAATTAAAGTCTCATTATAAATGGTATCTGTACAAAAAGCATAAGAATGAGCTAGGGAACTTTCAACCGTTATCTCATTATTTTTTATAATCTCACCACTATTGGCTATCCAATCCGCTCCTTCTTTTATTCCATTGTATTTGTCAAATGGAATGTTATATTGTTCAATTCTCTCTTTAATAATCTTTCTTTTACTCTTTTTTTCTTTAAAGATAAAACCAGAGCAGTTAATAGTGTGATTAAGAATTACATTACTAATACTTATTTTTTCATCTTCATACAGAACCTGTTCATTAGTTTCAGAAATAGGGTGAAAAAATAAAGGATAATTAAGTTCAGTATTAGAAGCCGATAATTGCAAATCGATAATTGCTTTTAACTCCTGATGCGCATAAATATGTAAATCTTTATTTCTACCCAATAGGTGCATACTACTAATCAAACCAATTAAACCAAAATAATGATCGCCATGCAAGTGACTAATAAAAATATGATTTATTCTTTGAAAATTTAATTGATATTCTCTTAATCTAACTTGCGTTCCCTCTCCACAATCAATTAAAAAAAACCGCTCATTTGCATTTAGCAATTGAGCGGTCGGATGTCTTTCTATTGTAGGTACAGCTGAGTTACAACCTAAAATGGTAAGTTTAAATGACATTAATTAGCAATAATCATTCTTTTAGATACGATTTGCATTCCATTATTAATAGAGTATAAATACATACCATTAGCATAATCATTAGCAGATACTTCAATATCATTTACCCCACGACTAGCAGCTATATGCTTTTCTTCTATCTTTTCACCTAAATGATTAAAGACTGTAAAAACTACATCAGCTGAATTCCCTGAAATAAATTGAATCTTAGAATTACTATTTACAGGATTAGGGAATATATCTTTCAGTTCAAAAGTAAAATCATTAAATTTATTAATTGTATTAGTAGTAGATGATATATTTAGATAATAATAATCAATCACGTCATCTTGTGTTGTTGTTCCGATAAACGGAACATTACTAACATAAGTTGTTGTTTCAAATATTATTGGATGTGATCCAATTTCAGAAGATAGTGGGGAAGCTGAATAAAGTTCAGCGCATGCAATAGTTCCTCCAGAAAAAGAACAGGTAGGAGGGTCACATGAATAAGAAAAAGTAGCAGGAAGACCCGTAACATTGGTTAGATCAATGTTATCAATGGTCACGCTTATCGCTGGAGTTCCAGCAGCAAGAACCACACTAGTATCACTAGGTGTAATTATTGTGATATTTTGACTGTACAATTGACCAACATATGCAGGTGAAAGGCCAGTTGCACTATCAGGATAAATACCTGCAATAGTAAATTGAGCATCAGGTGTACATTGAGCATTTGCACCAATAAAGGCAAAAGCTAATGTAAGGGTAAGTAAGATTTTTTTCATATTTAATTAATTTTGGTTTATAATTCTAATTGTCTTTCCATTTCATCCATTTCAATATAATCGTAAGCTTCTTGTAGAGTAGGAACAATAGTTAGCTCTTCCTCAAAAGAAAATTCGCATACAATTACAAAAGAACCGTTCATTTTTGAAATACTATTTGCAAATATAATAAATTTATTTTTAATATTTTCAGCTAATTCAGGATTTACCCCTCTCAAATCAGCAATAAAGTGTTTAATTTCAGAAGTAATTTTTAAATCAGATAAATTATTTGCTTCTCCAAGTTTAAAAACTAGTGTTGTTTCTTGTAAATTCATTTAAATCTTAGTTTTTAATTTTACCTGCCAGCAAATACAATACTGCCATTCTTATAGCAACTCCATTTTCTACTTGATCAAGTATAATAGCATGTTTAGAATCAGCAACATCTGAACTTAATTCAACACCTCTATTTATAGGACCCGGGTGCATAATGGTTATCTCTTTTCCTAAACCATCTAGTACTTCCTTATTTACACCATACACCATAGCATATTCTCGTAAGGAAGGAAAATAACTTACATCTTGTCTTTCTAACTGTATTCTTAAAACATTAGCTACATCACACCACTCTAAAGCCTCTTTTAAATCAGAAAAATGAGTAACTCCTAATGCATCAAGATGCTTAGGCATTAAAGAAGATGGTCCGCAAACTTTAACTTCAGCACCCAATTTCTGCAAGCAATATATATTTGAAAGCGCCACTCTAGAGTGCAAAATATCCCCAACTATTACTATTTTTTTACCTACAACTTCACCATATTTTTCTCGAATTGAATAGGCATCTAATAAAGCCTGTGTAGGATGCTCGTGAGTTCCGTCTCCTGCATTTACAATTTTTGCATCAATATTTCTGGATAGGAAAACAGAAGCACCAGGATTAGGATGTCGCATTACTACAATATCAACTTTCATAGCTAATATATTATTTACAGTATCCAATAATGTTTCTCCTTTAGTAACTGATGAAGATGCTGAAGCAAAATTAATTACATCTGCCGAAAGTCTTTTTTCAGCTAACTCGAAAGAAAGTTTAGTTCTAGTAGAGTTTTCAAAGAAAAGATTAGCAATCGTAATATCTCTTAATGAAGGTACTTTCTTAATAGGTTGATTAATAATCTTTTTGAAATTATCTGCTGTTTTAAAAATCAAATCTATATCTGATTTTATAAGGTATTTAATTCCTAATAAATGATCTACTGATAAATTACTCATTAATCTGATTTTACCATTAATACTCTATCCTTTCCATTTACTTCTTTCCATTCCACTATTACTCTTTCGGAACCTATTGCATCTATTGTTCTTCCTACATAATTAGGCTGAATAGGCAAGTCTCTGCTAAATCTTCTATCAATTAAAGTAAGGAGCTCAACAGACTTTGGTCTACCAAATGCCATTAGAGCATCAATTGCAGAACGAATAGACCTCCCGGTAAATAATACATCATCAACTAAAATTACAGTTTTATCTTCAAGCGATAAGTTCATATCCATAACTTCAGGAACAATTGGTTCGTCTCGCCTTCTTAAATCATCTCTATAGAACGAGATATCTAAACTTCCTGACTCAAAATTAGTAGTTTTTAGTAATTGTTTTAACTTGGCGATTATTCTATTACTTAAGAATGTGCCTCTTGGTTGAACACCAACAATAACAGTATTTTTAAAATCACCATGATGTTCAATTAACTGCTGACACAATCTTTCAATTGTAATTTGAATATCCTTTTGATTTAATATTTGTCTTTCTTCAATCATTACTCTACAAAAATAGCAAAAAAAAAGCCCCAAATTAATGGGGCTTTAAATTAATTATTCACCTTGATCTAAGTTCTTCTTCAGAGCAGCCAAACTATCTAAATCACCTAAGGTTGAATGTTGTTTATCATCCTCAAGCTTTTTCATCACTTTCTTAGCTGATGAAGCAGATTTTTTTCTTTCTACTTCAAGCTCTGCTTTAAAGATTGCAGTATGAGAAACTAAAATCTTTTTATTTTCTTTTGAAAATTCAAGAATTCTAAAAGATAAATTTTCTCCAACTGTAATTGATGAACCATCTTCTTTATCAGTATGTCTTTTTGGAGCAAAAGCTTCAACTTCTTCAGACAAAGCAATTACAGCACCTTTATCAAATACTTCTGTTACAGTACCTTCATAGTCTTTTCCTTCTTTAAACTGCTTAGCATACTCATCCCAAGGATTTTCATCTAATTGCTTATGTCCTAAACTAATTTTTCTGTTGGCTTTATCAATATCTAATACAACAACATCTAACATTGCATCAACTTGAGTGAACTCAGCTGGATGCTTAATTTTCTTAGTCCATGATAAGTCAGAGATATGTACTAAACCATCAACACCTTCAATTAATTCAACAAAAATTCCAAAGTTTGTGAAGTTTCTTACTTTCACACTATGCTTAGACCCTACTGGGAATGTAGCTGCAATATCCGCCCAAGGATCTGGAGTCATTTGTTTAACACCTAATGACATTTTTCTTGTCTCTTTATCTAAGGTTAAGATTTGTGCTTTAACAGCATCACCTTTCTTATAAAAATCATTTGCACTTCTTAAGTGAGTTGACCATGACATTTCAGACACATGTAATAAAGCTTCAATTCCTGCTTGTAATTCAACAAACACTCCATAATCAGCAACCACTACAACTTTACCATCTACATCATCACCAATTTTTAAGTTTTCATCTAAATTTTCCCAAGGATGAGTCCCTAATTGTTTTAATCCTAACTGAATTCGACTCTTACCTTCATCATAGTCAAGAATTACAACATTAATTATTTCATCTAAAGATACTATCTCATCAGGATGAGAGATTCTTCCCCAAGATAAATCAGTAATGTGAATTAATCCATCAATTCCTCCTAAGTCAACAAAAACACCATAAGAAGTAATATTTTTAACAGTACCTTCAAGAACTTGTCCTTTTTCTAATTTAGACATGATCTCTTTAGTTTGAACAGCTAAATCAGCTTCAATTAAAGCTTTGTGAGATACAACAACATTTCTGAAAGACTCGTTTACTTTTACAACTTTGAATTCCATTTTTTTACCAACATACTCGTCATAATCACGGATTGGCTTAACATCAATTTGAGAACCTGGTAAGAAACACTCAATACCAAATACATCAACAATCATTCCTCCTTTTGTTCTACTCATTATCTGACCGTTCACAACTTCTCCAGTTTCAAGAGCAACATTAACTTTTTCCCAAGCTCTTAATACTCTTGCTCTTCTGTGAGATAAAACTAACTGACCATTTTTATCTTCTTGTTTTTCAACTAATACTTCAACAGTATCACCAGCTTTTAATTCAAGATTATACTTAAATTCATTAAAATTAATTACTCCATCAGATTTAAAGTTAATATCAACAACAACCTCTCTATCAGTAACTAATACAACTGTACCGTCAATAACTTGCTTATCGACAACATCAGGTAAGGTAGCACTATATTCAGTCTCTAAATCACTTCTTTCTTTCTTAGAGTATATATCATTTTTAGCCGCTTTATCCCAATCGAATTCTTCTTCTTTTTCAACTTTCTTTATTGGAGCTTCTTCAATTTTAACTTCCTCAATTACTGTAGTCGTTTCTTCAACAACTGGAGTTTTTTCTACTACCACATCAACTTCAAGCGCTTCTACTTCTTTTTTAATTCTCTTTTTTGGAATTTTTTTAGCTTTAACCTCCTTTATTACCGGAGTTTTTTCAACAACAGGAGTTGCTGCCACTACCTCCTCATTTTTAGGAGTTTCTACTGCTTTTGAAGCAGTTTCTTTTTTGTTTTCTTCTGACATTTTTGTCATTTTACATTTGTATCTTAAAGTAAGTAAGGCTTAGATGTATTAAACTTTAAGAGCTATTAATTTTATATTTTTCCTTATCACTACCTTACAACACATTCTGAAAAGGGCTGCAAAAATACAATTTTAATCTGAAATAACAAACAAGAATATTAAGCTATCTTTTCAATAGCATTTTGCACCTGCTCCATCAACCATCTTGGTGTGGAAGTTGCACCACAAATACCAACAGAACTTGCAGTAGAAAACCATTCATTATTTATTTCATTTATATCTGATATAAAATATGAATTTGGATTCTCTTCTTTACATGATTGATACAACATTTTACCGTTTGAACTCTTTTGCCCACTGACAAAAATGATAACGTCATTTTCCTTTGAAAAATGCTTTAACTGAGGTTCACGTCCCGAAACCTGCCTACACAATGTGTCATGCACAATGTATTTTACATTTTCTCCATCTGCCAATTTAACTCTTTCAGCTATTATATCACTAATTTCCTTATACGCTTTTGGACTTTTTGTTGTTTGCGAATAAATATAAATTGACTTGGAGAAATCTACTTTATCTAAATCATCAACAGTAGTTACAATAATCGCATCATTTTTAGTTTGTCCTAACAAGCCAGTCACCTCAGCATGCCCTTCTTTACCATATATAATAACCTGCCCATTAATCTTTTTAATATCCTCATACCCTTCCTTAATTTGATGTTGTAATTTTAACACCACAGGGCAAGAAGCGTCTAACAGTTGAATATTGTTTTCAAGCGCAATATTATAAGTTGATGGTGGCTCACCATGAGCTCTAATAAGCACTTTACAATCCGAAAGTTTTTTCAAATCTTCATTATTGATAATCTTTAATCCCATATCTGTTAAGCGTTCCACTTCTTTATTGTTATGTACAATATCGCCTAAACAATACAAAATATCTTCTTTTTCTAAAATACTTTCTGCCATTTCAATAGCATATACTACTCCAAAACAGAATCCTGAATATTTATCAATAGTAATTTTCATTATTTACCTAATATATTAGTTATCAAATTATCAATCAAAGCATTTTGCTTCTCAATTGATATATTAGAATTATCAATCAAAATAGCATCATCCGCTTGAATTAAAGGATTTATTTTTCGCTTTGTATCATGCTCATCTCTTAAAGTAAGATTATCTAACACTTGTTCAAAAGTAACCTTTTCTCCTTTTTTCTTCAATTCATCATACCTTCTTTGTGCTCTTATCACTGCATCTGCCGTTACAAACAATTTTAATTTTGCATCAGGAAACACCTTTGTTCCAATATCTCTACCGTCCATCACCACATTCCCTTGCTTACCAATTTCTTGTTGCAAAGTAATTAATTTTTCACGCACTTGCTGAATTTGAGCAACAACACTCACATTATCAGAAACTTTAAACCCTCTTATGATTTGCTCAATATTTTTTCCATTAAGAATCGTTTCAGAAAGTTTGGTTTCAGCATTAAAAACAAAATTTATTGTAATATTATCTAATGCTGCAAGAAGTAAATTCAGCTTAACTTCTTTATTGGAAATCATATTATTTTCCATGCAAAAAAGGGTCACAGCACGATACATTGCTCCTGTATCGACATAACGCATACCATATTTGCTAGCCACTGCTTTTGAAATAGTACTCTTCCCACAGGAAGAATGACCATCAATCGCTATATTAAAAGGTAAACTCATTAGAGCCCAAAAGTACTCAAATTTGTAGCAAAACTAAAATTATTTGGTGTTCCTGATAAATGATAAGCAGCTCTACTGTAATCCAAGCGGAATTTTAAAACTTCAAAACCTATACCCCATGAAAAACCAACCATTGCAGGATAGGTAGAAAGACTCATATCAAACCTTCTTTGAAAATTGAAGCCTCCTCTTATAAAAAGACTTTTACGAAAAGGGTTTAATTCAGCTCCAATAATTAAATGACGAAATGCTGTTTTCGCAACAGTTTCCTCTTTTATTTCCAACTCACCTGATTCAATATTAGTTTGACTTAATAATTTATATGGTGATTTTATATCAAACTGATTCAGATGATGAAAAGTAAGTGAATATCGAAAAGGTAGATGTTTTAGTTTCTTACTCATTCCTAACTGCACATCAAAAGGAAGTGATTCTTCAGTATCAGCATATGCAATGAGCTGTCTACCCATGTTTTTAAAAAGTAAAGTAGAAGTAAATTCCTTTTCAGGATTAAAATAAGTTACCGATACATTAGATGAAAGTGCAAAAGCATTATACGTTTCGTACTGAGAATTTAGCATGTTTAGATTTACACCCAATGTGAATTTTTCATTCAAGCGCTTACCCAAACCAAAAGTAATAACCTGATCGTGAGCAGAGAAAGAACCTAAATTATTTCCAACAGCATCATTATATTCAAATTCACCATAATTTATTGCTTTAAGTCCTATTGAAAAGACACCAAATTCTTTCCATTTTCTTGCGTAAGAAAAACCTATCAAATTGATATCCGAGAAATAATCAGTAAAGGAAAATACCAAAGAATTATGCATTTTAGCATTCAGTAGTGAAGGAGTAGTTTGTCCTAAAGAAACATCCCCATCAACAATAGCAATTCCACTCCCACCCATAGCTTCAATTCTTGGCGAAAGTTCTACATCAACAAATGAAAAAGCAGTTATTCCACCAACTTGAGCCAAAAGACTCAAAGGCAAACAAAACACTAATAGAATTATTTTTATTTTCATTTAATTAATGTGGTAACGCTTAAACTTTGGACTTATTATTTACAAATATACTAATTAATTGTAACAGCTTCCTCAATTTTCTCATTCAGTAAAGCAATATCAGTTACTTCTTTCAAAGTATTGACATAATGGAAAGTCATACCCTTTACATACTTTTCATTTATATCTAAAATATCTTTTCTATTTTGCTTTGATAAAATAATTTCATTTATTCCAGAACGCTTAGCGGCCAATATCTTTTCTTTAATTCCACCAACTGGCAAAACCTTTCCTCTTAAAGTTAGTTCCCCTGTCATAGCAATTTTCTCTTTTACTTTTCTTTGAGTAAAGGAAGAAACTAAAGATGTGAACATAGTAATTCCCGCTGAAGGACCGTCCTTAGGAGTTGCTCCTTCGGGTACATGAACATGTACATTCCAATTTTCAAAAACTTCAGCTGATAAATCGTATAATTCAGCATGAGCTTTCAAATATTCCATAGCAATAGTTACTGACTCTTTCATCACTTTACCTAAGTTTCCAGTAACAGATAATTTTCCTTTACCTTTACTTAAACTACTTTCAATAAATAATATATCACCTCCAACTGAAGTCCAAGCTAAACCTGTAACTACACCTGCAACTGAATTATCTATGAATCGATCTCTATCAAATATAGGTGCACCCAATACTTTTTCAACTATATCAGAATCTGGAGAATAATCAAAAGATTCTTCCATAACTAATGATTTTGCTACATTACGAATCATCTTGCTTACCATTTTATCTAACGTTCTCACTCCGGATTCTCTAGTGTATTGGTCAACAATTTTTTCTAGCATTGCATCCGAAAGCGTAAATTCCTCCTTTTTTAAACCATGAGATTTCAATTGTTTTGGTAACAAGTGTTTTTTTGCTATCTGCACCTTTTCTTCAATAGTATACCCGTTAATTTCAATAATCTCCATTCTGTCTCTTAAAGCTGGTTGGACAGTAGCTAGTGAATTAGCAGTTGCCACGAACATTACTTTGGAAAGATTATAATCTAACTCTAAGTAATTATCATGAAAAGCTTCATTTTGCTCAGGATCTAATACTTCTAACAATGCAGAAGAAGGATCGCCATGCGAATCTCTAGTTACCTTGTCAATTTCATCCAATACAAAAACAGGATTAGATGATTTAGCTTTTTGAATAGATTTAATAATTCTACCTGGCATTGCCCCAATATAGGTTTTCCTATGCCCTCTTATTTCCGATTCATCTCTCAAACCACCTAAAGAAACTCTTTCGTATTTCCTACCCAAAGCTTCAGCTATTGACTTACCTAAAGATGTTTTCCCAACACCAGGAGGACCATACAAACATAAAATTGGAGACTTCATATCTCCTTTTAGTTTCAATACCGCCAAATGCTCAATGATTCTTTCTTTTACTTTTTCTAATCCAAAATGATCTCTATCCAAAATCTCTCTTGCTTTTTTCAAATCAAAGCTATCAATAGTGCATTCCTCCCAAGGCAATTCTAATATTAATTCTATATAACTTCTTTGCACAGCATAATCTGACATGGAAGGATTCATTCTTTGCAATTTTCTTAACTCCTTATCAAATGCATTTTCAATTTCCTTGTTCCATTTTTTCTTATCACCCTGCTTACGCATTTCATCAATCTCCTTTTGCGAACCGCTACCTCCTAGTTCTTCTTGAATAGCTTTCATTTGCTGATTCAAGTAGTATTCTCTCTGCTGCTTATCTAAATCCGTTTGTACTTTAGACTGAATTTTATTTTTCATTTCCAAAAGTTGCTGTTCCTTTGTCAATAATTCCAACACTTTTATTGCTCGCTTTTTCAAATCAACTTCTTCTAACAAAGCTTGTTTTTCAGACAAACTAATACTCATATTAGAAGCTACAAAATTGATAATAAAAGAAGTGTTTTTAATATTTTTAATAGCAATAGCTGCCTCAGCAGGAATGTTTGGCGATTCATCAATAATTCTTAATGCCAAATCCTTTACAGAAGAAACTAATGCACTAAACTCTTGATCATTTTTTTCTGGCTTTATCTCCTTTAAATCCGTAATTCTAGCTTTATAGTACGGATCATTCTGCACCATTTCTTCAATTTTAAAACGTTTACGACCTTGTATAACTGCCGTAATATTACCATCAGGCATTTTTAACATTTTTAAAATCTGAGCAACCGTCCCAACTTCATTTAAATCTTTTAATTCAGGAAGTTCAGTATCAAACTCCTTTTGAGAAACTACACCAATAGAGTTTTTTCCATTTTCAGCATCCTTTATTAATTTTACTGACCTATCCCTACCTATAGTAATCGGAATAATTACTCCCGGAAATAATACTGTATTTCTTAAGGGTAAAATTGACATTACATCAGGAGTATCTTCTTTTGATATTTTATCCTCATCCTCATCAGACATCAATGGCAAGAATTCTGTTTCCTCATTTATTAAATCAGATAGCTCAAGGCTATCCAAATGATATTTATTTTTCATAATAATTATTTTTCACTAGTAACAAATGCAATTAGCATGCCATTGTTGAAATCTAGTCTTTTTGTCAGTTACAGTTCGTTCCTATAACGCTTTGTCATATTGTAAACCTGAGTCAAAATATCTTGTTCTACTTTATCAAAGCTTAATTTTCTTCTTCCAAAAACTTTTTCAGCTACCTCAAAAGCTTTTGGTAGTTTGTAAACAGAAAAACCTGCTGCTCCTCCCCAATTAAATGAAGGAATAAAATTTCTTGGAAATCCACTGCCAAAAATATTAGCACTTACCCCAACAATAGTACCAGTATTAAACATAGTATTAATACCACATTTGGAATGATCACCCATAATTAAACCACAAAATTGCAATTCTGTGTTTTTGAAACGTTCTGTTTGATAATTCCAGAGTTTCACCTGAGCGTAATTATTCTTTAAATTAGAGTTATTGGTATCCGCACCTAAATTACACCACTCACCAATTACAGAATTACCTAAAAAACCATCATGGGCTTTAGACGAATAGCCAAAAAATACTGAATTATTCACTTCACCTCCAACTTTACAATAAGGACCTAAAGTAGTCGCACCATAAATTTTAGCCCCCATTTTAAGTACAGCACTTTCTCCCATTGCAAACGGACCTCTAATAATAGAACCCTCCATTACCTCAGCATTTTTACCAATATATATAGGTCCGCTTTCGGCATTCAATATACTACAAGAAACTTTAGCTCCTTTTTCAATAAAAATATCTTTACCTAAACCAGTATTATTTTCAGTCAAAGACTGAGATTTTCTTCCTTTAGTCAACAAAGAAAAATCTCTTTTAATCTCTCTATCATTATCTTTAAAAATATCCCAAAGATTTCCGACTGTATCAACTTCAATATGAGTCGTAATCTTATTCAATTTATCAGGATCAAAGACAGCAGACCTAAAGGCAATAATACTCCCTTTTTTTTCTAAAACTTCACCTACTCTTAAACTTTCTAGTTCAGTAATTAATGTTTTAGTTGGCAATACTTTAGCCGATACCCAAAGATTGTCTTTTGTTTGTTTTATAGGAAATTTAACAGCTAAATAATCTTCTGTTTTTATAGAAACTGATTTATAGTATTTCTCCCATTTTTCCTTAATGGTTAAAATTCCTATCCTAAATTCAGCAATAGGACGCGTAAAAGAAAGGGGATAATAGTTTTCCCGATTGTTGTCAAAAAGAATTAAATTCATAAGAGCAAAGTTAAAAAAAAAGCCCACACAAATGTGCGGGCTTTTTACTATAGCTTAAAATTCGATTATTTTGCGAATTTCTTGTATTTGTTTTTAAATTTATCAATTCTACCAGCCGTATCAATTAACTTTGCTTTACCGGTATAAAAGGGATGAGAAGCAGAAGAAATCTCCATTTTTACTAATGGATATTCTTTACCATCTTCCCACTTAATAGTATCTTCAGTTTCAACACATGACTTTGTTAAAATAGCAAAATCAGATGACATATCTTTAAATATGCAAAATCTGTAGTTATCTGGGTGTATTTCTTTTCTCATAATTGTATCTTCTTAAATTAGGGCTGCAAAAATAAAAAGTTTTATTTAATCAGCAACACTAATTAGTAAATATTATAAATTTAAATCTTCTAATAAGGTATTTGTTGCTTTCACCCCTTTTGCTGATGCTTGTAACTGACTTAATTCTTCATCATCCAACTGAATTCCAACTATTTTTTCAATTCCGTTTTTACCTAAGATAACCGGCACACCAATGCATAAATCATTCAAACCAAATTCACCTTCTAATAATACAGAACATGGGAACATTTTTTGCTGATCACAAGCAATTGCTTGTACCAAACTACTTACTGCAGCACCTGGAGCATACCAAGCTGAAGTGCCTAACATTCCAGTTAGAGTAGCTCCACCTACCTTAGTATCTTCTAATACTTTTTGTAATCTTTCAGCAGGTAAAAACTCTGAAACTCTTACTGAATTTCTAGTTGCCAAACGAGTTAAAGGAACCATTCCTTTATCAGAATGCCCACCAATTACAATACCTTCAATATCAGAACTTGGACACACCATAGCTTCAGCTAATCTATATTTGAATCGTGCAGAATCTAAAGCACCACCCATACCAATAATTCTGTTTTTTGGCAAACCAGTTACTTTATGTACTAAGTAAGTCATAGTATCCATAGGATTACTTACAATAATTAAAATAACATCAGGAGAGTATTTAATCAATTGCTCAGAAACAGATTTTACAATACCTGCATTAATTCCAATTAACTCCTCTCTTGTCATTCCAGGTTTTCTTGGAATTCCTGAAGTAATAATTGCAATATTACTTCCTTCAGTTTTAGAATAATCATTTGTTGAGCCTGTAATTTTAGTATCAAAACCCATCAATGATGCCGTTTGCATTAAATCCATAGCCTTTCCTTCAGCAAAGTTTTCTTTAATATCAACTAATACGACCTCTGAAGCAAAGTTTTTAATTGCGATATATTCAGCACAACTTGCCCCTACTGCTCCTGCTCCTACTACTGTAACTTTCATTATTTTATTTTTTATTATTGTTTTTTAATCTTTTTTAAGCGTCAATATTTGCATACTTAGCATTCGCTTCAATAAAAGCTCTCCTTGGCGGAACTTCATCCCCCATCAACATAGAGAACACTCTATCCGCTTCAGCGGCATTATCGATAGTAACTTTCTTAAGTGTTCTGTATTCAGGATTCAAAGTAGTATCCCAAAGTTGTGAAGCATTCATTTCCCCTAAACCTTTATACCTTTGAATAATTACATTCACATCTTTTCCTCCTTTCATTTCCTTAATCATCAACTCTCTTTGTGATTCATCCCAACAATATCTATGATCTTTACCTTTTTTTAATAAATATAAAGGAGGAGTTGCAATATAAACATATCCTTGCTCAATAAGTGGCTTTAAGTAACGGAAGAAGAAAGTCAATAATAAAGTAGCAATGTGAGAACCGTCAATATCCGCATCCGTCATAACTACTACTTTATTGTATCTTAATTTATCAATATTCAACTCTCTTTCATCATCCAAAGTGCCAATAGAAACACCAAGAGCCTTAAACATATTTTTGATTTCCTCATTTTCAAATACCTTATGCGGCATAGCTTTTTCAACATTCAATATTTTCCCTCTTAAAGGTAAAATTGCTTGAAAATGTCTATCTCTACCTTGCTTTGCCGTACCTCCAGCCGAATCCCCCTCTACTAAATAAATTTCACATTTAGAAGGGTCTTTTTCAGAACAATCAGACAGCTTACCAGGAAGGCCAGAACCTACAAGCACACTCTTTCTCTGCACCATTTCTCTTGCCTTAGTAGCTGCATTACGAGCTGTAGCAGCCAAAATTACTTTTAGCACAATTCTTTTTGCTTGCTCAGGATTTTCCTCTAAATAGAAAGTAAGCATATCACTTACTGATTGAGAAACTGCTGTAGTAACCTCCTTGTTTCCTAATTTTGTTTTTGTTTGCCCTTCAAACTGAGGCTCCATAACCTTTACAGAAATTACTGCAGTCAAACCCTCTCTAAAGTCATCCCCAGATATTTCAAATTTCACTTTCTTTAATAATCCTGACTCATCAGCATATTTTTTAAGTGTCCTAGTCAATCCTCTTCTAAAGCCTGAAAGATGAGTACCACCTTCAATTGTATTGATATTATTCACATAGGAATGCACATTCTCAGTGTAAGAAGTATTATACACCATAGCAACCTCAACTGGCACACCATCTTTCTCACCATCAATATAAATGACATCTTCTAAAATAGAATCTCTAGTTTCATCCAAGAAAGAAACAAATTCTTTCAATCCTCCTTCGGAATAAAACTCTTCTTTTACAAACTCTCCATCATCATCTTTTCTTCTTTTGTCCGTAATAGAAAGGTTAATCCCTTTATTCAAAAAAGCTAACTCTCTTAAACGAGCCACTATAATGTCAAAATGATAAACAGTTTCTTCAAAAATTGAAGCATCTGGCAAGAAAGTAACAAAAGTTCCTGTTTTATCAGTTGTTCCTATTTCACGCACATCATACTGAGGTGCACCAATTTTGTATTCTTGTTCAAATACTTTCCCTTCTCTGTGTACCTCAACTCTTAAATCGGAAGAAAGTGCATTTACACAAGAAACTCCAACTCCATGAAGACCACCAGAAACCTTATAAGAACCTTTATCAAATTTACCCCCAGCATGCAGAACCGTCATAACTACTTCTAAAGCTGAACGACCTTCCTTTTCGTGCATATCTGTAGGAATCCCTCTACCATTATCAGTTACTGTAATTGAGTTATCTTCATTAATAAAACAGTTGATATGAGAACAATGTCCAGCAAGTGCCTCATCAATTGAATTATCCACCACTTCATACACTAAATGGTGTAATCCTTTCATCCCAATATCACCAATATACATGGCTGGCCTTTTACGTACTGCCTCTAAACCTTCAAGTACTTGAATATTACTAGCACTATATTCTTGATTTTTATTTTCTTCACTCATAAAATTGAATTATTTTCTCGTTTTTTTTAATCACACAAATATACACTTATTGAATGAGTTAAAGTAGGAAAAAAAGCATGAAAATTAAAAGGAATTTTTCAACAAATGTTAATAAATTTAGAAAGAATAATTCAGCCCAAAAAGACCATTAAAACCAACTTCACGATAACCAGTCCACACATCTTGTTTGGAATTGCTAAGGTTATTCAATTGTAAGTAAGCTGAAATATTTTGCGTGTAATTGTAGTACACTCCTAAATTCATATGAAATTGTGAGGGAAGCTCTTCAACTATCATTGGCAAAAATACTGGTTCTGAATCAAAAGAACTATTTGTTTTTCTTTTACCAATATAACTTAATGATGGAATAACTTTTATTTTATTTCTCAAATTAATAGGAGTACTAATATCACAAGTGAAATTAGGTTTATGATAAACTTCCTTATCCCAATTGTAATAATCGGCATTTGCATTTAAACTGATAATATTATTTATTTTTCTATCGTAATTAGCATTCACATGCAGCTGCTTTACATCAATATAGTCCACCAGAAAACGATTGTAATTCAAATTATAATCTCTAACAAAATGGGCAAAATTACCAACCATACCATAAGCAACACTTCCTTCAAACACCTCACCCTTCCCTAATACATTGCGCATAGCTACATACAATTCATCAGTATCAGTTATTTTTAAATTTTGTAAAGTATCATTTCCAGACAAAATAGTTTGGTTTGTTCCATAGGAATGTATATAAGGATTCTCATCAGAAAGCGATTTAAGAGTATGTCTTTGATCGCTATGACGCAAACCACCATGGACCAACAAAACATCTTTCACTAGTTCCTTAGTTGCTCTAATTTGCGGAAAAATTTCAAAGGGTGTATCGTCCGATAAATAGCGAAACTCCACCCCAAAATCAAAATCAATCCCATACTTAGTAAGTGAAGTAGAGGGTGAAAAATGAAATGATTGCACATTTGTACTTTCAAACCTTGTATCTGGATTATTATAATTCAGATAATCGTTCAACTCAATTTCCAACGCAATAGGCAAATCCTTTATCGTTTTACTTAAGTTCGTACTCAAATGGATTTGATTTTCAGAAAGTTCATTCAAATCAGAAACAAAAAAAGTGGTATGGTGCTTTAATTTATCAGCTGCCAATTCTTTTGAAACAGCAGAAAAAGAAAGTTTTGTGTACGCAAAGCGGTTTCTATAATTTTCTTCAGCAGGTAATGCTGGGTTTTCACCCCAAAACAAAGACGTTCTCCTGTCATAATCCAAATTTCCCATAAAAATATGAGAAGAACTTATTTTCTTTCCATACAAATGCATAGTATTTTTACTATTTTTTACTTGATAAGGATACACAACTAAAGCAAGATGTGGAGCGTCTGGATCAGTATAATACGGAAGATAATATTTATCTGCAAAACGATTTGCAATAATACCATAACATAGTATTATCGAGCGATTACTGTTCTGCCCAATACTTGACTTAGATGTCCAAGCATTACCAAAGCCTACACATACTTTTGTACCATACAATTGAGGGATTATA
>JACKQG010003486.1_pt1 | contig 19247 bp, 17 predicted proteins | sample 8237621 | NCBI WGS metagenome assembly JACKQG01 (sample SAMN15677084, study PRJNA649215) | marine metagenome | biome: marine; feature: Black Sea; material: saline water; isolation source: suspended particulate matter (SPM) from the Black Sea western gyre | collected 2013-06-09/2013-06-10 | depth... | reverse complement strand
TCGACCAGGCTATTCAGGGCACCTACCCGCCGAAGAAAAAAAAGAAGGATGAGAACGGAAAGGTGGTTAAGGGCGAAGACGGTCAGCCGGTAATGGTGGAGGCCCCGGAAGAGGGAAAGACCTACCTTCGCCTCTCCCGGGAAGACATTGAGGATATAACCCTTGGGGGCAACACTGCCATGCACCACATCCTCCTCAATCTCAACCCCGAATTTGTGGGTCTCGCGCCATTTCCACCAGTGATTCACCACAGCCTGGATATCAAGGCCCGGGATCTGGGCATCCATATCAATCCCTCGTCTTACGTTTTCGTGCTCCCCAACGAGGCAGGGTTTGTAGGCGCGGATAACGTTGGCGTGCTGATCGCAGAGGCGCCTTATAAATCAGATGAAATCCAGCTCATTATCGACATAGGAACCAATGGTGAACTGGTTCTGGGTAACAAAGACAAGCTGATATCCTCCTCCTGTGCTACAGGACCGGCCCTCGAGGGCGCACAACTTGCATTCGGCATGCGGGCGGCACCCGGCGCCATCGAGCGGATTAAGATCGACCCTGAGACCCATGATGTGGATTACAAGGTCATCGGCCGGGATGCCTGGCTCAAGTACTCTGAACCCAAGGAAATGAAGGCCAAGGGCATCTGCGGATCCGGAATCCTGGACGTCTTAGCTGAGCTGTACGCCGCCGGTATTATCACCAAAAGCGGTGCTTTCAGCCAGGAGCTCAAATCCGACCGCTTTCGAAGAAACCCGGATACCAACCAGCCCGAATTTGTCCTTGCCTGGGCTGAAGAGACGAGTATTGAAAAGGACGTCGTCATTACGCAGCGAGACGTGCGCCAGATCCAGTTGGCCAAAGGGGCGCTTTATGCGGGCTGCAAGTTGATGATGCGTCGGATGAACATGGACAAGATGGACAAGGTCAAGATCGCCGGGGCATTCGGTACCCACGTGGACCGGGAGAAGGCGTTGATTATGGGTCTGTTCCCGGACTGCGAGATCGAAAAGATTCTCTCGGTGGGCAATGCCGCCGGAGACGGTTGTCGGGCTGCACTGTTGAACCGAAAGAAGCGTGATGAGGCCAACTGGGTATCTCGAAATGTGGAATATGTTGAACTGACGGTGGAGGGGGACTTCCAGAAAGAGTTTATGGGAGCCATGCAGATCCCGCACATGACGGATGAATTCCCACATCTGGAGGGGATTGTCCGTGAAGAGATATTGAAGCAATAGTGGGAGAGAAATTGAGTGAATCGACCGATGGCGCAATTATGACCGTTGATCCGGGAGTGTGTGGTTTCACATGCGTCATCCGTGCCCATCAGGTGGAGGAAAGATCGGTCGCCATTGAGATCACCGAATCGGAGTGTCAACAGATAAAAAATATGGCCGGATGTCTTGAAACCATCTCCTTACAAGAGTTGTTCATGCCCTTGACACGCAATCCGGTTTACCGGGCAGCCCAGGAATCGGGATGCCATGCCTCCTGCGTAATCCCCTCTGCGGTGTTAAAGAGTGCAGAGGTGGCCATGGACATGGCCCTTGCCCGGCCGGTTCGATTCAGTTTTGATTGTGACAAGGAGGATGTTCAGGGCGAGCCCTAAATTGCGACCGGTCCGGATATCGGATCCATTTTTTGAATTTACCTTTTCCCAGAAAAATCGGGGTGGATATTTAATTCATAGTAAATTTGTCGGGAATGTATTATCAAGGAATTTCAGATCCGTTTTTCTATTATCCCCATGTCTTCGCCATAAGATCACAAGCGAGAACGACTTGTTTTTGGGGAAATACACTGGAAGAAAGGAGGTGAAAAATATTTTACGTTAGACGAAGGTTCACGGATATCTGTAGTTAAACGCGTAATAGAGAAGGAGGTTACATATGGCCAAACAGAAATTAATTGATGCTTACAGGGGTAAAAGAACCGAAGATCCCCCCTGGGTGCCCTATGCAGGAGTTCACTGTGCCTTTCTCATTAACGAGCCTGCAGACAAGATGCTGCAAGACCCTGAGCTTTTGGCCAAAGGAGTGGTCCACACGGCTAAAAGATATAAGGCAGACGGGATTCCTCTGGTATTTGACCTTTCGGTTGAGGCCAATTCTGTGGGATGTGAGTTGAAGTGGTGGGATGATAATGTTCCATCAGTTCAGACCCATCCCTGCTCTGACAAGACACCTGCTCAGGCTGGTCTTCAGCTACCCACAAAGGACTCTGGCCGATGGCCGGTGCTCTATGAGGCGGCCAGAATTGCCAGACCCCAGTTGGATGAACAGGATTGTGTTTTGATGGGGCTCTTTTGCGGTCCGTTGACCCTGGCCGCCCATTTAGCCGGAGTCCGCATCTTTACGGATGTCTATAAGAATCCGGAATTTGCCGCAGAAGTGTGCAAATTTGCCGGAGAAATAGGCGCCGCAGCCGCCGCGTTTTATGCGGAGATGGGGTGTGAGATTATTGCCATTGTGGACCCCGTGGCCTCACAGATCAAGTCTGAGACATTTAAGCAGTTTGTTACCCCGTATTGCCAGGATGCCATCAAAGTGATCCATGATGCCGGTAAAACCTCATCCTTTTTCATCTGTGGTGACGCCACCAAGGTCATGGTAGATGTGTGTACGATCGGTACCCACGGTTTCGCCATCGATGAACAGATGAACATGAACTTTATCCGCGACTTAGCCCATGAACATAAAGTGGGTTTCGGCGGCAACCTTAAGTTGACCCTTGCCCTGAGCCTGGGCCTGCTCTCACCGAGAGAAGATGCTATTGTAAGCCTCGCAGCGGGTGGCCACGAAGGTTATACCTTCGCACCCGGGTGAGACATGCCATACGATGTTCCGGTGGAACATATGGACCAAGCGATTGAGGCCAAGGAATGGTACTACACATATTATGCCAAGTATCCCGAGTCTTGGTAAACAGCCCTGAGAAAGGAGGATACAATTTATGGCGGATATAATCAATATAGATGTTGTGACCCTGGACTCAGTGCAGTGCGCTGCCTGTGGATACATGATGGAATCCATTGCCGCTCTCCCCTCAGATGTCCAGGAGATGATCGAGTACACGGAGTGGTCGATCAAAAATAAAGATGGGATCGGTAAGTTTATGGAACTGGGTGTGAAGGTCTTGCCAACGATCTGCATTGAGAAGGATCTGGTCTTTGAAAGTATCATCCCTCAATATGAGGAGCTCATTGATGAGATGGCGGCACGTGCCCCTAACGATGATATGAGAGATCGTATCAAAGGACTCCGGGAAGTAGGGTTCGAGTTTGACAAGATCCAGGAGAACCTTGCAAAGGCTGGAGCAGGGATGGCCACTCGCACAGATTCCAAGGTAAAACAATAATAACCTCAAACACGGGGCCCCTTTTGGGGGCCCCGTTTAACTTTACCATGATGTTGCGAGGGAATCCTTCCGGCGTTTCAGCTCCCCCTCTCATGTGGCAGGCTATTTTGCAGATTTGACTGTTTTAGAGTGCAACATCTGGGTTTATATGCAGATATTACAGAGGCAGGGATGACATCCAACGGATCCATACATATCGAGATCATTCATCAGGGAGATCATTGCGCTTCATGTCAGTACATGGCTGATGCTGTTGAAGAGGTGATTCCAAAATATAATGATTCGATTCGCTTTACTAAGGTTGAATATACGAAGAGCAAGGTGCATGCCCGCCGCTTCTACGATCTTTCGGTCTCGCTTTATGGAGAAGAGGAATTGAAGAAGCGAATGCGCTGTGCGCCCATTCCCTCGCTCTTCATCGACGGAGAGCTCATTTTTGATGTCATACCACCCCGGGATGAACTCATTAACGCCATAGACTCGGCGTTCAAAAAATGTGGAATTTCAGCTCTCTGAATTCTTGAATTCTACAGCCCCGACAAAACAGCACTCACCCCAGAGGCGCAGCCTCCGGCCCGGAGCGGGACTTGCAGGGCAACGAAAAACAAATAACAACATGCCGAGTCCGGCAAAGAATCTTGTTCACCAGTGTTCTCATGTGCACTGCCACTATCTTAACCTAAATCACGCTGTAAGATCTTTTCTCTTTGCGAACTCTGCGTCTGAGTCCCGCCCCGCCTTAGCGGGGGACGGGCGGTGAAACAATGGAAACCTATGATGTAGTTCAGAAATTACAGCGATTTATAACTGACCATGATTTGCCGAAAACAGATATTGCCCTTTACGGAATCAAGTGCCCTTATTGCGGGAAGTCGGACCGGATCAGGGAACTGGAAGATCCGAATGAATTAGAGGGGATCATCGATCCTGAAGGCATCAAGACATATTCTGGTTACTGTGTTGCCCTTTCGCTGCCAATGGGATCACTCGGTGTGTGTAAGTTCTGTCAAAACCCCCTCAGGATCTCGCCGAAGGAGGGGAAGGCCGAGGCTATAGTATAGTCTGCGCGGTATTTTCATAAGTAGTGCCTAAACGAAAACTAGGATTTTTTGTCAAGGTTAAGGAAGATCAAAATTTTAACCGCAGGAATACATTGAGTATTTTGAGGATTAAAATTTTTTGTCTGACGCAGAGATTGGCTAAAAAGACAGTTTTCGTTCGGGTACTAAGTAAAGTGGGAGGATAAACCATGAAGATTGAGGTATTAGGACCAGGGTGCAAGCGGTGTGAAGATCTCTATGAAAATACCATATCTGCTGCATCAGATTTTGACCCTTCACACGAAATTGAAGTAAAGAAAATAACGGATCCTAATTATTTTGCAAAAATGGGTGTGTTCATGACCCCTGGTCTCGTCATTGACGGCAGGGTGGTATCAGTGGCCAAGGTCCTTTCTGCTGAGGAGGTCAAGGAAAAGATAAAGGAGAATATCTAAGTTATGTCTGATACAACTCGCGTTTATCTTTTGACGGGTTTTCTCGGAAGCGGTAAAACGACCCTCTTAAACCGTATCATTGACATATTTCCAAAGGATAAGAAGCTTACGATCCTGATAAACGAGTTCGGTGAAATCGGTGTGGATGGCACTTTGATCGAAGGTGAGGAGCTGGATATGATGGAAATCAGCAAAGGCTCCATCTTTTGTGTCTGCGTAAAAACAGATTTTATTAAAGGGCTCTACGAACTCACCACGACCGTCCAACCCGATTTTCTTATCATCGAATCAACCGGTGTAGCTAATCCTTCTGACCTGAAAAAAGACCTGGAACTTCCAATTTTCAATAACCGTTTCCAATTTATGGAGCAGTTCTGCATCATAGACGGAGTCCATTTCCTGGATGCCTTCGGAGTATATGCTTCGCTGGATAAGCAGATTGCCTCCTCCACTGTTTTTATCATCAATAAGACCGATCTATCGTCACCCGAAACCATTGAAGAGACAAAAAAAGTGATCCGTCAATTTCATCCCGACCCGTTCTTTTTTGAGACCACATATGCGGACATACCATTGGAACAGTTTCTATTTCCTGAGGCGGCTGCGGAAGCTCAAGATGATTTCGCTTCCAGGAGCCCGAAGAAGCCTGTTTTATCGGGGGAGGAACTGGAAAAATTTGTGGATGATTTATTGGACAGCCCTGATCTTGAAATTACACCCCCGGATCTGCTCATGTCCGTTACCTATGAGTGGGCAGGGGATGATCTTGAGCAGGTCAGAGATATGGCCGGGAACTTACCCCCTTCTGTAGTACGTGCCAAAGGATTTCTATCAGAAAGGGGAGAGACCTATATATTCAATTATGTCATGGGAGACTGGACCATAGAGGAATCAAAAATTGCCAAAGATCGCATTCATCACATGAATGTGGTTGTCTTTATTGGTCCCCCGGAATCCATGGAGGGGATTGAAGAGGCCTCGAGGTCCGGAAATTGGTCAAATATGGGAACCTTTGAGCCCTTCTCCAGGACAGAAGATGAACCAATTGATAATTAAGGATTGATGCGCCCGTAAAATATCTCCAAGGCCGTCACTCCCGCGAACGCGGGAGTCTATTCCCGCTAAAGACAGGATTCCTGGATTCCCGCGTGCGCGGGAATGACGAAAACGGGTCAGTGACTTTTTACGAATTTATCAAGGATTGGGGGAACAGAAATGGCGGAAGATCAGTATGATTTGATGATTGTGGGAACCGGACCCGGAGGTTTGACCTCAGCCATTTATGGGCAGCGGCTGGGGATGAATACGGTCGTTTTCGGGGATATTCCGGGTGGTAATCTTTATATGATCGAAAATTTAATGAATTTCCCCGGATTCGTAGGGGGAGTGCCCGGCGCACAATTCGGCGCTACCACCTTTTCACAGGCCCAGTCAGAAGGGGCCTCTATACCTATGATTCGCCTGGAAAACCTGAGCCATAAGAATAATCAGTTTGTGGCGATTGATGTGAATGGTCAAGAGTATTCTGCCACTGCCGCCATTGTGGCGTGCGGCGTAATACCAAGGACCTTAGAGGTTCCGAACGTCGACAAGAAAGGGGTATTCTTCTGCGCGTTATGTGATGGGCCGCTTTTTCGTGGGCAAAATGCCACCATCGCCATTATCGGGGGGGGCAATATGGCCGGTAATGAGGCCATGTCCTTATCAAAATTTGCCGATCGGGTCATCCTGATTTATCATGGTGAAAAGCTCAAGATGGAAGCTGTGATGCGAAAGGCGGTTGAAGCAAAAGACAATATCGAGATTTTGTTGAATACCGAAGTTATGTCCTTCGAGGGAGAGGACCAGATCGAGAGGATTGTTGTTTCAACCGAAGCGGGAGAAAAAAGGGAAATGCCTGTAAATGGAGTATTTATGGCAATTGGGTGGGGGCCCAATCTGGACATGTTAGACATTTCAGTAGAGACCACTCAGGAAGGATTCATAAAGACCGACAACAAACTCATGACCTCTTTCCCCGGGCTTTTTGCAGCGGGCGATGTGAGGGATACGGATATTCGGCAGGTCATTACGGCCTGCGCTGATGGTGCAAGGGCCTCCACATATGTTTTCGAATACCTGGAAGGGAGGTAATTCTGCGCTCCTTTCTCGAGTGGCAAATGAGGAAGCGAGCGAGCCTTAAGATAGAATGAGCGAGCTGTTTGAAAAGACCGAGATCAATGGGATGAGCCTGTCCAACCGGTTCATTCGATCGGCGACCTGGGACGGGCTGGCCGCAGATGATGGGGCCTGTACCCGGGCCATGATCGATCTCATGGCCAGGCTTTCAAAGGGAGGCGTGGGGATGATCATAACCGGTCATGCCTATATTCACCCCCACGGGCAGCATCAGCCCTGGCAGCTTGGGATACATAGGGACGAACTCATCACGGGTCTTCGGAAGATGACCGGTGTAGTCCATGAAAATGATGTGAGGATCGTCCTGCAGCTCGGGTACGGGGGTGCCTATTTATCCAAGTCCCGTGTCAGGCAGATGAGCGTCCGGGACATGGAAGAGCTTGTCAAAGATTTTGGCCGGGCGGCATTGAGGGCGAAAAAGGCGGGATTTGACGGTGTTCAGATCTTTGCAGCCCACGGGTTTTTTCTGAGCCAGCTTCTCTGTCCCCGGTATAATGATCGCAATGATAAATTTGGGGTGAGTATCGAAAACCGTGCCAGGGCATTATTAGAAATCCTGCAATCGGTGAGAGAAGCCGTGGGCCTGGATTATCCTGTCTTGGCGAAACTCAACTGTCAGGATTTTGTTGAAAACGGCCTCACCCTGGAAGACTCGATTCAAGTGGGTCTGATGCTCGAACAGGGCGGCATCGATGCCATAGAGCTGAGCGGCGGTCTGCTGAACAATCCCAACCTGATGAATGATACGGAGGGGAAGGCCGATGAGGTCTATTTTCGGAAAGAGGCGAGGGCTTTTAAAGAAAAAATAGATGTCCCGCTGATTCTTGTGGGTGGAATAAGATCTTTCAGTACAGCGGAAAGCCTCCTGGATGAAAATATTGCCGATTACATATCCATGTGCCGCCCTTTTATCCGGGAACCCGATTTGATTAACCGGTGGAAATCGGGAGATCATCGTAAAGCCGTATGTATTTCCTGCAACAACTGTGTTGAACAGGCCAAGAAGGGTGACGGTATTACCTGTGTCCCTATGGAAGAAACCGCACCACAGACTTTCTTTCCCCAGGATTCGGAAATCATACGGGCAAGCCCGCCCCACCGCCCTGGTACCGGGTATAAGATATCTGTCGGTCTCGAGGAAAGGGAGTCCAACTTTATGCCTGTCGTTAAAATTCAGATGGTGTATGATGGCATCGTTAAAGATGTCGGCCCCTCCTTCCCCTTAGGCTCCGAAGATCATGACAGGGTAAATAAAGCCATAGGCGAGCTGTTAGAAAAACAGGGCTCCATGCAGGCGAAAGACTGAAAATAATGCCTGTGACAGTCGATGCCGGCGAAGAGGATGGGAAGCGCGATGACGAGAAATGAGCTCAGCAATCGGATGGATATTCGAAATGCCCGCAATCGCAGTTCCTGACAACATACGTATCTATCTGGTCCGCCATGGTGAAACACAATGGAATCGAATCCACCGGTTTCAGGGCAGAAGTGATGTGCCGCTAAACGCCGAAGGTCAAAGACAGGTCCGTGAGACGGCATCGGCGTTGAAAGATGTTCCCTTCGCCGCCATATACGCCAGTCCCCTTTCTCGTGCCAAAAAGACGGCGGAAGCGATCAGAACCTATCATCCCAGCGTTCCCTTGATAGAGGAGGAAGGCTTTATCGAGATGGAGTTGGCCGATTTCGATGGCATGGAAGCGCGACGATGGGCAACCGATTATGCAGACTTTATGAAGGCTTGGGGGGACAATCCGAGCGGCGTCAGAATGCCGGGACCCGGCGGAGAATGCCTTGAAGAAGTCCAGGCCCGGGCGATTGACGCCCTGGATTTCATCTGCCAAGCCTATCCCTCCGAGAGCACATTGTTGGTCTGCAGTCACAATTTTGTTATCCTTTCCATTCTGTGCTTGGCCAAGGGGATCTCTCTGGACGAGTTCCGTAAATTGCGGCAGGATATAGCCGCCTTCAGTGTCATCCGACGGCGGGGGGATCAGTACTCGGTCGAAATCATGAACGAACGAACCCATCTCAAGAAACCTGACAAGGAATAGACATAGAGCTGTCCCTTGGACCAATCCGTTTTTTCAATAATCAGCTTATGCAGATCTCTGGATACTGGGGATTAGAGGCTATACTAAGAAGACATACATTTTGGAAAAACCCGGAGTTGCTGTTCAGGGAGAACTGGATAAAGAGGCGGTTATTGTTCTCGACTTCGATGCTAAATAACTATATTGAACCATCTGTTGGATTTTTCAGGCAAAAAAGCTAACTTCGTCTGGCACTCTTGCATGGATTTGGCGGATGTGCTATGCTGGGTTTATGCTGTGTATCATTCACCTGACCGTAGGGTGATATCACAAATTCTGCCCATATTTGAGTAATGTCAATTCATCTCTTGACGGATATCCGATAAAAAGTAAGATTTTAGCTACATTCCCATTTTTTCAAGATAATATGTCAATAGATGGAAAATCTTTCATCTAATATTGCTGTTAGCTTTTAGGGAGACGTCCTACAGGTCCTGAAGGGTCTGAACGGCGTGGCCGAGCTCGACGTCCTCTCCATTCGAATAGGCTACCATGTTTTCCAAAGTCCTCGGGACGGCTATGTCGGGGTGCACACCACCTACTCCGTTGCGGCTATCGAGCTGAACCGTTCTGTTCGAATTGAGCGACTGTCCATAGGGAAAGCGTAACTTATAGTCCCCCGGCATGGTAGCTTCCCCACCCGTCATCCCAAACGAACCGTTGGTTCCCCAGAAACCCAAAACCTGCCCCTGGGGGAGATTTTGGATCGCCATCGCGACGCCCTCCCCCGAACTTATCGTGAGGGGATTGACTATCACAATAACCGGTCCTTCGTAGTGCGGCGTCTGGGGAGAAATATTCAGGGCTACATTCCTGCCTATGATCTCATTTTCGTCGTCGAGGAGAATGTTCTCGAACGTACCAGTGATATCGTTGTAGAAGTTCTGGTATTCGTAGAAAACAGGCGCTTGATAGAAGAAGCCCGAGAGACCGGCCGCCAGGGAGTCGGATCCTCCCATGTTTGCGCGAAGATCGACAATGATTCCCGGCACGTCAAGATCCGTGAAGTACTGTATCGCCTCCTTGAACTCATCGTAGATGGGAGTGAGGGGATCAAGTCCCTCCTGATACGCCACAACATCCAAGAGTGCTCCGAGAAAGAGATATCCGTATCCAGATGACAGCAGACGGTAGTGGACCAGATTGTGAATATCCACTTCCTTCCACAGGGAGCTCTTCTTAAGGATTTCCCCTCCATCGTCTGTCGCCGTCAGCGTTACAGTCTGATCGCCTCCACCGCCATCCTTTCTGAATGTCACCGTCGACTGCGAGCCCTCTGGTGTGATCACGAGCATCTGATATTTCTTGAGCAACCTGTGCTCATTGGTAGCCGGGGGACCGAGCGAATATGTCCATAATATCGATTGGGCCGCCAGGGCCTCCGCTATGGGGAGGCCGCCCCACGCAACTATTTCGTCGCCCAGCTCTATTCCGGCTTCTGCCGCAGGGCCACCGTCGGTTACGACATATGCTACGACCCTCCCGTTATCGAGTCCCGTGATAGCCGCACCGAAGCTGCATTGATTTTTCGTGGTGAGCAGATCGACGATCTCCCCACCCGACATCGATACATGCCCGTCTGGCAGGAAGAAGATGTATTCCCTAAGTGCTGTGACGAATGCGATCTCGTCACCGTCGGCCTCCGCCTGGACGATTTTTGGTCTCGTCATGGCCTTCATGGTTTCCCAATCTATTCCTTTCCACTCGGTAAACGCATACGCTGCCGAAAACTGAGCATGTAAAGCGTCGAAGGCTTCGGTCCAGGTCATTAGGGTATAATCGCCTGCCGGCTGTAGCTGGAACGGCTCGCTCGAACTGCTCGAACTGCTCGAACATGCGCCGAACAGGAGAAGACACAGGTAGAGGACGGCAATCTTGATGAAAAGATGGAATCTGAATAGTTTGAATAGGTCCATAGAAGAAGTGGGACGAGGCTAAGAAAGTAATCAACTCATTGTGTACACTATCCCATGTTGGCTTATTCAAAGGCGCCCCGCTATCTCCAGCATACTGTCTAGCTCTGTCACGGGTCTAATTGGGTTAATATTGGCATAACCCGCTACTGTCATATCAGCTCTGGCATTCTCAACTTATTTAATTAGCCCCGCCCCGCATCACGTCCCGCATCACGTCCCGCATCACGTTCCGCATCACGCACGATCCGAAACCAATTTGCGGTAAATAATGCCTGCAAGCTCAGAAAAAAGGCTACTTTGGCTCCAAGAAATCCTGGAGGTTTATGATCTTTCCGTTTTGTTTGGCTGAATTCTTCATTTTTTCCCATGACCCGCGCACTTTGGCTTTCCGCAGTTCTTTTACCAGGGCTTGGACCTGCGGGTGCGTTTCGATAACCTTGTGAATTTCCTCCTCAAGCTCTTTCCACTTCTCCTCAAGCTCTTCAGTTTCAAGTTCAAACTCCCCAAAGTAGGAGAGCAACGACCCCAGATGAGACATCATACCAAAATGGGTAGCGCCCTGGAGATAGTAAGGACAATGACACCACAAACTGATGCACTGGAAACCTCTCTTTTTTCCCTCTGAGTGTAAGGTAGAGTGAATCGCGCTTGGCCCGTGATAGGAGATGAGCGACACGTTTTTCTGTCGCAGCTTCTCAAGTAAGGCTTCGCTTGATCCAAAGCCCGATACAATCCTGTCCGAGTGTAAAACATTGTCAATCATGCTTCCCAGAGTGATTACATATTCAACGCCTAACCTTTCACAGAGGGAAAACACCTCTTCCGCAAAATACTGCCATCTCAGGTTCGGCTCCTCTGCCTTCAAGATAAGGAGATCGCGCCCTTCTGAACCAGGCTTGGCCGCATAGAAAACGCCACCGGGAATCGAAAGATCTTTCAACCTCCCATTCTCTATGTTCACTATGGGACGTGTTTGATCATACCGATAAAAGAGATCCGGATTAAGCCTGGCAAAAGAACCCGCCTTAAATTTGCGGATCAGGTAAGCTACCATTCCTGTTGAAATGTTCAGTGCATTACCCCACCCATCAAAACCTACAATGAGGATAGGTTTCTGCAACTCGGGCAGTGTTTCAATGTGGATTCCCTCTTCTTTCATATGTGGCCGCCATCCTCTCTGTGTTGATTCAGCTATGTGTCAAGTCCCTGCCCGCCATCGCGAGCCGCTCAGGCAAGGCGGGCGGGGCATCTGGAAATTGAACTCTTAACGGTCTGGACATGGACATGGAGCGAGCCTAACAAGAAATAAAGCAAGAGTCAACGGCAGACTTGCCCCCCGCTTTATCAGTTTCGGCATTGTCAACTTATTTAATTAGCCCCGTCCCGCATCACGTCCCCCAGCCCGTCTCCAACTCAGTGATGGTCAGCCAACGCTAGACGAAGATACACCACTTGTTGAGAGCGTATCAGTTGAGTAACCGTCGACAACGGGTTCTAAATCTATGCACTTACTTCTGATGATTTTGGTAATGACTGTGGAATATAGTCTATTAAGACAATTGTTGACAGTAGTCACAATGCCATTAAACGCAGTTTCAAGGTATACATTTATGAACTCCAGGGAAGTATTAGAGGCATCGCTCCACAGTTTGTCTTTGTGCCATTCCGTCTCGTTTTCAGTTATTCCTCCAGGAAGTAAAATCGCAATGGCACCAGCAACGAACTCGATGGGCGCCTTAGAATTATGGAGTACAGTGCATCTTTTGCGGTACAAATCATTAAGGTGATCTGCGAGATCGGGTAGTCTATAGAGATCGCCTATTTTAATGATAAGATCCCTGATCCTTCCTGCATGGGAATGAAATGCGATATAGTTATTTATCACGGAGATGTAAAGGTTCAGATCAAAGTTCCCGCTTTCATCGATTATGTGCTCATAATCGGAGGATTCAGCTATAATGCGCATGCATAATAGGCTTTCCAAGATTGTGTAATGCATTTGCGAAAACGCCTGACGTTTATTCTGCGATTTCGGGTCAAGGTGGGGGATGGAAGGCATTCTAGCATGTCCATCATTGCCGATATAGCAAGACCAGATTTTTTCGTACCCATCGAGTCGACTTCGAATGAATGAAGAATAGCTACGTTCAATAAGATCGCCATGTTTGTCTATCTCATACATTTTCACTGTCTCCTATTAATTTTAGATATGAATTAATGTGGTTTCTAAAGGGCGTTCCCCAGCCTCCACACTTGTTTAGCCCCGTCCCGCAATCCTATAGAATTTGTTCGAGAAAAAGCTTACCCTGCTCTTCTATGTCTCCTTCAAGCCCGAAACAGACACTGCGAACGTGAACACTTCCTATGTGGGTGTCAATGCCTTTGATCACAGCCGATGGATAGACCAGCACCGCTTCAGTGCAGTCAAGTCCCAGTGCGTAGGCTGCAACCTTTGCTATATCGTCGCTTCCGGGCTTATCCGGCACCTTGTACTTTGTATCGAGCACGCAGCATGGCCCATTGCTATCCCGGTCGTAAATAACGAGATCGGGAATAAACCTGAAATTGCCTGCCTCGTCGATCTTGAATCCGTGCTGCGGTTTGAGTGTAAACCCATGCGGCAGATGAACTCTCATCCACTCGGCCACGAAGAGCTCAAAGAGTGCAGGCATGTACACCAGGAATGGAATCATGTCCCTGTCACCGATCTCATGCGTGGGACCGCTGCTTTCCAGAAAGAACCGGCAAAGGGCGTGAAGGGGCTGGTAGTCTGTATTTAGGCGGTTGTAGAACCTGCCGACACAGTCATTCCCGCAGAAAGGCTGGATATCAACGAAGGAACGCAATACCCGGTAGGCCCTTCTCACCCGTCCGCGCACTTCTGCACGGCAGATACCGCTCCGGGCGATCTTCCTGAGGGTCCAGGCGAGGATGCGGTTTTCATCTATGTCTCCGGTGTGCTCTTCGTAATGGCAACGTATTGTGACCTCCCAGGGCCGGGTCACGGCCCACTTTGTATCCATGCGGCCCCGGAGAAAGGGCAGCATGTCGGTCTCCGGAAGGTAAGTGCGGTAGAAGCCTTTCCGTCCTCGATCCAACACCCTCCCCGCTAGGACACCTGCTATGTTCTCGTAGAAATCTTCCAGCGAGTCGCACCCCACCATTCCGTCTAGAAAGTTGAACCTTTCCAGGCGATAAGCGTACTCCCACATTCGAAATAGATTGGAAAGTTCAACCCTGGGGCTGAGATAAATCGACGGCCCCTCTGGTAGTGGAATGTGCCCTACCCATCCTTCCGGTGTTAGCTGCCAGGAATTTTCGGTCTTGAAAGAAGGTGGCTCCACAGAAAGCACATTCCTATAGCTCCGCCATAGGTATTCCCCCGCTTTTCGGGGAAGTTCGTCCTTTGGAATAGATTCCTTCCTGTATTCGGTAAGTTCTATCCGACCCATGAAAAACACCTCACCCCAAAATTTTCTCGGCGATTTTAGCCCACCTGAATTCGTCCATCTTTGCGGGCTGGTCGAAGAAGTACTCTTCCAGATAAGGCTCTATTTCCATACTCCAGATATCCTCTATCTGTTCACTTATGTCCATACGAAGAAAGAAGCTCATTCCGATTTCGTAGTTCCGGTCGGCTATCATCCTGTTAAGCTCCTTTAGGATCTCTATCAGAGCTTCAACTGGAAAACCTGTTTCTTCTTTACCGTGATATCTTTTGAGGATTTCATAATTGGGATAAAGAGCAAGGAATGCAAAGCGGCGTCTCAACGCATGGTCAACCAAGGCAATGGATCTATCGGCGGTGTTCATGGTACCGATAATTCGTACATTGTCTGGTATTCTAAATGCCCCTCCGCCTGATAGCGGTACTTCGCGGTTACGATATTCAAGAAGGTACATTAATTCCCCGAAAACTCTTGCCAGATTGGCTCTATTTATCTCATCAACTATAAGCACACATAGGTTTTTGCAACCTTTTGCCTTCTCACAAAATTCGAGAAATCGCCCTGGCATTACTGGATAATCAAGCTGGCCATTGCCTTTGGCCTTTGGACGAATACCTTGGATGAAATCTTCATATGCATAGGCGGGATGGAATTGAACAACCTCAGAAAATCCATCACCACCGCCAATGAGATGTCGAGCAAGATGCTCTGCCATGAATGTTTTCCCCGTTCCTGGAGGGCCGTAAATGATAACTTGTTTTTTACGTTCAATAGCCCGAACCCATTGCTCCAAGGAAGCTTCATTGAAAGAGGTTTTTTCCGCAAAGTCTTTTAAAGGGTATTCCAGATTTAGTAGCTTTGGCTCCTCTCCCCCAATATAGTCTAATATTGCAGGCATTGGATCATCATGTATTGCGAGTAAAATGAGAGGAAAGAGCGCCTGATATATTTGAATGATTTCTTTTGACAATTGTTCGGTAGAATATTGAAGAACTGCCTCCTTGGGGAGGAGTACTGCTGCATGGACCCCCGACTCCTCAGGATTATTAAGCCAGTCTTGAAGGGATGGTCTTGATACGTCTACACCTATTCCCTTGGTGCCACCGACAAACTCGTCATGCTCACCGTATTGAACATCACTACCGGCCAAACTTTCATTCATTATATTATACAGTATCTTTTGGTTTGCCTGGGCATTTCGAGTGAACCTGTTACGCTGATCACTCCCGTATTCCCCAATATAAAAGCCAAATTCAAGTCTATCTCGATTTATCCACATGAAGAGCTGTGGATCTCTTATACGCTTACCTCCTTTTGGATATAATGCACCCCAATAAAAATCCCATGCGCCCCCTTTACCCCAGTCATTTTTCAATATTCGGCTGAATAATTGTTTTTCCAGTTCAAGATAATTCTTAACTTGCATGGGAAGTTCTTTAGCAATTTTATGGAACAGATCTTGAAATGGCGATTCCAGATAGTTTTTAAAATCATCCTTATTGGCGCTATAAAAATCTTTTTTAGGATTACTATAAAGACCCGATAACAGTTCAAATGTTTTTTTGTCGAAAGGGCAGTCAGGATTAATTACAATTGTGGGAGGTTTTTTTTCATCTATACACAAGAGTATGTCTAATTCTTGCGGCGATAATTTGTATCTTTCTTTTAGCTCATTTACCTTAGAGTTATATTTCAAATAGAAACTTCCGGAATAGCCGCGTTCTTTAAAACCAGTAAGCCTTATAAGGCCTTGTTCCATTTTCTTGAAACAGAGGTTAAACTTGGAAGGATCGCGCAAATAAAGGATTAGGGAAGGAAAAGCTGTCCCTGCATTTTTTATGGGCGTCTCAGTATAAAATTTATCAAGGAGACTTCTTATTCCGGTTTCATCAACATTCCAAATTTGATACATCCAATCGTTTACCAACTCCAATTGCTCTACGAGACGTTTGGTATTATATCCAGAGTAAGCCATACTAAATCGAGCTTGATAGTTTTTTCCTTTCGAATAGTCTTGATTTATCAGTCTCAAGAACTCTCTCAAATCATCTTCTTGAAACTTACCGGCCATAGTACTTAATAGCTTTCGAACCTCACTTTCTGAATCCTGCCGCTTTTTTATTCGCTTATCAGATACATGCTCCTTCCGCCATCTTGCAATCTGTACAGCTATATCATCTGTACCTCCCACTTGGTTCTGCAGCAGCCTTTCAACAAGTTTAGAGCCCTCTTCGATCTCTGTTCCATAATGCATTAAATGATTAATATTATAGAAATTCTGTTTTGGGTCTAATTTATGTAGATAAATGAAAGCGTCAGAAAGTAAACTATATTTTTCTTGCACGGATAACTTGGAGGTCTGCAAGTTGATCCCTATCTTTTTCATAAATCTCTCGCTCTTATTATTCCAATTGGGCAGAATGTCCGGATGCTGCGCTTGAAATATAGGTGTCCAAAATGCTTTCGCAAAAATTGGAATTTTATAATCTCCTTCAAGGATACGTGCCGCTTTTTCGATAGGATCATCAGGCGAATCAATCAGATAAAGGAGGTTCCTCTTTAAATTTTCCAATTGTCCTTTCACCCTTGGTTCCCCAATCCGTATGTTGGCAGGCCCTTCGAGAGTTTTCGAATACGCAAGGATATCTTGTATTAGTCTCTCTTTCGGCTGTTCTTCAAGGTATGATTTATTTAAAAGATTAGACCTAATATCCTCGGCAATTTTTCCCTGCTTCACAGCATATTCCTTTTCCTTTTCCGCGCCTTGATACCATGTTGTATATGCTTTGAGCAGAGTTCTTAAATCTTCGTCCGAAAGGCAAAATGGATTTTTCATTCTCGTCACCGTTTCCTTTTGAGGTCGTAAGTAAAGGGGTCAAATCTACGTTTGACTGTTGCTCAGCGTTTTGGACTGGGGGACATCCTTTACAAACTACACTAATTTCCGTTTCAGTCCTGTAAAAGCAAGAATGGTCTCGTTCCGAATGATTCATTCGTCCATCCCAGTAGCATCTCTGAATTGAGCATTTACTCTTCCCGCTGAAACCGCCATTACAATGGATTGTGCGGCGCCAATTTCATCGTCACTGATTCCTTCTTCCTTAGCCACGCTAAGGTAATGTTCCATTCACGGGTAGCAAGCAACTGCCATGGCGGACGCAAGATGAATCAACAGGGTCGTTTTGGGATCAAGAATATCATTATTCCGTGCAGAATCGTAAAAAGAACGATAGGCAGTCTTCTGTTTTTCCGGCAGCATATACACCTCCCGTTGGGTTTATGGTTGTGGGTTATCCCTCTGAAGCGGGGAAACTGAGCTAAAATGCCTGAAACCTTCTCGTTTTTTGCGAGTTGATACTGGATGCTTGTCGAAGATCCCGTTTTTAAGCGGGGAAACTCGATACTTGATACTTGTCGAAGATCCCGTTTTAAAGCGGGGATACTGGATACTCGATACTGTTTACTGGAGTCCGGGTTTTGGGGTTGGCGATTGTTTTATGATGCCCTAAGCAAGCCCTTGATGTTCTTTTTCAAGCCAGGTTTCAACTTCGTCTTTTAACTCTTTTACAAACTCAATGAGTTCATCCGCATCATTTTCTGTAACACCCCCGACATAATCATATTCCACAACATTCCTTTTGGCTCGGCAGGCATCAAGATAATTCGCATCGTTTTGTTTTTCCGAACCAAGAATTAATGATAGAGCTTGAATAGTGCGGTAGTGTTGCAAGGTCCGTTCGGCTTTGTAACCTTCAGCATAAAGAAGAACGGTGCAGAGTTTCAGAGCGGCATTGTATGCAATACCAAAACGCCAATCAGCCGAAATACCACCTTCGATAGCGTCTTTGAGGTCACGTTCGACAATGGCCAGAAGATTACCTATTTCAGCGGTACTCGTTTTATGAGGCTTAATCCAACCGTTATTGGCCCATTGCTTTAATGTCATTTTCTTCCCCGACTATGAACAGCTTTCGTGATTCCATTACACCGGAAATAAAATGATCATCCGCGTTAATTCTTTTTCGGAACTCATTTATATTCATAACGTGTGGATTGATTTCTCTGCCGATCTTCTCCGATGTGCCTGAGAGAAGAGTCGAAATCCTGCGCAGGCCCAGATCACCAATAACGAATAGGTCTACATCACTATCAGCAGTTTCCTTCCCTTCGGCAAAGGACCCGAAAATAAATGCCATTTGAATTTGGCCTTCCTTGAGCGCAGCCCTCAGAATATCCACAAGGCCAACCGTTTTTAGTACCAGGTTATGGATCTCAGAATACAGGGGGTTCACCTTGTTGGCTTTGTAGTAGACCCTGTTACTATCCTTTCGCCCTTTGACCAGATCGAGTCTGGCCAACTTGCTCAGTTCCTGTCGTACGGTTCTGTCGTTAAGACCGGACCGGCGCTGAATCTCTCTGACATGAAGCTCATCTTCTGTGGCACCAAAGAGAAGTCTGAAAATCTCGGCACGGGTGCGAGATGACAATATTTGGCTCAATGTATTCATATCGCGTGTTTATACCACGCTTTTGCGTGGTTTTTCCACTCATTTTTTCAAACCCTTATAAGTCAGGTCCGCTGTAACGTAGACGTAGACGGGTCAAATCTTTGATTGACTTACCTTTAACTACGAAGCTGAGCCACAAAACACAAAACCCCGCTCTCCATCTGTTCAGAGTAACGGGGTTTTCGGGTAACCATAGACCATTCTAAATCCTCTTTCCCTTCCGGGTTGAAAGAAGAAACTTAGTTCGGGAATACTGC
>JACKQG010003485.1_pt1 | contig 19251 bp, 11 predicted proteins | sample 8237621 | NCBI WGS metagenome assembly JACKQG01 (sample SAMN15677084, study PRJNA649215) | marine metagenome | biome: marine; feature: Black Sea; material: saline water; isolation source: suspended particulate matter (SPM) from the Black Sea western gyre | collected 2013-06-09/2013-06-10 | depth... | reverse complement strand
ACATCCGCAATAACCAGATCGATATGATGTTGCTGGGCCAGTTGTATGGCATCGGTACCGTTTTCCGCTACGTGAACTGTGTACCCAAAATCATCCTCAAGTTGTATAGCGAGGGTTTGAAGGAGGATGGTATCATCATCGACAAGTAGAATTATTCCAGTCATTATGATTTTCCTTTCTGGGGAAATCTAATCGTGAACGTTGTGCCTGCTCCCACTTCAGACACAACATCAATGCTACCGTTAAAACGCTCCACAATGCCAGCGACAATCGATAGTCCAAGCCCCGTTCCCTGTCCGACGCCCTTGGTCGTGAAAAAGGGATCGAATATCTTTCTGCGTGTTTTTTCGGACATCCCCGTTCCGTTATCAGTCACAGAGATTGAAACACTATCCCCATCTTCAGCAGTAGTAATGACAATCTCCCCCGCCTGTTTCCTATCTGCCACGAGAATCGCATCCTGGGCGTTAACAATAAGGTTCGTCAGCACCTGACTCAGTTCGTTGAAGCTGTGCCCAATTTGTGGTACTTCCGCCAGTTGTGTTTGGACTTGAATGTTTTGCAGGCTCACATGATGGCCAAGAAGGTTTAATGTCTCTGTGACAACCTGATTCACATTTACAGTTTCAGCTTCAGCATTTGCTCCCCGAGCATACTTGAGCAAGCTTCCCACAATCGCTTTGCATTTTCGCGCCGCACCCTCTATCAAAGTCGCGCTTTGCTTGTGCTTTCTTAGGTCTTCTTCAAAACGAAGGATACGTTGAGCATTGCTCAGAATTGCTGCCATTGGGCTGTTAATCTCGTGGGCAATCCCACCTGCTAATGTGCCGATAGTCGCCATCTTTTCTGATTGAATGAGCATTTCCTGTGTTCGCTTCAAATCATCGTAGGCAGTTTGCAGTTGTACATGCGATTCAGCAAGTTGAGTATTTCTCTCGTCAAGATTTTCAAGAGCTTGGGAGAGTTTTTGAGTTCGTTCATCCACCAATTGCTCCAAATTTTCATAGAGGAAGGCATTTTCAATGGAGGTTGCGGCTTGAGCGGATAAGAGATTCAACACTTCCAATCTATCTTGTGTAAACACGCCTGTGGTCAAGTTATTTTCCAGATACAAGATTCCGCTTAGTTTGCCCTGATGAATTAACGGCGCACAGAGGAGCGATTTCGGTTGTTTTGCCATAATATATGGGTCATCCATAAAGTCATCCTCACGAAGGGCATCATTTAGAATCACACGTTCCTTTGTCCGGACGACATAATTGATAATTCCTTCTGAAACTTCCGGATTGCCTTTGACAGGAATAGATTTTAAGATTTGGATGTCATCGCGATTAACAGCCGCCTCTGCTTCAACTATAAACTCCCCGCTTCGTTCTAAAATCAGTAACCCCCTTCCTGCACCAGCATTTTCAATTAAAATTCGCATCATCTGCTGAAGTAACTTCTCAAGAACAATCTCCTCAGAAATCGCGTGTGAAGCTTTCATCACAGTAGCTAGATCCAACCCGCTCGAACTACTGATGGTCGTCGCGCTCTCTTGTGGCTCAGTTCCGGTTGGTGTTTGGGAAAGCAATTGAGGGTATGTTCTCTCCAAAGCTTGGACTTTCGCCGTGGCACCCCATTTGAGGTAACCATAGTGAGCCTCCATCATGTAGGTCTTGGCAATTTTGCCTTTGCCTCTGATAAGATAGAATTTAGCCGCTAGTTCATTGGTGATCGCTTCATGATGGATAAACTCATTCTGGTGAGCGGACTCAATCGCTTGGTCATACAGCTCTATGGCTTTTTGGTCATCCCCGGAAATACGCGCCATTTCGGCAGCCACAAGGCAATATCTATGAAGGAAGTTCTCAGGACAGTTCTTCACCCATTTCCTCATTTTCGCTTGATTCTTCTTCAAAATCTTCCAGTGTTTCCTTTGCACTTTGCGAGTTACTGTGGGATGAACAGCGGCCAAAATTAGGGAATGATAGGCAATGAACTCAGGCAGAACATAAGTGCCAAAAATCACATCCAGATGCTTCAACACCTCATCGGCCATCCTTATCGCATCAGCATAGTTCTCGAACAGATATAAATGCTGGCATCTGTAGAGGTAATACGATACTATTACCTGTTCTTCCTGTAGCTGTTCATCCATACTGAGGTCATTATCGCTAGTCGGAAGTTGGTTATCCATCGGACGTTCCAGCTCCATGCACGCCATTCTCACAACATTGATGTCGTCAATCGCGTGTTGTACTCTAATTCGTTTGGCAAATCCCAGGTGCTTTTGCAGTTCGCTATAAACATCATCCATCGGGAATCCCCCGGCGAACATGCCTTCCACTATACAACTAATCAAATATCCGGCATAAACCAGATCGCCTGCTTCCAGGCTATACCTGAGGCCTTTCCGGCAGTAATCAATACTTGTAATGAATGACGATCGCCATGGGTTGACAAGCGCACCAAAAACGAAATGGATTCTGCCTTTTAAGGTTGGGTTATCGAATCTCTCAATGAGATTTAGAGCCAGATGTCCAAAATCATCCCCGGATTCGAAGTCTCCCATTCCTGAGCCGATAATCATTGCATAAAGACAATATGCAAGGGCAGAGACATCCGCATTCCCATAACGTAGTGACAGATTGACCCCCTTCAACACTGCTAAAGCAAGCAGATTCTGATTGGTGAAATATGCGGCTGGTGTTATGTTCATGAGGAGATTCAGGGCGGTTTTCTGAGCGGGGTCGGTCATATCCGGCAGATGGATCAGTTCCCGAACCTTCTTTCTGACGAGGTACTTCTTTGCCTTTAGAATTTCCACCATTATCGCAATGCGACTTGGCTCCGCTGGGAGATTCATCCCAAGCAATTTTAGTCCTTCTAACCCAACTTCCACAGCCTCTTTGTATTGGCTAAGGTTTATGTATAATGTTGTTGCTATGTTACAGGCTGTTGCTTTCTCCAAGTTTGTTCTTGCATTTTCTATAATCGTATCAAAGAATCTCCTTGCCACACTGAAGTTACCATTGGAATATTCGCATTCTACTCGCCCAATATGCAGTGAAAAGGCCAGGTCTGGTCGATCTTCCCAACTATTTTCAGGCAAAAGCTTCATGCCAACACGAAAGTACATTAAGGCCGTTTCATAGGCATTCGAGGATTTTGCTTTCTCTCCAGCAAGAAGATTCAACCTGGCAAGCTTGATTCTTTTACCCTGATCGGGTAGCAGCCCCATAGCAATATTCAGATGATTGATGATGTCAAATATCTTGTTTTCCAGTTCATCTTCGCTGGTATTATCTAAAAGCAATTGACCGATTCTCAGATGAACTTTTGCTTTGTCATCTTCTGAAATTAGCGAATAAGCTGCTTGCTGCACACGATTATGCAGAAACCTGTATTGTATTTTTGAGGATATTTGATACTCAATATTAAGATACTTATAGTCACTTCCTATAGGTAAAATCAGCCCTTCTTGGAGTGCTTCCCACAGTTGGTCGGCTGTCTCAACAGGTTGTTCTCGACGAATAGTGGATAATGTATTCAGATTGAATCTGCTCCCAATACAAGCAGCTCTCGTTAAAACCTCCTGCGTTCGCTTTGAACATTTCTGAATCTTTGCCGCCATCAACTCAACCACATTGCCTGTCGCTTCCATATCCCGGATTCTGCCCAAATCCCATTCCCAATATCCCTGGTCCCGATTAAAGAACAACATTCCGTTCTGGTAAGTTGCTTTGAGAAACTCAATCATGAAGAATGGGTTCCCATTAGTTTTTTCTATAATCAATTCTGCTATTGGCTCCACGAGTTCCATCTCACACTGAAGCGCATCGGCAAGGAATTGAGTTACATGGTCCATACTCAAAGGGTTTAACTTTATATGGCTTATGGGAAAAGATTCTATTCGAATCTCCTCAAGCATCAGCATCAAAGGATGTGTTGCACTGACTTCATTGTCTCGATATGCGCCTATCAGCAGCAGATGCCGGCTTTCTGGGTCTGTCATGAGCAACTTAATTAATTTAAGCGAGGCAGAATCCGCCCATTGTAAATCGTCAAGGAAGATAACAAGTGGATGTTCCTTGACAACAAAGACATTCACGAATTGTTGAAAGGTCATGTTAAAACGATTCTGTGCTTCTGTGGGGCCCAACTGCTGTACGGTGGGTTGTTCTCCGACAATCAGTTCCACTTCAGGAATGACATCAATAATAACTTGACCGTTTGGGCCAAAAGCACGTAAAAGCCGTTCTTTCCAACTCTTGATTGTCACTTCGTCTTCGGTCAAGATCTGCCGGATGAGTTCCTGGAACGCTTGAGTGATGCCATTATAAGGGACATTTCGTTTCAGTTGATCGCATTTACCGGAAATGAAATAACCTTTCTCCCGCACAATAGACTTATGGATTTCGTTCACAAGAGCCGATTTACCAATACCCGAGTATCCAGAGACCAGCATCAGTTCACTTTTTTCTTGACTGGCGCGGTCAAAAGCACTCATCAGGAGAGCAATCTCTTGAGCCCTACCATAAAGTTTCTGCGGGATTTGAAGCTTCTCAGAAACGTCCAGTTCACCAAGGATGAAACTATCAATAATGCCTTCATTCTCCAGACTGGCCAAGCATTTTTCTAAATCTGCTTTTATGCCATATGCACTCTGGTATCGGCCCTCTGCTGTTTTAGATAAAAGCTTCAGGACGATTCCGGAAACACACGGTGGAATGTCAGGATTTAGCTCATGGGGTGACACTGGTGTCTTGGCAATATGGGAGTGGACAAGCTCCAAGGGCTCAGTCGCTTGAAAGGGCAATTGTCTGGTGAGCATTTCATAAAATGTTACACCCAGAGCATAAAAATCTGTGCGATAATCAATTGCCCGATTCATCCGGCCAGTTTGCTCGGGTGACATGTAGGCTAAAGTACCTTCTAATTGATTCGGACTCATGATTTTCTGATTTTCCCATGACAGGCGTGAAGCGATACCGAAATCGGTGATTTTCACTTGCTGAGTATTGGGATTGATGAAAATGCTATGCGGGTTGATATTCTTGTGGATGATATTACTCTGCTGTAGACCTGCTAGAATGTCGGCTAGTTGGATGCCAAGCCTCAGAAAATCCACTAGCTCAAGGTTCGAAGAGGCAATTCGCGCTTTAAGAGTCTCCGCGCCAAAGTCCTCCAATATGAGCATCAGACCATTACGATACTTCTCCATGCCATAGGGTTTCACAACCCCTTCGATGTTGAGATTCTTGGTAATCTCGTATTCATGCCTTAGCTTGGCAAGGTCCGTTAAAGAGGGGTATTCTGTTTTCAGTACTTTAACGAGAAGCGGCTCATCGTCTCGGACGCAGCGGCAGCGATAAATAACCGTATGTTCTTCCTCGCCTATTGTCTCCGTGATTTCATAATCCAATATGATATTCATGAATTACACCTCAACTGTCCGAAACCCCAATATGATTGTCACACTGAAAATCCTTGGTGCAGAGTATCTGCTCAGATTTGCTGATACAGGTCAGGGCTTTTTCGCATGGTAAGTAAGATGATGGCATCCGCCAGGTCCTGGGATAATGAGTTCATGCACACTCCAGGATAGTTCCAATCCAGCAGCCGAGAGCTCGTCCTTAATCTCCTCCATGCTTCTCACAATCCTGCAAGGTACGAAGTCCGAGCTTTCAGGAAGACGTCTTAGAACAACCTTACCATCAATACGGAAATGTTCACGGTAATGAGGGTTTCTAATCTCGGTGTAGGGTTGACACATTGACCGACCAAGGAGACTACCGTTTTTCTTAAGGACCCGAAACACTGAAGAAAAGAAGTTCTTCCTCTCCTCGAGCTCGATGATACAGTGCAAACAACAGGAATCAATCGCCACCTCGAAATTCCCATCTTCTAACCGTTGCATATTGGTAGCGTCGATATTCAGTATCTCGACATTACGGATTCTCTCATCCTTCAGCCTCATCTTCGCCATTGCGACTGCGTGTTGGGATGTATCAATACCGACAACGGATTGGTATCCCCTGGACGCCAAATAGACAGTCCCCCATCCATCCCCACATCCAATCTCTAACAGCCTTCCAGATTGCGGTACTCCTGGCAAGGCCAGCAGTTTCCTGAGCGTCGCGTGGCTCAACCCGAGGTTTGTTCTTTCTTGTTTGCCGTATCCTTGTGTTCGGTAAACAAGGTCCTCCCGCAAGTATGATTTCTTGTATCTCCCCATAACTGTTATAGTTACCCATCCTTTAGAAGAGCGCAAACCTGGGGCTAAACCAAAGGTACGCTTTTGCCATAAGTGGACTACCAGGTTGGTGTGAGATCTTTACGTGACTTAAACTTCTCCAGAGCTTGGTTGGCCAGGAATCACCAGGGTACATTTCCCAAGAGAAGCCAGGCCAAGAAAGAAGTGCGTCATGTTTCTCAAGTGTGCATAAACCACGCTCCACCAAGCTATCCAGAAACGACAGCAGCTTAGGCTCAATCTGAGACAAAGTACCAAACCCAAATTCAACTCCTATGTTAGGTAGAACAACATCGGCAACATTGAAGGACACAAGGACTTTACCTATGCAACAAGGGTAAAACGTGGACAGAATTTCCTCTACAGAGCTCATTTGCCCTGTCCAGCCGATGCCGGTCAGATATTCCAGGATTCGATCTTCAGGCATATCGACAGCGACCCGGACAGCATCGGACTGCCGAGATAGCATAACTCCGACTTGAGGTAATCCTGCTTTGGCAGGAAGTCGTTCAAAACACGCAGATAGATTTCGCTGAAGCCTAGATGAAACAGGCCTGTTAAGAAACACCTTCAAAACCATCTCAACCGCTTTGTAGCGTTCTGGGATGTCATGCCTGTGACTTGGGATACTGAAGTCGGGCAAATGTCTGTCTTCCAGAGATATGAAAAAGCTAGGGACGTGCGCTTTCATTGATTGAGCATCAAGGTCGAACTCAAACCAGATAAACGACACACTCTCATAGAGAAGTGATGTCGGGTCCGCCCAATATGTGTAGAAGTTATGAATACGCCTCCACAGAGGACTCGCTATAAGGCTGTTGGGCAGACGCATTTTATTAAGGTAATCTAACAAAACCTCGCGCCCACCTTCGGATGCAATAACACACATTGAGACATCTACCCTGGGATGGTTCCTCCCTAAGCGACACTCCAGTATGATAGATGATATAGCATCCGGCAGAATCTCCGCAGTTGCCAGTACCTTTGAAAAGGCCTGGGGAGAAACCAGTTCATTGGACAGTTTGGGTGTAATAAACTTAAGAGTATCAGCAAGCGACCAGATCATATTGGAAAACCGGACATCTCCGGGAGGCAGATTATCTATCTTCTTGATTCACCCTTGAGACCTGAAGGGACACTTTTTGGAGAAAGGACTTGAGCTTACCAAAGAAATCCTTAGGCTGCTCGATCCATGGCACATGACCGCACTCTGCAATGAATGCGATTTCTTTCCCATTTGGGTAGATACTAGTAAGCACATTATATGTTTTGTAGGCTGTTGATGCACCCATCGGATCTTGTTCACCTTGAATAACAAGCATGGGTTGTTTAAGCCTATTTACGAGCAAAACTTTCTCGTCCATTTTCACATCTATGTATAAGTTTGCCATCGCTAGGAAGAGAGCTGGATTAAAAGCATCTACACCAGTACTAAGCTCAGTCATTGACAAAGCTTCAGTTGGATTAAACATATATGCGGGTGTCTGTGCCCTAAGCCATTCACTGAAAGCATAGGGTAATTTCATGCGGTATTCATTACTCCAGAAGACACTGGATTCCAGTTCATCGACTTCCTGCTGTGCTTCTATGTTCCGTTCAAGAACGGGTCCGTAATCATAGGAAACCAATCCTGAAGAACCTACCAAGACCAAAGCCCGAATGCAGTATGGGTGGCTGACCGCATATGCCATGGCAAGCCGTCCACCCCATGAATGGCCCAATACTATCCACTTGTCTATTCCAAGATGAACTCTCAGTGTTTCAAGATCGCTTATGAATGCGTTTAGACTAAGCGTTGTCTCATCATAAACATCAAGCTTGGACTTTCCAGTTCCACGTTGATCCAGAAGAATGCATCGGTATGTCTTGCTAAGTTCCTGAGCAACGGGGAACAAATAGCTACTTGATGAGCCCGGGCCACCACTCAGTAAGAGGATAGACGTTCCTTCACCCAGGACTTTGTAGTGCAACTCAACTCCGTCTTCTGATGTTACCAAGCCTGGTTTCGTCAAAGGAATATAGGCCATATCAATCTGTGCTTGTATCATCTCCAAAGTAGCATAAACATTGGAGATTACTGATAAGTTATTATCGTTAATGCAGTTTTTCAGTTGGATTAACTGCATTCGCACTTCCTCAAGGCTCTGTATTTCCTGTCCCAGTTTATTATTCTCCTTGAGGCTTTTGTAGCGTTCTTTCCAATATTCCTGGTTTCCTTCGATATTTCGGTCACCAACTGCCTGCTCTAGAACTTTACTGAACAGATATCCGATGGTGGAAGAGAGGCTGTTACAATCGTCGTAAGCATCCGACGCATCTTTTTTTATCTCCTCCCACGGGTTTTCTTCTGAAAGTTCAGCAATAGAACCCGTGACCGAAGAAGCAATCCAGAACACCGCAAAAACGAGTATTAAGCTCTCTCTGTTCTTCATTGTACACGTTCCTTCCAGTGATGATAATCCTATTGTATAACCTATTTCACTGAGGGAAAAATACCTGGCTGGTGAGATGAGCATGGATGCACAAATCACCAGCCAAAGCCAGGAAGCTATAGGCTAAATCCAGCCTGGTGGAGGTATTCTTTCAAATTCATCTTTGATTTTCTTGATGATAAGGTTATTGATTTTGTCAAAGTCTCCTTTATGGGCATCATGTATTGCTTCCCGCTCCTCGGAAGTTAAACGAAAGGAATCCATGACCGCGTCTGGATCCGTCTTAAACTCTTTGCGTGTATAGGAATCGTAGAATATGTGATAGACGAAGCTTAGTGAGCCAGGTTGTGGTTTCGGCATTGCAATTTCCTCCTTCTGATAAAGTTTTGCGACATAAAATAGTATACCATATCGGTACTAAAATATCAAATTGTTTTTGCCAGATAAAAACCGCATTCATCCCCTACTTGGAGGGGGAGGGGAGAGTTCGGGCTCCCAGTTTTCCGAAAACTCTCGACAGAGCTTGACACTTTTCAGCTTAGTTATGTTCCTGAAGCATCTGACTGGTTTAGCTCCAAACCTCATCACCAAAGCGATCAACAGGAATTCGCTTATATTCTCAGTATAAAGTAAATCTCTTTGAAAACCCTTCAGACATAACAAAAGAAAGTTCTTCTTTCTTATCCACTTTAACAATGATTCCTTCCACGCCGTCTTTAGATTCAATCAACTGAAGTCCTTTTTCAGGGCCTAACACGAAAACTGCTGTGGAAAGCGCATCCGCCTCCATGGCTGTTTTAGCTACGATGGTCACACTCGCGATTCCCAAAACTGGATATCCTGTATGTGGATTGATGATATGACTGTATTTCTTACCATCATGGATAAAAAATTTTTCATAATCTCCTGATGTAGCGATCGATTCCTCTTGAAGTTCTAAAACACCAAGCAGGCTTTCTTTCTGGCGAGGGTGACGAATAGCTATGCGCCACGCATCTTTATCTCTGGGGTGTCCCATCGCATACATATTTCCACTCAAATTGACTAAGACATTTTCCACTTTAGCAGCCTGCAGTTTCTCTATTGCTTGGTCAACCGCATAACCTTTGGCAATTCCACCAAGGTCGAGCGTCATGCCATTTTTTAGCAATTTAATCCGATTGTGTTTAGAATCAAGTTCAATCAATCTATAATTAACTAAAGCACGCTTCTGATTGATTTCTTCTTTGGGCGGTATATGTCCCTGCTTCCTGAAAAAGCCCCAACTATGAATAAGCGGAGAGATAGTAATATCAAATGCGCCATCGGAGATTTCCGAGTAATGAATTGCTGATTTAACGATAAAGAAAGTTTTTGGACTAACGCTTACAGCTTTTTGACCAGTCTGGCGGTTTATATCTGAGATTTCACTATTCTGTTTGTATGCACTCATCAGACTGTCAACTTCAATCATAGCGTCCAACGCCGATTCTATCGCTCTATTTGCCAATTTAGCGTCTTGAGAATAAACTGTGATTTCAGCCCATGTTCCCATCATCTGACGTGTCTGAACTATTTTTTGCTCTTCTCCGATGGAATCAGGATTTCCAACTTGTATCTGAGTTAAGCATATAGAGGACAATAAAACTAGAAGTATAAGTAATCTAATCTTAAATCTTAACATAATCTTAGTAAAGTATTGCGGAAATTCATAGCAAACAAGAAAGCCCCAACACCCGAAGGCATTGGGGCATTGACATTATTAAAGGCTTCTTAAAATGTCAATTCTAATCTGATACTTCTTTTGATGTTTGATAGCTCAACATATTAGACAGAACACGTAGCGTGCGACTTTCACCGCACTACGCTCTCACCTTCCTCAACGATGTTTTCCCTTTAAGCAATCTGAGATAATCAATACCGTAATCGAATAATTCCGCCATTTGCTTTCTGGGAATTAGACTATGAATAGTTCGATGGCATTCGGTGTGAAGCAGCCTTAGGTTGCGTAGCTTATGCTCCCCACCAAATTGTTGCGGTTTCATGTGATGTATTTCACTCTGTTATGTCTATTGTATTTCCTGAAATGAAATCCAAGAAAGTCGAAACCTTTGGATATATGGCTAATCTGTGTCTTTTCATCAGACAATTCAACGCCGACAACCTCTTTTAGATGCTTGGTAATTTCATTCCTAATCGACTTGGCTTCCGATTCACTTAGGCAGACAAGCACAAAATCATCAGCGTACCGTATCATCGGATTGACATTGTGGGTTTTACCATCTGCCTTATATTGCCAAGAGAATCGACTGCAGAATTGGTCTAATGTCGTCAAAGCAACATTTGCCAACAAAGGGGAGAGAGTGCCGCCTTGCGGTGTACCATTTTCGCTGTCTACTACTTCCCCATTGTGAAATATCTTTGACTTTAGCATCTGTCTAATCACTTTCGTTACCCATTTGGGGACATTCCATTTTGTCAGTTGATTGATAATGTGGTCATGATCGATGTGATCAAAACATCCCTTGATGTCACCTTCGATGACCCATCTACGGCTGCCCTTGTGACTGAGTTTATTGAACAAGTCTACCATTGCATCTTGGCAGCTTCGTTTTGGTCGGAAGCCGTAGCTTACTGGTAGAAAGTGATATTCGACTATCGGTTCAATGGCAACTCTTATGATTTCCTGGTGAATTCTATCGACTAATGTTGGCACACCCAACGGGCGTTGTTTGCCATTGGGCTTTGGAATCCATACTCTCTTGATTGGTGAAGGTTTTCTGGTAACTGAAATTGCGTCAAGGAGGCGAAATCGGATTTTATCTTGTTCAACTATTGTCGTATTTGATGGAATCCTTACACCATCAACCCCTGCTGTCCTCTTGCCGGTGTTCACTTTCGTGATTTTCCACACGGCAAGAACTTTTACTGCTTTGGAGCGTCTACTCAATAATTGAACATACCATCGAATTTGGGCTTTATCACCGTTGGCATGGTTTCGATACGCAAGCTACTCAACCTAAAGCTTTGTCTAATTTTCTTTGTATTGAGCGAACATATCTTTGGCACCTGCGGATGTTGGGTGTACCAAAGATATAATTCACTTCATCAGGTTGACAAGATACCTTCTGTATCAAGATATTCACTCCATGATGATGGAATACTCAAAAAACTTCCAAAGCCAAGAAGCTAAACGGGCTTAACCGTTCTCCTCTCCCATATCATCTTTAATAAAGATGACTTAGGGACTTTTCGGTTCTTTGACAATGTACTTCACCGATGACTTAGGTTCAGATTTCTACCCCGTGCCTTTGATTACCACCTGTTGTGATAATAAGCACGTATCACAACAATCCCTCTTCATAGGAGGCTTCCCAGCTTAACGCTTAGGACAACTTCAGGTATCAGACGGTTTCCTGAAGGGATAGTGATTACGAGGCTTCAGCCAATCTGTTCAGGTTTCCCTTAACCATATATCATCGTAGTCGGACGTAGCAGCTTAGTGTTTACCGTCTTACACAGGGCTATTCGCCATTTCTCCTTGCTTCCCACAATATTGTTTTCAACATTGCAGTTAGGATAGGACTGACGTAAGGTGGCTTACGTCGTAGGAATTGAACCCACATTACATTGTCATACACCGAAACGCACCACTTATTTCATAATGACCATCTTTCTCGTATCTCTGAACTCACCTGCCTGTAACGTATAAAAGTACACACCTGATGCTACCTTCTCACCGAAGCTATCACAACCATCCCAGTAAGCGGCTCTTTGTTGGCTCATATAGAAACCGGCTTCTTCTTGTCCGAGATTTAGAATACGGGTGAGCTGTCCCTTGAGGTTGTGAATCCTGATAATCACTTCAGTGTCTTGACTTAGTTGATATGGTATCCATGTTTCTGGGTTGAAGGGGTTGGGGTAGTTTTGTCCCAGGTAAAATTGATTTACTACCGCAGGAATTTTCCCTCCCAAAGTTTTCACCGGAATATTTTGAAAATTGGTATCAATAAGCATCATGTTCTTCAAAGTGAAAGCACCTTCAGAACCCTTTTTCCGCTGAAACTTTATCACTGCCAGACTACCAGATGAAGGAAGATTTCCCTCTCCAATGAAGGTAGCTGCTACTCGCACATAACCTGATTGATTGTTGATTTGAGGGATAACTGAGTATACACCATTGTGCTTCATCCCTCCTGAAGGTTCGGCAGAAAGAATCTCTATGAGAGTTGGGTCAAAAATAATCTCTGACTGATATCCATAGAGTTTCTCTGCGGAAGTCACAAAAAGCTCTAAAGACCCACCTCCATAAGAGTTTTGGGTTTTGTCATCCCGATTGTGGATAGAAATGTAAGCTTGTTCACTTGCTATTCCTCTTGGGGAAGATCGTGGCCTAACCATGTACACTTCTCCGAAGTGCAGACCCACTAGTGCTACATCAAAAACATTCACGATGCCATCTCGATTCACGTCAGGATTAGGATCTAGAGGATTTGGACGAGGATAAGATACATTCTCACCAATGCTTTTCCCAATTATCGCAATGTCGATAATATCCACTGCGCCACTAAAATCAACATCCCAGGGAGTGAGATTTTCCACTTTTATTGTTCCACTTTTTACTAGCGCCAGCAGTGACTCTGATTTAACATCAGTGAGTAAAACATTTTCCAGGTTGAGCGGACTGATACCATCATTGAGTGTCTCAAAGGTAATTATAGCCAAAGAACCTTCACCACTTACTCCTTTCTTTCCCAGTATGGTACCCATTACATTCTTAATACGTCCTTTTAGACTATCAATTTCAGGTTCACCCCAGAAGGTGTTGCTTCCATCCTTGGAAAGAAAATTTCCTTCCTCTATATTTTTCACTCGAACTATATTAGGGTCAAAACTCAAGTCAAATTGAAAGGCAAAGAAAGCATCTGCTATCTCAGTCCGAATATCTCGGACATTAATCTGAACTTCGAAAGACTTGGATGGCCCTATTGTCTGAGTTTCTGGAACTACTTGTATAGTTGCATTGTTCCGATTCGCTAAAACATCTACAGTCAAACTGTTATTGTTGTTTGGGATTGCATCAACGCCCGCCGAATCCAGGGTCGTGACAAGTTCTCCTAACTTGTTTAGATAGGTAACTTTGAATTCTGCTTGTTTGGTAGGGATTGGGGAAGATACAATGTCGAAAATGACTGTAAGATATTTGTTTTCGATAATACTGTTTGGGAACTTTATCAACATTTCCGTGGCATTGGTTTTCACCTCAACGCCTTTGATTTCTCCTTCGGCAAAGGCGACTTTAGACACGGCGTCCTTAGGCACGAAAAAACCTTCTGGAGGTTCGATTCTCACCTGGTCGATTTTATCTTTCATAGCATCTTCGATGATGATAGTGCTCGTTAAAGTGAAGGTTGTTTCCACACCAGTAAGAACAATTCCCGATGTATTACCTGTGAGATTAATCTCCCCGCTTGTGTAGGCAGCACCCAGCGAAATTTGTGGAATTGATGTTAAGAAACATAGAGTTGCTAAAAGAATTAATGAAATTGACGATTTCATTAGTATTCTCCTTGTTCCAAATAAAGTAGGAAAAATTAAATCTTGTATTTGTCCAGATGATGTTACACAAAATTTGCAATATCATTTGGACTAATACAGAAAAAATAAATTCACAGCAATTTCTAAGCAATTTTTATTTTACTTCTATTATAGCACCAAAAGTTAGATAAAGTCAACCCCAAATTCATCCACCAATTATTTTTTTAATAATGTCGTTATCATGTGGTTAAGAAACCACGTCTGCGAGCTTCTAGGACATCCATAGGGAAGAAATGCTATTTTAGTATGACCATCTTCCTGCTAGATCTAAATTCTCCAGCCTGCAAAGTATAGAAATACACACCTGATGCTACCTTTTCACCTAAGCTATCCCTGCCGTCCCAGTAGACGGCTCTTTCTTTGGTTAGATAAATACCAGCCTTTTTTAAGCCAATATCCAAAATACGAATAAGTCGACCTTTGGTGTTATATATCTGGATGGTAACAGGTGCATCTCGTGCTAAATTATATGGTATCCAAGTTTCAGGGTTGAAAGGGTTAGGATAATTTGGGAGCACCCTGGACTTCTCTGGTACAAGCAGCTCTTCCCAATTCAATAAAGTGCTTTCTGTTACAGCCTTGATTGAGCGAGCACTTGCATCCGCAAGCTTGACGTTGCTCAAGCTTAGTCTTGTTGCTCCTGAAATATTGATGTCCTTCACTTCAAAAATGACAGTAGCCAGTGTGCCACTTGTATTGATACCATTTTTAGTTGCTTTCCTGACATAAGTTGCGCCAACTATTTTGCCTGTTTCATTGTCTATCTCTGAGACATTCCAATAAGTATTAGCTCCATCTTTAGCAAGCGCATTTCCTGATTTTACACCAACAACTTCCAATACCTTGGTATCAAAGAGCAAATCGAATTGACAGCCATACAAATTCTCAGATGGCTCAACGTTTATATCTACCCTCAGCAAGCGCATACTTTGAATACCAACTTTATTTTGAGCATCTATTCGTACTTCCGCTTTTTCCCCCGAAAAAACACCTGCTTCAGACAAAGCAGCAATTGCCGTTATAGTTCGGTAATCCTCGCCGAAATGTATGCCCACCAAGGCAAGGTCAGAAATATCAACCACTCCGTCCGCATTCACATCCCAGCGTGGGAATTCAGTAACCACTTTGAATACACTCACCTCTGACCAATCACTTTCGCCTGCAGAATTAACAGCTTTTACTCTCCAGTAGTAGGTTGAAAGGTCTTCCAACTGATTTTCTGGGACTTCGTATTGAGTTTCCGTAATCTCTTCTTGGTCTATGATAATTTCGGCAAACTCTTTATCTTTAGCAATTTGCAAAGCATAAGAGAAAGCCATTTCCGAATGTGACCACTTCAACAGTGGCGTAAGTATTTGGATTACATCTTCTTGGGGAGATATTGCTTCAGATGGCAAGGGTGGTTCAAGTGCAACAGATGGAATGATTTTACCGCCTATTGTTTCTTCCGACGCTTTTTTAATCAATTGGTCGTCACATAAACTGGCTTGCTTGAAAGCTAAAGGTATTGGCTTGCTTACTTCTTTTATCACTTCAAATTCCACTTTAGCCAATATCCCATCGCCGTTAATCCCAGCGCCGCCGAGTTTGCTTACACCCATCTTCATTGTGCCTAAGCCACCATCCATAGTCTGTTCTCCGTAAACAATGGAAGTGGCGAAGGTCGCGCCAGTAGCTTTCAAAAAATCGCCCTCTGTCGCGCTGACGAATTTCAGAAACTCAGCATCATACGACAAATCAAACTCGAAACAAAATAGTCCTTTCGCCTCTTCAACAATTACATCAATTGTAAATTTCTCAGCCACACCCGGCGATGCCACCTCAGATGGGGCGATGAATATAGTCTCTGCTTTTACAATAGATGGAATAATTAAGTAGATTAGCATCAAAGCTGTGAAACAAATTGGCTTCTTCATAACTTCCTCCTTACCCATTTTAACATAATATGAGACAAAAAGTCAAGCTAAAATGCAAAAAGTGTTCATAAGATTGGATTGCAAAGAATAAATAATCAATTTATAAGTGTGTATAGCATATACAGGTTAGTAAGTGAGTAAGCGAATAACCCACTCACTCACTAACCAATCACCCCTTTGTAGCCAAGAGTTTATGATGTTCATGGATGATTTGCTGCATTCTTCGATAAATAGAGCGAAGATTTTATCTATGTGTTGCTTAGTACAATGATAAGGTAATTTTTATGAAAGGTGTAGTCTATTTACTGAAGTTCCTTCAGGATAGGCTGGGACTTGAGTTTCAGTTCGTAAACTGCTTACGCGGCCTTCTGTTCCTCAGATTCCTTCTCGACACCATATACGATACCGCCAAAGCAGGTTAAACCGCATTTCAGACAACGGCTTGCTTCTTGTCTTGCTTCCCCTTCAGAGATAGTCTGATCAACCTCCACCATAGAATCAATTCGCTGAGAAACTTCAAGTTCATGATGATGAACTCGGTTTTTCGGTTCTGTTTGTTCAAGAATGTCAACGACATAAGGCATATCGAAGAGCGTTCCCTCGATGTATCCACGCAATCTATTTGGCGGCGCGTCTACTTCCTCGCCGCTAACATAGAGATGAATTGCTCTTGCGGCTTGTCTGCCACTGCCAATCGCTGCAACAGCAAGACCTGGACCTGTGAATGAGTCGCCACCGACAAATACATAGGGAATATTGGTCTGACCAGTGTCTTCGTCGCCGTCTATCGTATCATATCGTGAAACTTTTACATCCTTGAGGCCCTTGTCCCCTTTGAGAAAATTGAAGTCGGCATATTGACCAATAGCAGCAATTAAATTGTCCAATGGCAGGATAGTTTCTGAACCCTCAATGGGAATAGGTCTACGCCTTCCGCTATCGTCTGGTTCACCTAGTTCCATCTTCAAATATTCCAGATGTGTGAGTTTGCCATTTTCGTCGCTTATCAATTTATTGGGTGACGCTAAGAACAAGAAGTTAATACCTTCTGCTTCAGCAGCTTTGATTTCCTCGTAATTTGCGGGCATTTCCAGTTTGGTTCGACGGTAAATGACAGTTACCTCTTTTGCGCCGAGTCTCAATGCAGTCCTCGCAGAGTCAATCGCAGTATTACCGCCGCCAATAATTCCCACTTTTTCTCCCACAGGGTTTGGAAGTTCCAAACCTTGTTTGCCTAAAAATTCAATGCCGCCAACAACGCCTTCAATAGTATCTTCGCCTTCAAGTCTCAGAGTAGTATTACCCCATGCTCCTATCCCAAAAAACACGGCTTCATATCCATCAGCGACAAGAGATTCTAAATCAATATCTTTGCCATATTCAACCTCTGTTCGCGCTTCGACGCCAAGGTCGAGGATGCCTTGAATTTCCCAATCCAGAATCTTCTTCGGCAGTCGATATTCTGGGATGCCATAGTAGAGCATACCTCCCAGCTTGGGATTCTGTTCAAAGACAGTTACGCTATGTCCAAGACGCCTCAAGAAATAGGCACACGAGAGACCGCCTGGCCCACCGCCAATAACAGCAATTTTGTGACCCGTATCAGGCGCGACTGTTACTGGAACATGCTTGCCGGTATTCATTTCATAATCTGCCACGAAACGTTTGAGTTGATTTATGGCTAAAGGTTCGTCTTCTATTGCTCGACGACAGATTTCTTCACAAGGATGCGGACATACGCGGCCACATGAAAGAATGAATGGATTCCGTTCTTTCAATGTTTTAATGGCGTCTTCATATCTGCCATCTTTGATATATTCGAGATATCTTGGAATATCTATTTGTGCTGGGCATGCCTGTCTGCATGGTGCAAGGCAGTCTTCTTCTCGATTGAAACGCAATATCTTGGTCGATGAAGAAATTACATCAATGATTCCTTTTGGACAGATTTCCTCACAAGTACCGCAGCCGCGGCATTTTTCGGGGTCAAAAACAGGCAGTCCCTCATCACCCATTGTGATTGCATCAAACGGACAACTTCTGACGCAGGTACCAAAACCAAGGCAACCTCTTTCACAATCTTTTTCCCCGTGAAAGATTTGATAGGCAGCTCGACAGTCCATAACACCCGCATATCGATATCTCTCCCTGGCGCGTAATCCACCATAGCAAGAAGATTCTGCCAAAATCGGCTCTTTGACTCCAACAGCAAGCCCCATAATCTCGGCAACAACTTCCGTTCCTTCAGCGGTTCCTGCGACACAGACATCCGGCTCGGCGCGTCTTGCTACAATGGCGGCTGCCGCGGCGTCACAACTCGCGAATCCACATCCACCACAGTTTGCTCCCGCTAATTCATCCCGCACTTGGGCAATTCTTGGATCCTCCCAGACGTAAAATATCTTTGAAGCAAACGCTAAAAATGCTCCAAAAATAATTCCCAATGCACCCAGGAGTATGAGTGCTATAATCATTTCAACTTCTCCTTCCTTTCGATAAAACTAATTCAATCTTATTAACCCATACCGAAAAAGCTGAAGAAAGCCAGTGACATTAAACCGGCAGTTACCAAACCTATGGCTGTCCCAGCCAGTGATTTCGGAATGCGCGATATTTCAAATCTTTCTCGTATTCCGGCAAACAGTATAAGAGCTAAACTGTAGCCAACAGCAGATGCAATCGCGAAGACTAACATTTGCGGAAAATTATACTCTTCTTGAACGCTTATAATCGCCACGCCAAGAACAGCGCAGTTGGTCGTAATCAATGGCAAAAAGATTCCCAACGCCTGGTAAAGATCCCGACTACTTTTCTTGATAAACATCTCAACAAATTGAACCAGAGCTGCAATAACAAGTATAAAAACAATTGTACGCAGGTATTCCAAGTTGAGCGGCGTGAGGAAATACCCCCAAAGAAACCAGGTGATAACAGTAGCCATCGTCATGACAAAGATAACAGCCATGCTCATACCAAGCGCAGTATCCATTTTCTTGGAAACACCCAAAAACGGACAATTCCCAAGATATTTCATCAATAGAATGTTTTTAACAAAAATTGCTGAGATAATTAACGCAAAATATTCCAT
>JACKQG010003484.1_pt1 | contig 19253 bp, 10 predicted proteins | sample 8237621 | NCBI WGS metagenome assembly JACKQG01 (sample SAMN15677084, study PRJNA649215) | marine metagenome | biome: marine; feature: Black Sea; material: saline water; isolation source: suspended particulate matter (SPM) from the Black Sea western gyre | collected 2013-06-09/2013-06-10 | depth... | reverse complement strand
CGCGCAGCACGCTGCTGCGGCAGTTGCGGGAACTGGGCCAGCAGGAGGGTTGGCGCGAGTTTTTCGACCTGTACTGGATGTTCATCTACCGCTCGGCGCTGCGGAAGGGGCTGGGCGAGTCGGAGGCGGAGGAGGTGACGCAGGAGACGATGGTACGGGTGGCCCGGGCGATGCCGGGCTTTCGGTACGACCGGAAGCGCGGCTCGTTCAAGGGTTGGCTGAGCCGGATTGTCGGGAATGTGATCATCGACCATTATCGGAAAGCGAAGGCGCGGCCGGACGGCATGCCGGCGGCCGAGGCGTGGCGCGGCGAACCGGACGCGAAGGCCGTGGAGGCGGATTTGGAGCGGATCTGGGACGAGGAATGGACGCGCAACCTGATGGATCTGGCGCTGAAAGGCACGCGCAACCGGGTGAGTCTGCGGGAGTACCAGATTTTCCACCTCCACACGATCCAGGGGCACTCGGCCACGGAGACGGCGGAGTTGGCCGGGGTGAGTGCGGGGCGGGTGTACGTGGCCAAGCTGCGGGCCGGGCGGGTGTTCCGCAAGGAGTACGCCCGGCTGAAGGAGGAGGCGAATTGAGGGTGGTGACAAAGGAAACATCGATGGGCAGGATGGACAGGAAAGATTGGGTCAGGACGCAACCGTACTGCTCACCGCTCACTGCTCACTGCTCACCGCTAACCACTAACCGCTCACCGCTCACCGCTCACCGCTCACCGCTCACCGCTCACCGCTCACCGCTCACCGCTCACCGCTCACCGCTCACCGCTCACTATTTTACAACCACGAAGGACACGAAGAATAAAAGAGACGGATGGCACGGATGAGCACGGATTTGAAAAACGGAAGACTGAACAGTCAAAAAAGCGGTGCGGAGCACCGCACTCCACGACGCTGGCGCGACGGCTGCGACACCCTCTCCCGGCGGGAGAGGGTTGGGGAGAGGGGGAGTGCGACCGCCATTTTGGTCTCCGGGTGTTTTGTTGCTGGGAAGGAATTTTGATCGTGTCCATTTCGTGCTTGAGAATTGTCCGGACGGTCATGGTGGTTTTAACGCGTTCTCCCTCATCCGGCCTGCGGCCACCTTCTCCCGCTGGGAGAAGGAATCGACAGGGACGCGCTTGGCCAAGCTCCCTCTCCCGGCGGGGGGCGTGCGCTTGGCCAAGGGGCTTTGCATCGGGGGCGGAGGCATGAGACGATGGTGACGCACGGCACCGTGGCGGGCCACCGGGCGCGATGTTGTCGGATGCGCCTGGCCAAGGCGTTGCATCGCTGGGTGGATGTGTACGTGGCACCGCCGCCGTTGCCGCCGCCGGCCAGCGTGCGCGAGGCCAAGCGCCTGGCCCGGGCCAAGCGCCGGCTGGCGGCGCGGATGGACGCCGTGCTTCGCCGCCACTTGGCCAAGCCGGATGAACCTGATGAACGACACGACTGACCCCGTCCCCGAGGTGCCGGATCACCGGCTGCTGCGTGTCATCCGGCGCGGCAGCTACGGGGAGGTGTGGCTGGCGCGGTGCGCGCTGGACCAAGCGCGGGCGGTGAAGGTGGTGCGCCGGGCGTTCTTTGACGACGACCGCCCGTACGACCGGGAGTGGGAGGGCATCCTGCAGTACGAGCCGGTAAGCCGGCGGCATGGCCACCTGATCCCGATCCTGCACGTCGGCCGGAATGACGCGGCCGGTTTTTTCTACTATGTGATGGAACTGGCGGATGACGCAGCCGGGGCGGGGGAGGCACCGCCGGAAGCGTACCAGCCGCACACGCTGAAGGGGGAGATCGAGCGGTGCGCGCCGCTGCCGCCCAAGGAGATTGTCGGGCTGATCACGCCGCTGCTCGAGGCGTTGGCGTTTCTGCACGCCCACGGGCTGGTGCATCGCGACATCAAGCCGTCGAACGTGCTGTACCTCGACGGCAAGCCGTGCCTGGCCGATCCCGGGCTGGTGGCGGCGAGCGACGCGACGATGTCGCTGGTGGGCACGCTGGGCTACATGCCGCCGGAGGGGCCGGGCCGGCCGGCCGGCGACATGTACAGCCTGGGGATTGTCCTGTACGAGCTGTTGACCGGGCACGACCGGCAGTCGTTCCCGGCGTTGCCGAAGCCGCTGGCGGCCACGGACCGGGACGGGCGGATCGCCGGGCTGAACCAAATCATCCTGAAAGCGTGCGACAACCGGCCGGGGCGGCGGTATGCGAACGCCGCCGACTGCCTCGCGGACGTCCGGCGCGTCGCCGGCGGGAGGCGCCCAGCGTACGTGAGGCGCGCCCGGCTCCAGCGCCTGGCGATCACCGGCGCGATCCTGCTGTTGGCGGCGTGGGGGTGGCACCGGTCGGAAGAAGCGGTGCCGGTGGCCGCCGACACGGGGCAATGGGATTTTGTGTACAGCTACACGCATGCGCACGCCACCAACGCGCTGGAGCACGTGGTCGGCCGGGAAAACGTGCAGCCGTTCACGGAATGGCAGCGGCCGCCGGTCACGTATTGGGCGCCGATCACCAACGGCGCGGTGGCCAAGCTGACGTACCGGTTTGACTTCCCGAAACCGACGCGCGAAGTGGATTTGCAGGCGCAGTGCGAGGCGTGGAACTTCGAGGCGGAGCCCGGCTCCGAGGCGAAGGCCAAGGGGGCGTTCGCGATCGTCGCCTCGGTGGACGGCACGAACTGGGTGGACCTGATCAACCGGCTGGAGCCGGAGCCGGTGTGGGGCGGGCTGTCGTCGGAGGTGCATTCCATCGATTACCAGAGCCGTTTGCCGGCCGAGTTGACCGGGGCGCGGCAGTTGTGGGTGCAGGTGCGGATGCTGTGCGAGGGCGTGCCGGCGGATCCGGGGTTTTACCCGGTGCAGCACAGCCGGATCGAGGATTCCTCCGCCAATTCTGCGGCGAACGAGGAATTCATCGTGCGGGCGCGGTATTGACGCGCTTGGCCAAGCGGGGGGAATGCGTCATAAATAGTCTGTTTTTTGCCCAAAAGTGAGTTGTAAAACCGGTGTTTCTATGGCCTGTTTTCGTGACCGTTGAATGATTGGGCGATGTGATGCGTCCAGCATTGTTTAATTACTGCGGGAAAACGTGATGACAAAAAGGATTTTATCCAGACTCATACCGGTGCTTCTCGGAGCGGCGGTGTCCGCCCATGCCGAGGAGGCCAAGCCGAAGAAGGTCAGTTTTTACAGCGACATCCGGCCGGTGTTCCAAGCCCACTGCCACGGCTGCCACCAGCCGGCCAAGGCCAAGGGGGAGTACGTGATGACCCGCTTCGACGCGCTGCTCAAGGGGGGCGACAGCGGGGACAAGGCGGTCGTGCCGGGCAAGCCGGACGAGAGCCAGTTGATCACGCTCATCACGCCGATCAACGGCGAGGCGGAGATGCCGCAAAAGGCCGACCCGCTGCCGGCGGAGCAGATCGCGCTGATCACCCGCTGGGTGGCCGAGGGCGCGGAGGACGACACGCCGAAGAGCGCCCGGCAGCGGTACGACCAGGCGCATCCGCCGGTGTACAGCCTGCCGCCGGTGATTTCTTCGATCGACTACTCGCCGGACGGCGCGCTGATCGCCGTGGCCGGCTACCACGAGGTGCTGCTGCACCACGCCGACGGCTCCGGCCTGGCCGCCCGGCTGATCGGGTTGTCGGAGCGGGTGCAGAAGGTGAAGTTTTCGCCGGACGGCAACAAGTTGGCGGTGGCCGGTGGGCTGCCGGCGCGGTCGGGGGAGATTCAAATCTGGACGGTCGACAGCCGGAAATTGGCGATGTCGATCCCGGTCGGGTTCGACACGCTGTACGGCATCAGTTGGTCGCCGGACGGCACGCGGGTGGCGGTCGGCATGTCGGACTCGACGGTGCGGGCGTTTGACGTGAAGAGCGGCGAGCAGGTGCTGTTCAAGGACAACCATGACGACTGGGTGCTCGACACCGTGTGGAACAACAAGGGCGACCACCTGGTCTCGGTCGGCCGCGACATGGCGGTGAAGCTGACGGAAGTGGCGACATCGCGCTTCGTGGATAATATCACGTCGATCACGCCGGGCGCGCTCAAGGGCGGCATCCACGCCATCACGGTGCACCCGAAAAAGGAGGAGGTGCTCGTCGGCGGCTCGGACGGGGTGCCGCAGATTTTCCGGCTGACCCGCGTGACCAAGCGCGTGATCGGCGACAACTCGAACCTCGTGCGGAAATTCCCGCCGATGCCGGGCCGCATCTTCAGCGCCGATTTCGCGCCGGACGGCAAACGGCTCGTTGCCGGCAGCAGCTACAACGGCGCCGGGTCGGTGCACCTGTATCATTCCGATTACGACAGCAGCGTGAACGACGCCTTGAAAAAGGCGTTCGAGCGGCCGCTGGACGGCAACTCGAAAAAACTTTCCGCCGAGTACCATTCCAAGGAGGTAAAGCTCCTGGCCAAGCTCTCGCTCGGCACGGCGGTTTACGCGACGGCATTCAGCCCGGATGGCGGGACGGTGGCGGTCGGCGGGGCCGACGGGGTGGTGCGCCTGTACGACAGCCAAGCGCTTGGCCTGAAGCGTGCCTTCCTGTCCGTGCCGATGGCGGAGGAGAAAAAGCCGGAGGTCATCGCGCTGGCGGTGGAGCCGCAGGAGATTCAACTCAATGGCCGGTTTGACTACAACCAACTCCTGCTGACCGCAGTGAAGGGCAGCGGCGAGAGTTACGACGCGACCCGCGACTTTGCGTTCCGGGTGGATTCGGACGTGGTTAAGGTCAGCAAAAGCGGGATGGTGGAGCCGGTCCGGGACGGCGAGGCCAGGCTCGAGATCGTCCACAAAAACCAGGCCACCACGCTGAACGTCCGCGTGGCCGGCGTGGGCGGCGACTTCACGCCGGACTACGTGCGGGACGTGATGCCGGTGCTCTCGAAGCTCGGCTGCAACGCCGGCACCTGCCACGGGTCGAAGGACGGCAAGAACGGCTTCAAGCTGTCGCTGCGCGGGTACGACCCGGTCTACGACGTGCGGGCGTTCACCGACGACCTAGCCAGCCGCCGCGTGAACATCGCCGCCCCGGACAACAGCCTGATCCTGCTCAAGTCATCCGCCGCCGTGCCGCACGAGGGCGGGCAGTTGACGAAGATGGGAGAGGATTACTACGAGATCCTCAAGGCGTGGATCGCCGACGGCGCGAAGCTCGACACCGGCTCGGCACGGGTGACCGGCATCGAGCTGTTCCCCCGGAACCCAGTTGTGCAGAAGGTCAGCGACCGGCAGCAGATGCGCGTCATCGCCACCTACGCCGACGGCACGCGGCGCGACGTCACCGCCGAGTCGTTCATCGAGACCGGCAACTCCGACATCGCCACGACGGATGAGTCCGGGCTGGTGAGCACGCTGCGACGCGGCGAGGCACCGATGCTCGCCCGGTTCGAGGGCGCGTACGCCTCGACCACCGTGACCGTGATGGGCGACCGCTCCGGCTTCGAGTGGAAGGGAATGCCGGCCAACAACGAGATCGACGAGTTTGTCGCGGCCAAGCTCAGGCGCATCAAGACGCTTCCGTCCGGCCTGTCGGCCGACGAGGAATTCCTGCGCCGCGTGCACCTCGACCTGACCGGCCTGCCGCCCAGCGCGGAGGCGGTGCGGCAGTTCGTTGCCGACCCGCGCGACTCGAGGGCCAAGCGCGACGAGGTGATCGACCGGCTCGTCGGCAGCGACGACTACATCGACCACTGGACCAACAAGTGGGCCGACCTGCTGCAGGTGAACCGCAAATTCCTCGGTGCCGACGGCGCGTCGCAATTCCGCAAATGGATCCGCAATGAGATCGCCGGCAACACGCCGTACGACCAGTTCGCCCGCAAGGTGGTCACCGCCAGCGGCTCGAACAAGGACAACCCGGCCGCCTCGTACTACAAGATCCTGCGCGAGCCGGACGCGATCATGGAGAACACGACGCACCTGTTTTTGGCGACGCGCTTCAACTGCAACAAGTGCCACGACCACCCGTTCGAGCGGTGGACACAGGATCAATATTACGAGACCACCGCCTACTTCGCGCAGGTCAGCCTGAAGAAGGATGACCAGTCCGGAGACAAGCGCATCGGCGGCACGGCGGTCGAGGGGGCCAAGCCGCTGTACGAGGTCATCTACGACCGCAACGACGGCGAGACAACGCACGACCGCACCGGCGCCGTCACCGCGCCGGCCTTCCCGTTTGCCACCGAGCACGAGGTGCCCGGCGAGGGCAGCCGACGGGAGGCGTTCGCCGCCTGGCTGACCGCGCCGGACAATGAGTATTTCGCCAAGAGCTACGTGAACCGCCTCTGGGGCTACCTGACCGGCACCGGCATCATCGAGCCGATCGACGACATCCGTGCCAGCAACCCGCCGAGCAATCCCGAGCTGCTCGACTGGCTGACGGCGCAGTTCATCGACAGCGGCTTCGACGTGCGGCACCTCGTGAAAACCATCACCCAGTCGCGCACGTACCAGCTCAGCGTCAAGACGAACAAGTGGAACGAGGACGACACCATCAACTACTCGCACGCCAAGGCGCGGCGGCTGCCGGCCGAAGTGCTGCTCGACTCGATCTACCGGGTGACCGGCACCACGCTCAAGTTCCCCGGCGTGCCGGAGGGCACGCGCGCCGCGCAGTTGCCGGATGCCGGCGTGAAAATGGCCGACGGCTTCCTGGGCAACCTCGGCCGGCCGGCCCGCGAGAGTGCCTGCGAGTGCGAGCGCTCCAACGACCTGCAGCTTGGCCCGATCATGGCGCTCGTCAGCGGCCCGACGGTGGACGACGCGATCGGCTCCGGCGACAACGCCATCGCCAAGCTGGTGTCCGCGGAGGCAGACGACTCCAAGCTGATCGACGAGCTGTTCCTGCGCGTGCTCAACCGCCACGCCGCGCCAACGGAGATCGAGGCGGCCAAGCGCACGATCGCCGACGTGCAGGCCGAGCACCAGACCACGCTCGACCAGTTGGCCAAGTTTGAAACGGAAATCGCCCCGCGCGAGGCCAAGCGGGCCAAGGCGCGCGAGGAGGCCATCGCCTTGGCCAAGGGCCGGCTCGGGGATTACGAGATGGAGATCGCCCCGCGCGAGGCCGACGCCGACCGCAAGCAGAAGGAGCGCATCGCCAAGGCCGAGACGGCGCTCAAGGAATACGATGAGAGCTTGGCCAAGCGCTTGGCCAAGTGGGAGGAAACCGCCGCCAAGACCACCCGGTGGACAACGCTCGAGCCGGGTGAACTCAAGGCGACCAACGGATCGAAACTGGAGAAGCGCGACGGCGGCGTGGTGTTTGCCAGCGGCAAGCTGGAGCGGACGGTGTACACCGTCAACGCCGACACGGCACTGAGCGGCATCACCGGCGTGCGGCTGGAACTGCTGGCCGACGACAAGCTGCCGAAGAAAGGCCCGGGCCGGAACGACGACGGCAATTTCGTGCTGACCGAGTTTGGCGTGAAGGCCATCGCCACCGGAGAGGGGCAGGGGCGCAAGACAACCCAGGTCGCCTTCGCGGAGGCCCAGGCGGAATTCAGCCAGAAGGACTTTGATGCGAAAAAGGCTGTTGACGGCAAGGTTGACAACAGCGGCTGGGCGTCGCACCCGAAACTCGGCACCGACCGCACCGCGATCTTCATCCCGAAGGAGACATTCGGCGCTGAGGGCGGCTCGCGGCTGACCTTCACGCTCAACCAGAATTACAACAGCAAGAAGCACGCGATCGGCAAGTTTCGCCTGCTCGTGACCACCGACGAGAAGGTGGAGATCGGGCCGCCGTCGGACATCGGCGCGATCCTCGCCACGGCCGTGGACCAGCGCAGTGACGAGCAGCGCAAGCGGATTACCGGTTATTTCAAGTCGGCGGACAGCGATTTCGCGGCCAAAACCAAGGAACTGGCCGAGGCGAAGAAACCGCGGCCCATCGACCCGAAGGTGAAGGGATTCAAGGACGCGTTGGTCAAGGCCGAGCAGCCGCTGACGATCGACCCGGTGCTTGCCGAGCTGCGGAGGGCCGTCGAGTTGAGCGGGAAACACCAGGGACGCGTTCGCCTGACCGCGGCGCAGGACATCACCTGGGCGCTGATCAACAGCCCGGCCTTCCTTTTCAACCGTTGACGCGGCCCGGAAAAATGGTAGCTTTCTCGAAACGGGATTTTTTAGTTAAATAACCACCGAATAGACCATGATCACGATACCAGGAGAACCCGGCAAGGACATGTGCGATCCGCACTTGAAAGTAACCCGACGCGACCTGCTGCGCATTGGCGGCTCAAGCATGCTGGGCCTCGGCTTGGCCAACATGTTTAAGCTGCAGGCGCGGGCGGCCAGCGCCGGCCACGTTGGCGGCCCCGGCTGGGGCAAGGCCAAGCACGTCATCCTCTGCTATCTGCAGGGTGGCCCGAGTCATCTCGACCTGTGGGATCCCAAGCCGGACTCGCCGGAGAACGTGCGGTCCATTTTCAAGCCGATCCCGACGAAGATTCCCGGGATCAACTTCACCGAGATCATGCCGAAGCTGGCCAAGGTCAACGACAAGATGACCATGATCCGCTCGATGGCCTACACGCCCAACGGCCTGTTCAACCATACGGCGGCCATCTACCAGATGATGACCGGCTACACGACCGACAAGGTCAGCCCCTCTGGCCAGCTCGAGCCGCCCAGCCCGAAGGACTTCCCGAACTTCGGCTCGCAGATCATCCGGCTCAAGCCGCCGACCGAGCCGATGCTGCCGTTCGTCATGCTGCCGCGCCCGTTGCAGGAGAGCAACGTCGTTGGCAAGGGCGGCACCGCCGGTTTTCTCGGCAAGTCGTTCGACCCGTACTACCTGTATCCCGATGGCGGCGACATGGACATGAACAAGATGGACAACATCAAGACGGACGACCTGAAGATGCGTCCCGACGTGTTCGAGCTGCGCCTGCGCCGCCGCGCCCGCCTGCGCGATGCCATCAACGACGCCTCGCCGGACATCGACAAGGCCGTGGCCGATCTCAAGCTGGATGACTATTACGAGCGCGCGCTTAACCTTGTTGCCTCCGGTCGGGCGCGAAACGCCTTTGACCTGGCACAGGAATCGGAAGCCACCCGCAACCTGTACGGCCGGAACACCTTCGGGCAGAGCTGCCTGCTGGCCCGCCGCCTCGTGGAGGCCGGCACGAGGGTCGTCGAGGTGGTCTGGCCCAAGGTGGCCAACTCCGACAACCATTCGTGGGACGTGCATGTTGGCCTTCCCAAGCGCATGAAGGACCAGTCCGGCCCGATGCTTGACGGCGGATTGTCCGGCCTGATCACCGACCTCGACCAGCGCGGCATGCTCGACGAGACGATGGTCGTCGCCGTGGGTGAGTTCGGGCGAAGCCCGCAAAAGGGGGTCAGCACCTCCGGCAACGGAAACGATGCCGGCGGCCGGGATCATTGGCCGTACTGCTACACGGCCTGCATCGCCGGCGGCGGCATCAAGCGCGGCTACGTGCACGGCAAGTCGGATCACACCGCCTCCGCGCCGGTGGAGACTCCGGTCCACCCGGGCGAGCTGCTGGCCACGATTTATCACGCCTTCGGGATCGACCCCGAGACCATCGTCTACAACCACCTCAACCAGCCCCGCGAGCTGGTCAAGGCCCGGGCCGTCACCAAGCTCTTTGCGTAGGCCAGGCGCTTGGCCAAGGGGCACGGATGGACGAGCCGGCGGGTGATCGCCGGCTTTCCTGTCGTGAAATGGATCCGGACATTGCACCTCTACCTCGGCTGCCTGTTTGCGCCGATGCTCATCTTCTTTTGCGCGACCGGCGCTTGGCAGCTGTTCGGTTTTCATCGCGGAACCAAGGACGGCTCATACGTTCCGCCAGACGGGTTACAAACCCTCTCGATGGCGCACCAGTACCAAAATCTTGACGGCTTCGGCCACCAAACCTCGCTCCTGTTTCGCTGGTTCGCCCTGGCGCTGGCGCTGGGCATCATCGCCACGACGGTGCTGGGCCTGATCATGGCGTTTAAGCGGCGCCGGGGACGGTGGCTGGCGGTGGGGGTCACGTTGGTTGGCCTGGTCGTGCCGGCGCTCTTCCTCTGGCTGGCCGGGCGTTGAGCTAGGCCAAGCGCGGTTTTGGCTTTTTTTTGGCGGCGGCTCCGCTACAACCGGCGGAGTTTTTTTCGACCCCGAGCCGATGCCGTTCATCCGCTTCATCAGCCGAATCCTCGCCCGCATCCTGTTTCGTCTCCGCATTCACGGCGACGACGTGCTGGACACGCCGGGGCCGGTGCTGCTGATCCCCAACCACATGTCGTGGTTCGACTGGTGGCTGGTCGGGCTGTGCGTGGGCGAGGATTGGCGCTTCGTCACCTCTTCCACGCGGGCGGACAGCCACTGGATGTTCCGCTTCATGATGGTCAACCGCTACACCTTTCCGGTGGATCACGCCTCGCCGTTTTCCGTGAAGGAGATGGCCAGCTTCCTGCAGGGCGGCGGCCGGCTGATTCTGTTCGCCGAGGGGCGCATCTCCGAGACCGGCTGCCTGATGAAACTGTTCGAGGGCACCGGGTTTCTCCTGCACAAGACTGACGCCCGGCTGATCCTCTGCCACCTGCGAAACGCGCACCGCCTGCCGTGGTCGCGGCAGCCGGGCTGGAAGCGGCTCTTCCCACGGATGAGCGTTCACTTCAGCGACGTGCTGCAGGCGCCTGCCGAAAAGTTCAGCGGCTCGAGCGACGTTCGCGAGGCGCTGACGCGGTGGTTGCGCGAGCGGATGATCGAGCAGCAGTTTCACGTGGAGATGGAGCACGGCCACGGCGACGTGCTCACCGAGATCGCCTCGAAGGCGCGGCAGCGTCCCCGCACGGTGGTGCTGGAGGACGTCACCGGGAAACGGCTGAGGCACCGCATGGTGATGGTCGGTGCGGAGGTGCTCGGGGGGCGGTTACGGCGATCACTCGATCCCGCGCGGGAGCGGGTCGGCGTGCTGCTGCCCAACGTGAACGGCACACCGGTCACGCTGCTGGCCCTGTGGCGCATCGGCCGGATTCCCGCTGTGCTCAACTACTCCAGCGGCGTGCCGCTGATGCTCACCTGTGCGGAGTTGGCCGGGTTGAAACAGGTCATCACCTCCCGAGTTTTTTTGGCCAAGGCCAAGCTGGACGTGGCACCGATGGAGGCGGCCGGCATCGATTTCATTTACCTGGAGGACATCCGGAAGAACATCCCCGGCTTGGCCAAGCTGGGTGTGCTGCTCCGGCATCGGCTGGCGCTTGGCCAGGCGCGGTTCAACATCCCGGGTGACCGGACGGCGGTGATCCTGTTCACCAGCGGCTCGGAGGGCGTGCCCAAGGGGGTCGAGTTGTCGCACCGCAACATCCTCGCCAACCTGCGGCAGTTGTTCGCCGCAGTGGACGTGATGGACACCGACAGTGTCTTCAACTGCCTGCCGATGTTTCACAGCTTCGGGCTGGTGGTCGGCACGTTGCTGCCGCTCTGCCGGGGCATCCGCACCACGGTGTTTCCCTCGCCGCTGCAGTACCGGCTGGTCCCGACCGCCGTGTACAACTCCAACGCGACGATGTTCCTGAGCACCAACACGTTCCTCAATGGCTACGCACGCAAGGCGCACCCGTACGATTTCCGAAATGTGCGCTACCTGCTCGCCGGCGCGGAAAAGGTGCAGCAGGCCACGGCCGACACGTGGGCGCGCCGCTTCGGCGTCCACATTACCGAGGCGTACGGCGTGACCGAGTGCGCCCCGGCGCTCTGCGCCAACACCAAGGCCGACAACCGGTTCGGCTCGGTCGGCCGCCTGTTGCCGGGCCTCGACCACCGGCTCGAGCCGGTGGACGGCGTGGCGGACGCCGGACGCCTGTTCGTCCGCGGTCCCAACGTCATGAAGGGGTACCTCAACGCCGACGCCAACGCGGCGTTCCAGGCGCTCGACGGCTGGTACGACACCGGCGACATCATCCACGTCGATGCCGACGGCTATTTCTGGGTGCGCGGCCGGGCCAAGCGCTTTGCCAAGGTCAGCGGCGAGATGGTTAGCCTCACCGCCGTTGAGGAGGCGCTGGCCGGGGCCTTCCCGCAGCACGGCGAGGAGTGCGAGGTGGCGGTGGTGGCGCTGCCGGACGCAGACAAGGGGGAGAAACTCGTCGCCGTGACCAACGAGCCGGGACTGCAACTGGCCGAGGTGCGCGACGCCGTCACCGCGGCGGGGCTGACGAACCTCTGCGTGCCGCGTGACCTGCGGGTGATGGACGAGCTGCCCAAGCTCGGCACCGGCAAACTGAACCACCGCGAACTGCTCCAGTTTGTCGAGCCCGGCCTGGCCTGATTGTTGATTCCTGCTCCCTCAGGGGGAAGGTGGCCGCAGGCCGGATGAGGGTGAAAGCATCGACGTTTTGTTGATGCCGATAACCGTCCAAACGCCGTATCAAAAGTAAGGCGTTCGGTTATCATCGATTGCGTTCTCCCTCTCCCCAGCCCTCTCCCGCTGGGAGAGGGAGCTTGGCCAACTGCGCAGCGTTTGATTCTTGGCCCGGCTTGAGCCGTGTTTCGCGTTGTCAGCCGGGCCGGTATTTGTTAAGCCCGCGTGATGCGGTTTTTGTTCCGCTGGGCGTTTCGCCTGCTCATCCTGTTGTTAATCTTGGGCATCGGGCTGTTCCTCACCAAGGATGCCTTGGCCAAGTGGTGGATCGTCAGCGAGTTTCGCGAGCAGGGGATGGATGCCAAGATCGGCCGGCTCGAGATCGGCTTTCCGCTCAGTTCCACCGTCGCCGCCTCCGATGTCACGATCTTCAATCTGCCCGAGTACGGCGGCTCGCCGATGCTCAAGATCGATGACCTGTTCATCGACTGCGACTTCTCGGCGTTGATGAACGTGCGCCGCAAACTCAAGCCGCACTTCCGGCAGGTGCGCATCGGCATCACCGAGTTCAACCTCGTGGAGACCAAGGGTGGGGAACGCAATCTCATCTCGCTGCCCGATGCCGTGGCGAAGTCGTCGGCCCAGCACGCGCTTGGCGAGTCGCCGCTCTACTTCACCATCGGCAACCTGAACTTCTCGTGGAAGCGACTGAAATTCACCGACTTGGGGGACGCCGGGAAATCCCGCGACGTCACCATCAACATCGAGGGCTACACCGTACAGGACGTCGAGAAACTCAGCGACCTGCGCCCGCTTTTCGACAAAGTCGCCACCAAGGTCACCTGGAAGGTGCTGCTCAACAAATTGTTCGGCCGCCTCTTCAGCGGATGACCGTCGCGCTTGGCCAAGCGGCGGCTCACCGTTTTCTACTGACCGCTCCCTCCTCGACCTGCCAGCGGTGGAGGTTGCCGGAGAGTTCGCCAGGCCAGTTTTCCTCGGTGCAGGTCATGAACACTTGGCCAAGCGCCTGGCCGGTGCGGCTGACCAGCGGCATGAGGCCGGCCCGCCGCCCGGCGTCGAGTTCGCCCATCACGTCGTCGATCAGCAGGATCGGCGGCGAGCCGTGGATGCCGCCAAGGTAGTCGGCCTGCGCCATTTTCAGCGCGATGGCCAAGGTGCGTTTTTGTCCCTCGCTGCCGTACTGCGCCGCCGGTTGGCCGTCGAGCGTCAGCTTCAGATCGTCCCGGTGCGGCCCGACAAGTGTCGTGCGATAGCGCTGCTCGCGAGCCCTCGACTTGGCCAGTTCCACCGCAAAATCTTCCCGCACGCTGGGCGCGTAGGTGATGCGCGCGTCCTCCGGGTTGGCCGCGATTTTGCGGGTGCCCAGCCGGACGAGCGGCGACAGTTTTTTGACAAGGTCGAGCCGGGCGGCGATGAGTTTCTCGCCGTTAGCGACAAGCTCGCGGGTGAAGCTGTCGAGCATGGCCAGATCGGGGGAGTCGCGCCTGAGCAGGGCGTTTCGCGAGCGCAACGCCTCGGTGTAGCGGTGCAGCAGGTCGAGATAGCCGGGCTGCGTTTGCGTGAGCAGCAGGTCGAGAAAACGGCGGCGCGACTTGGCTGGGCCGTTGACCAGCAGCGCGTCCTCGGCGCAGAAGACCACGGTGCGGAGCGTGCCAAGGTAGTCGGCGACGCGGCGCATCGGCTTTTCGTTGACGGTCAGCTTGCGCTGGGCCGCCGACCAGTAATGGCGGATGTCGCTCTCCGCCTGGCCAAGCGCGAGGCCGCCGGCGAAGAACGCCTTCTGCCCGTGCCGGACGATCTGCGCGTTGCCGACGCCCCGGAACGAGCGCAGCGTGGCCAGCAGGTAAACGGCTTCGAGCAGGTTGGTTTTGCCCTGCGCATTGCGGCCCAGCAGCAGGTGAAAGCCCGGCTCAAACACGGCGTCAACTCGCCGGATATTCCGGAAATCACGCAGTTTGAGCTTGGCCAGGCGCACGCCGCATTGTGGTCGGTGGCGGCACGGGGTTCGAGCGCAAAGCCGCTAAAAACGGAACAGCGCCCCCACCTTGGCCACGATCTCGAAATCCTTCATCACGAGGCCGGTCATCTCGTCGATGTAGCCCTGATTGATAACGAAAAACATCTTCGCACCCGGCTTGTACTCCCACTGCAACCGGCTGTTGATGCCGATCGACTCCGAGATGTTGTCGTATTGGGCGAGGTTGAACCAGACCAGGTCCGGCGTGAAACTGTACCGAAGCGATCCTGTGACCAGCCGGATGGTGGACGCGTCGAGGGCGTCCCAGTCAATCAGGTTCACCGAGTACTCGCCACCGACGAGCAGTTTGGGCCAAGGGCGGTAAAAGGTCTCGAGCGATATCTGCTGGCGTGTCCCGTCGTAAAAACCACCCACTTGGTACATCGGTCGCAGAAACAACTTCCGGTGCATGCCAAAGTAGCCGTACACTCTGCCCTCCCACCAGTCGTAGCTCCCGGCGGGGACGACGGAGCCGTCGGAGATTTCAAAATCGGAGTCCGGCCGGTCGGAGACGTGGGAGACGCTCAATCCGACGATATCCTGGCTCTCGAGGTAAAGCGACGCGAGGTTGAACCGCTGTTGGGTGTTCACGACATCATTGCCGAGGTCGGTGTAAACTTCCGCCTCGTAGCCGTGCCGGGTGTTGCGCAGCCAGTCGAGGTCGTCGTGGTACGGCATGTAGTCGGCGGCGAGTCTGTAGACGCGCGTGCCCCGGCGGCGAACGAAGCCCATCGCCGGGTTGAAGGCGTCGCCGATCTCCATCACGCTGGCGGACAGGTCGATGTTGCGGTCGTAAAGCTTGGCGTTGGCGGCCCAGGCCGGGTCGAGTCCGCCGGTCTCCTCCGAGTGGGAGCCCAGCGCGTACAGGTTCAGCTCGAAGGTGCGCCCGCCCATGAAATCGCTGTTGCGATACTGAAAATCCGTGCCCACCACGGCGTTCATTTCGTCCGAGTTCGGGTCGCCGAGGGTCGTCAGGAGGCCAACCGAAGACTGTTCGAACACGTTGCGACTGACTCTGCCGACAAAGGCATTGCGCGAGCCATTCTCCCCGTCGAGCACGGCGTCAAGAAGGCCGATATTGTAGTCGCCCACACGCCCGGTGACCTTGCCGGCGAACTGCACTGGCGTGACCTGACCCTCGCTGTTCAGGCCGATGCGGCGGCTGAAGAACGGCATCAGCAGGGTGTCCGAAGAATCCCGGGACCGGCGGCTCGACGATTCCCCGCCGCCGAAGCCGAAGATGCCGGAGTCTTCCAAAAAGAACTGCCGTTTCTCCGGAAAAAACAGGGGGAACCGGGTGAAATTGACCTGCCGGATATCGGTCTCTGTTTCCGCAAAATCGGTATTCGCGCTGGCCAAGGCGGTCAGGCTGGGCGTGAGCCGGTAGCGGACGTCGATCCCGAACTCGCCGAGCAAGTCGGAGTCGTTGGCGTCGTAATCCTTCTGATACTTGCCGATGGCGTACGGGTTGATGTCCAGCCCAAGACCCTGCTTGAGCCCGTGCAGCCCGGTCAGGTCGCCGCAATCCGAAACGTGGTAGCTGCGGCTGGCCGAGCGGGAGTTCGCCCACTGGGCGCGCTCGCCCGCGCGGCCTACGTTGCGGTAGACGTTCAGCCCCCAGGTGTCCGCCGACTCGTCGTAGCTGATCGACTTGAACGGGAGGGCCAACTCCATGCTCCAGCCCCAGGCGTGCTGGCGGCTGTCGGCCGTCCAGGCGCCGTCCCATTCTCCGTTGATCGTGGTGTTATTGCTGATGGTGGCATCGGCTCGCGCGCCGTTTGGGTTGATGGAGAAGTAGTATCCGTTTCTCCGATCCAAAAAAGTATCCAGCGTGACGTTGACCACATCTTCAAAACGCATGTGGCCGTCGCGCTCCATGTTGTGCGCGACGATTCGTCCCGGCTCGGTGTCAAAACACCACACGCCGATGTACAGCGCGTCGTCGTCGTAAACGACGCGAAACTCGGTGTGCTGCGAGTGGGGGGTGTTTTCATTCGGGCTCTTTTGCAGGAAACCGCCGGCCGGCTTGGCCAGGCGCCATGCGTCGTCGTCGAGGCGGCCGTCGATGTCTGGCGCTTGGCCAACGCGCACCGCCGCGACGGTGGGCCTGCCCCGAAAGGTGCCCCGGCTCTCCGGCGCGATGGGTGAGGGCTCGACAGCCATGGCCGCTTGGCCAAGCGCGACCAGTAACACCGAGGCGGCAGCCCACTGCATCGCCGGGCGGTCAGGTTGTTTGCTCAAGAGGTGGGAGGGAATGAAAGGTTAGCCCAGGTTGGGGAAGGCGGCGTTGAGATTGAGGGTGTCGCCGTTGGCCTGCTGCAGTTTTCGCAGCCGCTTGTACAGTCGCTTGATGAGCTTGGCTTTCGACTCGTCGCCGGCGAGGTCTTTCATCTCAAACGGATCCCGCTTGATGTTGTACAGGCGGGCCTTGGCAATTTTCGGGTACAGGATGAGTTTCCAGTTGCCGACGGTCACGGAGCGTTGCAGGCCGAGGTAGGCACCGTACACGGCCTTGACTTCGGACTCCTTCGTCGTGTCGTTCAACAGCGGCATCAGGCTCTGGAACTCGACCTGCTCCGGGCGCTTGGCTCCGGCGATGTCCAGCGACGTGGCCATCACATCCTGCAAATAGATCAGCGCGTCGATCTTGTGGCTGGCCTTGACGCCGGGGCCGACCGCGATGAACGGCACGCGGGTGCTGTGCTCGTACAGATTTTGTTTCCCAAACAACCCGTGGTGGCCCACCCCCAGTCCGTGGTCAGCACTGAAGAAGATGTAGGTGTTCTCCGCCTGCCCGGAGGCGTCGAGCGCGTCGAGGATGCGGCCAATCTGCGTGTCCATGTGCTCGATGATCGCGTAATACTCTTGGCGATGCACCTTCACGGCGTGATGCGTGCGCGGGAATGGCCCCAGTTTTTCGTCGCGCAGTTTGGCACTGCAGCCGATGTCATCCTTGTACGGGTACTCGGCGAGATAGTTTCCCGGCACCTTGATGCGGCTCAACGGGTAGCGGTCGACGTACTCCTTGGGTGCCTGCCTCGGGTCGTGCGGCGCGTTGAACGCGATGTACATGAAAAACGGACGCTCATCCTGTTTGGCTTCACCGATGTAATCGACCGCATCGTCCGCGACTACTTCGCTCCAATGTTTGCCGCCCTTCCAAAATCCTTCGAACTTCACGTCGTACGGGCTCCACGGATCGGCCTTGTCGGGCAGCGGCCGATTGTAGCCCTCGGGCGTTTGATTCGGCATGCCGCCGCGAACGTTTCGCGCCACTTGAAACGCCTTATCAGCCGCAGCCGAGATATGCCACTTGCCGGTGAAGAACGTCTGGTAACCGGCCCGGCCCATCACCTGCGGCCAAAGGTTGTTGAACTCCGCCTCGCGCGCGGCCTGCTGTTCGGGCGTCAGGTTTTTGCCTTTGCCTCGCAGCACCTGCGACGCCGTTTGCGCCCGCCAGATGTGCCGCCCGGTGATGAGCATGTGGCGGCTGGCCACGCAGACCGCGCCGCTCCACGAGCCCATGTTGTAGGCGCGGGAGAACTGCGTGCCGCGACTTGCGAGCCGGTCGAGGTTCGGCGTGTCGATGTCGGTCAGGCCAAGGTTGGCCACAGTCTCGAAGCATTGGTCGTCGGCGAAGAGGAACAGCACGTTCGGCTTGGCCTTGGCGTGCGCTTGGCCAAGCGAGAGGCAGAAGACGCCAAGCACAGCGAGGCGGCCAATTAGTTGAATCAGGTTCTTCATCGATTTCTGGTTCGTCGGGGAGGCGGATTGTAGGGCTTGGCCAAGCGCAGTCGAGCCAATAAGCTGCAGCCCGACTTCGCATCCCACGCCGTGGGTCCGGAGTAATCCCGTCACATGGCCTACGAATCATACGCGGCATTCCTCGACGCCCTCGAGCAGGCGGGCGAACTGACCCGCATCGGCCAGCCGCTGGCCACCGAGTTGGAGATCACCGAGCTGGCCGATCGCGAGATGAAAAAACCGGGCGGCGGCCAGGCGCTGCTCATCGAGCAGCCGACCGTCAACGGCCACGTCTCCCCGCACCCGCTCGCCATCAACACGATGGGCTCGGCCAAGCGCATGGCCATGGCGCTCGGCGTCGAGAGTGTCGATGCCGCCGCTGCTGAACTGGGTTCACTCGTTCAGGCCAAGCCGCCCACCGGCATCCGCGAAACCGTCGCGCTGCTTGGCCAAGCGCTGGCCCTGCGTCACGCCAAGCCGAAGCGCGCCAAGACCGGCCCGTGCAAGGAAGTCATCCACCGGTTCGACGCCCCGGCCCCGCGAACCGAGCCTTGGCCAAGTGCGCCGGATGTCAACGACCCCTCGACTCACAATCCCCAACCCCCGACGCTCCTTGACTTGCCGATCCTCAAATGTTGGCCGCTCGACGGCGGGCGGTTCCTCACGCTGCCGTGCGTGGTCACCCGCGACCCCGACACCGGCGACCGCAACCTCGGCCTGTATCGCATGCAGGTTTACGACGACTCGTCCGCCGGCATGCATTGGCAACTGCAGAAAGTCGCCGCTCGGCACGGCCGCCGCTACTACGAAACCGGCGAGCGCATGCCGGTGGCCGTCTTCCTCGGCGGAGATCCGGTGTACACCTTTTGCGCCACCGCGCCGTTGCCGGACGGCCTCGATGAACTTCTGCTCGCCGGCTACCTCCGCCGCAAGTCGGTCGAGATGGTGACGTGCGAAACCAGCGACCTCGAGGTCCCGGCCAACGCCGACATCGTCATCGAGGGCTACATCGATCCCACCGAGCCGCTCCGCGACGAGGGGCCGTTCGGCGACCACACCGGGTACTACACGCTGCCCGAGCCGTATCCGGTGTTTCACATCACCGCCATCACCCACCGCAAGCAGGCCGTTTACCCGGCGACAATCGTCGGCATCCCGCCGATG
>JACKQG010003482.1_pt1 | contig 19262 bp, 17 predicted proteins | sample 8237621 | NCBI WGS metagenome assembly JACKQG01 (sample SAMN15677084, study PRJNA649215) | marine metagenome | biome: marine; feature: Black Sea; material: saline water; isolation source: suspended particulate matter (SPM) from the Black Sea western gyre | collected 2013-06-09/2013-06-10 | depth... | reverse complement strand
TCATAACTAATATGCTTATACTAAGAATTAAGGGAGTGGCATCTAAATAGCTAAACGGACTAAAACCTGATAGATAAATTATATTTGCAATTATTGGTACAATAGAGATAATCAATAAAAATAAAGCCCGCCATCTATAAAATCTTATTGAGAAAAATATCATTCTTATAATGTAATAGTAACTTATTATAATAAAGATGTAAGCGTATACTGTCCAGATCCAGAAAACTAAACCATGTTCCTTGGTCATAAATACATAATTATTAATACTGGTAAGCTCATACTTGCTAATAATTAATCCATGAAATTTATTTGTAGCTTCAAATATCAGGTATATGGCTGGGAAGATTAGTACATATAATATATTTTTAAATCTTAACCAGAATTTACTACCTGTGTATTGCATTGAAAAAATGAAAAATGACATTGCTACTGTTACAATTCCAATAGAAGATATTTGATTCCAGAAAATCTTACTATTAATTCCTAGGTATAAAAGTTCCATTCCATTCGAAAATAACCAGATAAGATTTCCAGCTGTAAGAGTGACAAGCACTTTATAATTGAAAGTAGGCTTGTTTATGAAAATATAAATTATAAATGCTGCAGATGCCAGTATTCCTATAATTAATGGTATTAAATATGGTACAAATTGTATGCTCATATTTATAAGTATTTTTGTATATTAATTATTTAGCTTAAATTTATAATTAATTCTTTAAACATTTATAATAATATATTTTTATTTAAATGTACAAAATGTTACATTTAATATTATATAATATTTTTAATAATAAATAAATCACTTTTTTTATAATATATAAATTTAGAAAAATATATACTTTTATAGTTAAGCTGCATTGTGATTGGATTGATTCAGTAATTTATTATTTTTTTAATTTATCTATTTACACAAATACATAATTATGCTATTATAACTTTATTGCCTGATTATCTAATAAAAACAGACGTTTCGTTTAGGAAGGATAGAAAACTTTTAATAGAAAGGAGGTGATGCAGCAAAAAATGTTTTCAAAAATTAATAGAAAGGAGGTGATAAAAATAAATTTTATTATTGGATTGAATAGGAAAGTTAAATTGTGGAGTCAAAAAGGTCAATCCACACTGGAGTATGCGCTTGTTGTAGTAATAGCTGGGATTATAAGTGCTATTTTGCTGGCTGTTGGAAAGCCGATAATAATTGATACGATATCAAAGGTTTTTAGCAAGATAGCATCTATGGTATAGCAGTGGGCAATTAGTAAATGATAAATAATTATTCCAGAGATTACAGGTAATCATATAAGAGACAACAGGTAATTGCTCAAGGAAAATGGGCGAAGGGAGAAATTCCCTATATTTTGAACCCGAGCTGGGAAGCAGTTTGTATTCCGAAGATGAGAGAGAAAAGTATTAAGAATAAATGAGAGGAGATATTGGAAGCAAGTGAGAAAAGTAGATAACAAAGACTGTGAAAAATATTTGAATCATGGATACAGAAGCCGGCATTTGAGTGCTGTACGTAAATTTAAGATTAAGGGCACAGATGGGCAGGCTTCATTGGAATTTGCTCTCATTATTCCTTTACTCGTAATAATTGTCTTAATTGTTTCCCAGTTAGGGTACCTTGTATATGTACAGAATGTACTGGTACAGGCAGCGAGAGAGGGAGCCAGAGTCATTTCAACAACTAATTCTAACCAAATGGCTTTTAATAGAATTGGTCAGATTTGTTCAAGGCTTGATAAGGACAGGCTAAAAATAAAGATTGATCCCGGCAGCAGTACTGGCCGAGAAGTTGGGGATGTAGTTACTGTAAACCTGTCATATAAATATAGTGGAGTTACAAACCTGATTAATCTATTGATAGGCAGGGATATCTTCATAAACACAGACAGTAGTATGAGGATGGAATGTTACTGAATATTATTAAGAGTAAAAATAATGGCAATATATCTATTTTAGCCTTGGTTTTAACAACCCTCTTTGCTTTTTTGTTTCTGCTTGTATTTGATTTATGCAAAATTTTTGTTGGAAGGGAAATGACTAAGAATGCCTCTGATGCTGCTTCTATGGCAGCAGCTCAAAATCTTTTATTTTTTGAGGATGTAGATTGTAAAAAAATTGCGGCTGAAATTGCTAATGAAAATGGATGTGTGCTGATTGACTGCAGCTATAATTATAATGAAGTTGTGGTAATTGTAGAGAAGAAGCTGGATTTTGTTTTAATTGACATTTTCACTGCTAAGTACTGCAGAGTTCAGGCAATGTCTAAATCTGAAATAATCTATCCCTGGGACGATCAGTTTGGTTTTTGCAAGTATTATAAGTTTAGATATTAGTGCCTTTACACGTAAATACAGCAAGGAATAAAAGGTTTGAATGTATCTAAGTCTTAGAAGTTTCAAGTGATTTTAGATTAATAATTTTTTAAGGAATATATTTTAATGGAGGTTAACATGAATAATTTAAATCAGATGTATTTGCTTGGTAATTTGACTAGAGATCCGGAAATTAAATATACAAATGAAGGAATTGCAATTACTGAAATGGGAATTGCAGTTAATAAAAGATGGAAGGATAAAAATGGAAAGGATTTAGAGATTGTTGATTATTTTAATATAACTACCTGGAATGCATTAGCAGAAAATTGTGCAACTACTTTAAAAAAAGGTGACAGGGTACTTGTTGGCGGACATCTTAATTATAAAAGCTGGGAAAATAAGGAGGGTAAGAAGTGTAATATAATTAATATTACAGCAGATATAATAGCAGCAAGTCTGGAATTTTATCCATTAAAGATTATGTCAGGGGAAGGCAGCAAAGATAGAAAAAAAAATAATAAATAAGTTATAATGTGGAGAAGTTGATTTTAGAAAGTATTAGGATTAATATTTGCTAAATATTTAATTTTATTTAAAGAGTTACCGATATCATTTTTTATAAATATGCAAGTTGGAATAATAGGACTTCCAAATGCTGGTAAGTCAACTATTTTTAACACCTTAACAAAAGGCATGGCAGAGGTAGCAAGCTACCCTTTTTGTACAATTGAGCCTAATATTGGGATAACAGAAGTTCCTGATAATAATATTCAAAGCCTGTCTGATATATATAATTCTGCAAAGATCACACCTGCAACTATAAGAATTTTAGATATTGCTGGACTTGTTAAGGGAGCAAGTAAAGGGGAGGGACTGGGAAATAAATTCCTGTCACACATAAGAACAGTAGATGCGATAGCCCATGTTGTCAGATGTTTTTATGACGAAAATGTAGCACACATAGATAAATATATTGATCCTGCAGGGGATATAGGTATTATAACCACCGAACTTCTGCTTGCTGATATTGAGATATTACAGAGAAAGAGAGAAAAACTTATAAGTATTTCCAAGTCAGGAGATGCTTCAGCAAAATCTCAACTTGAAGTAATTGAATTTATTACAGGTGAATTTAACAATGAGAGAATCCCAGATTTAAGTGATTTACATAGAAGGTATAATGAGTTGTTTAATGAGTTAAATTTACTGAGTATCAAACCTACTTTGTATATTGCTAATACTGGTGATAACGAGAAAGATGAAGAGTTATATAAAAAATTGATTACTGAAGTCAGCCGGAAGAATATAATTAAAATATTTGCAAAATTAGAATCTGAACTTTCAGAACTTCCAAAAGAAGAAAGATCAGAATATGCAAGAGAGTTTGGGGTTGACAAGAGCGGTCTTAGTATTTTTATAAAAACATGTTACGGGATGCTGGATCTTATTACTTTTTATACAATAAATAAAAACGAAACCAGAGCATGGTCTATAAAAAAAGGAAGTAATGTTCTAAAAGCTGCTGGTAAAATTCATAGTGACATGGAGAAAGGATTTATTAAGGCAGAAGTAATAAATGTGCAGCAGTTACTAGATTTTGGATCTATAAGTCATGCTAGGGAAGAGGGCAAAGTGAGAATTGAAGGCAAAGATTATATTATTGGGGATAAAGATGTAATACAGGTAAGATTTTCGGTTTAGTTTTTTAATATGCAGCATGCAAAGGAGAGAGGTAAAAACTTGGCAATTAGGAAGTCGAATTATGAAAGTTATGATTACAGGGAATTCTGGGAGGATAATAAAAGAATATACGAAGATAAATCCGAAAGGTTAGCTCTTAAAAAAATGATGGCTGGATTAAAAACAGATAGCAGGATTTTTTTAGATATTGGCTGTGGTTATGGCAGACTCTTTAATGAGTATATGAATTTTAAAAATATAATAATGGTTGATTATTCACTCAAAGGTTTAAAGACTGCTAGGGATAATATTGGAAAGTTTTTGAAGAATGATGAGCAAAAATTGTCATATGTATATTTTGTAGCTGCTGATGCGGCATCTTTACCATTTAAATCTGATTGTATAGATTTTTTACTTACGGTTAGGGTAATTCATCACCTTAATTCTCCAGAAAAATATTTTAATGAAGTTTACAGAATATTAAAGAACGAAGGATTGTATTTTTTGGAATTTGCCAATAAAAGAAACTTAAAGAATATCTTGAGATATTTTATAGGGAAGATGGATACATCACCCTTTAATTTAATTCCATCTCAGATTGGAGAAACTATATTAAATTTTCATCCAAAATATATAGCTAATTTTTTACATGAAAGGAATTTCATAATTAAAAGATTGGTAAGTGTCTCTAATTTCCGTAGTGAGTTACTGAAGAAATGTATTAGCATAAAATTTCTTCTTTTATTAGAAAATATATATCAAAATTTTTTTTCATCTATTTCAATTGGACCCAGCATTTTTTTAAAGTCAGTTTTACATAAAAAAGAAGCTGGGAAGAATTTTTACAAATTTACTGGCAGTAAAATAAATAGTGGTAATATTTTGTCTAATGATAATGCTAGAAAATCCTTGTTAAAAAAATATTTAAAAATTAACATATGTGATATTTTGATATGTCCTTGCTGCAAAAAAGAAAATCTTTTATTTGAAAAAAGCAAGATATTTTGCACCAGTTGCAAAAAAATATTCTCAATTGAGGATGGAATTTATAATTTTAAAAAATAATTTTAAATTTTTTATGCTTTTTACAGAGATTTGCCACAATGAAAGACACAGTCATGATGGATTATTTTAATTAAAAAGATTGATAGAATTGTAAAAGTATAGGGAAATTGTTACAATTGTGATACAAAGTTATTTTTATATTAATGTAATGGTTAATCTTACGCCAAATTTACAGAATCGAAGCGTTCTGAAAGAGTGTATATTTTAAATATATAGCAAATTTTATAGGAGCTGATTAATTGATGAAAGAGAGGATATATTCCGAAGGAATAATTTCCAGATTATCAAGATATTTAAAATATGTTGTTCAATTAAAGGAAATTGGTAAAAGAACTGTTACATCAAGAGAGATTTCTAAGAATACAAGAGTAAATAGTGCAGAAGTGAGAAGAGACCTTATAAATTTTGGCGTAAAAGGCAAAAGAGGCGTTGGATTTAATATTAATGACCTTATTCATTCATTTAATAAAATATTAGGTTACAAGGAAAAAGTCCATGTTATTCTAGTAGGAGCAGGAAATCTTGGCAAGGCAATATTAAATTATAAAATGTTGGGTAAATTCGGTTTTAGGATTGAGAATGTATTTGATAATAACCCGAAAATTATTGGAAGTAGAATATCTAAACATAAAGTATTAGATATAAATAATATTAAAGATACAGTAAAGAAAAAAAGTATTAATATTGCAATACTGGCTGTTTCGCCGCGTTCAGCTCAAAAAGTTACCGATATTTTAGTTGACGCTGATATAAAGGTTATAATTAATTATACTACTGTTCCCATAAAAGCTCCTCCAAATATCAATATACAGACGACAGATCCTATTGAAAAATTACTTCACACTTTGTATTATTTATCTAATACTATATATGCAAGGTATAAATAATATTTTAAATCGATAATATTTAAAAAATATGAACAAAGCCAGAGGCTGTTTTATAAGTATAGTAGTAATATTTTTTTTGAGTCTGGTAGTGATTTTATGTATCTTATTGCCAAATATAAGTGGTGAATCAGGTGAAGGTCAAATTGATTTATCAATAGGAGGTTTATCTGGGTCAAAGAATTTGCTTTTTCTAGGTATTGATGAAGAAGAAGGAATTGGTGATTTTAAGGGAAGGACAGATACTATTATTGTTTTCCATATTGGGAGCTGGGGAGAGAAAGATAGTCTTATATCCATTCCGAGGGATACAAGAGTTTATCTTGAAGGACATGGATGGAATAAAATAAATGCTGCATATGTTTATGGTGGAGAAGAAATGCTGAAGCAGGAAATATACGAATTAACTGATATAGTAATAGATAAAACAATGCTATTAAACTTTGAAGGTTTTAAAAAAATTATTGATATATTAGGTGGAGTTGAAATTGTGATTGACGAACCCCTTCACGATCCTCTGTCAGGTGCAGATTTTGATCCTGGAACTTATGTTATGGATGGAGAACAAGCTTTGTCATTTGCAAGATGCAGAGCCACAGCAAAGGGTGACCTGGACAGGATTAATAGACAACAATATTTACTTGACGAGATTATGAAACAGAAGGTAAATTTTTCATCGATTACTAAAGCACCGGATATAATTACGGTATTAGGTGAAGAGACAAAAAGTGATTTTTCAATTGGAGATTTTGGTTCTGTTGGTTTTGTGTTATTATTTTCTAATAAGGATATAAATCGTATTACTATTCCTACTACATATGCCAATATTGATGGGATAAGCTATTTGATAGCTGATGAAGATGAAGTAAAAGAATTTTTAAGTTTATATCTGGAGTAAAACTAAGCTGGAGAAATGTAAAGAAAAATAAATATAAGGTGATATTTATGTCTGATGATGATAAGTTAAGTATAGCTAATTTATCATGGCTTTCTAAGAAGAATAATTTTTTGCTTCAAACTTCAAAAAAATCAAAAAGACTTGGTGATTTTATAAGTAATGACATTTCTGCAGATGAAAAGAATTGGCTTATTGATTTAAAAAGCTGGGAATTAAATGATAAATGGCTTCTTAAAATAAGTGATATTTGCTTGAAAGAATACGAACAGGTATTTTTTGATTTTGGCGAAGAGCTTTTTGATCTTAATGATTCAGAAAATTATCAGAAATTTAGAGAAAAGATATTAGAAGAACTTATGTAGGGCATGATGCAGAATGTTAAATTGCATCATATCTAATTGTATTTTAATTTTATTATTTAATTTCCATTGCTATTTTTATTGCTAGCTCATAGTAATAAATATGTTAAAAAAGTTTTTTACATGAGGAGTAAATAATGATTCCAAGATATACTAATTCCGAAATAGGAAAAGTATGGGAGGATGAAAGTAAATTTAAGTACTGGTTGGAAGTTGAAAAAGCAGTTTGCAAAGCACAGGCAGAACTTGGTATTATCCCCAAAAAAGCTGCAGAAGATATAGTCCGAAAAGCTCAATTTGATTTAGAAGGAATAAATAGAATTGAATCCCGGACTCATCATGATGTAATTTCTTTTCTAACTAATGTTTCATCATATATTGGAAAATCCTCGAAATATCTGCATTATGGTCTTACTTCTTCTGATGTTGGTGATACAGCTCTCTCTTTACAGATTCTTGATGCCATAAATATAGTTGAAAAGAAGGTTAAGAAAATTATTAAAACTTTAAAGAACCAGGCAAAAAAATATAAAAAAATAGTTATGGTCGGCAGAACCCATGGTGTTCATGCTGAGCCAATAACACTTGGATTTAAATTTTCGGTCTGGGTTTTCGAGATGGTAAGGAATTTAGATAGAATTACTCAATCCAGAGAAAATATTGCATACGGGAAAATATCTGGAGCTGTTGGAACTTATGCTAATACTTCTCCTGAGCTTGAAGAAAAGGTCTGTAAACATTTAGGTTTAAAACCTGCACCTGCTTCCACACAAATACTTCAGAGAGATAGACATGCTCAGCTAATCTGTACGCTAGCTATTTGTGGTGCTACTTTAGAAAAAATTGCACTTGAAGTAAGGGGGTTGCAGAGAACTGACGTAAAAGAGGTTGAAGAACCTTTTGCAGTTGGTCAGAAAGGTTCTTCGGCTATGCCTCATAAGAAAAATCCAATTATATGTGAAAGAGTCTGTGGGCTTTCAAGAATTTTAAGATCAAATGTTGTAACTGCTTTAGAAAATATTGCACTATGGCATGAACGTGATATTTCACATTCATCTGCAGAGAGAATAATAATTCCTGATAGCTTTATATTGCTTGATTACATGCTTGGAAAAACAATTTTTGTTGTAGAGAATTTAAATATTATAGAATCTAATATGAAAAGAAATTTAATGAAGTATGGTGGGATTATATTTTCTCAGAGAGTACTTCTTGAACTTATAAATAAAGGAATGAGCAGGGAAGATGCTTATAACCTGGTTCAATCAGCGGCACTGAAGGCATGGGAAGAAGAAGGAAGTTTTAAAACAAACATTATAAATGAAGATAAAGTACTTGCTTGTTTAAGCAAAGATGAATTAGAAGGACTTTTTGACGTTAAATATCATTTAAGATATATAGATAAAATTATTAATAGGTTGGAAGATATATCTTTTTAGTTTTTAGACTACTGTGCTTAGGTGTGAGTGTCAATCTTTAAAAAGCAATTGACAAATGAAAGTAAATTGGGAAGTATCTTACCTAGATGCTATTGCCAAGATGATGGAGGGGAGAGGGTAATGCAGCGCTTTTATCGATATGTCGATAAAAGTTTTGAATATTGTTTTTATGTTGAAACCGCTGGCACACTTACACCAGAAGATTTAAAAGTACTTAAGTGGCTTCTTGCTGAAACATTTGAACCTGAGAATCTTAGAGAGAAATCGTTTTTTAACTCCAGGCAGCAGACTGTTATTGAAGTAGGCCCTCGTTTAAACTTTGAGACAGCACTTTCAACGAATGCAGTTGCTATCTGCCATGCATGCGGGTTGAAAAAAATTACCCGCATTGAACTGTCAAAACGATACAAGCTGTCACCCGGGACTGACCAATCGCAATTTATTGAAACTCATCATGACAGAATGACGGAGTGTTTCTATCCTGAGCTGCTGGAAACATTCGAGACAGGGATTGTACCGGAAAAAGTTTATAAAGTGCCACTAATAGAGGAAGGTATTGAAGCATTAAGGAAGATCAATAGCAAAATGGGTCTTGGCATGGATGAATGGGATATCGATTTCTACTATAATCTGTTTATAAATGATATGGGAAGAAACCCTACAAATGTAGAATGCTTTCAGCTTGGTCAAGCTAACAGTGAACATTCGCGCCACTGGTTTTTTAAGGGGAAATTGCTAATTAACAATAAAGAGGTTTCTAGAACCTTAATGCAGGTTATTAAGTCGACGTTATATGCTAAACCTTCGAACAGTATAATAGCGTTTAATGATAATTCAAGCGGAATTAAGGGTTATAAGGTTAGGACAATTATACAGAACCTTCCGGGATCCTGTTCTCCATTTTTCAATCAACAGCAGACATATCATATTATCTTTACTGCTGAAACACATAATTTTCCAAGCGGAGTAGCTCCATTCCCAGGAGCTGAAACCGGAACAGGTGGAAGAATACGAGATGTTCAGGCAACTGGAAGAGGGGGGTTGGTTGTTGCCGGCACAGCGGGATATTGTACAGGAAATTTAAATATACCTAACTATTTAATTCCTGGTGAAGATGGTAAGTTCTCGTATCCTTCAAACCTTGCTTCTCCGTTAAAAATCATAATAAGGGAAAGTGATGGAGCATCAGATTATGGGAACAAATTTGGAGAACCTGTAATTCAGGGTTTCACCAGAACATTTGGGTTGAGACTTCCTGATAGCCAGCGCCGTGAATGGATAAAACCGATTATGTTCACCGGTGGTATCGGGCAAATAGACGGGCGGCATATAAAAAAAGAAAAACCAAAGAAAGGTATGCTGATTATACAGATTGGAGGTCCGGCATACCGTATTGGAATGGGAGGTGGTTCTGCCTCAAGTTTGATCCAGGGTGAAGATAGGGAAGATCTTGACTTTAATGCTGTGCAGCGCGGGAACGCACAGATGGAACAAAAGATGAATCGAGTAATCCGGGCATGTATTGAGATGGGTGATAAAAATCCAATCTTGAGCATACATGACCAGGGTGCTGGCGGGCCATGCAATGTTCTAACAGAGCTGGTTGAACCAGCAGGGGGAAAGATTGAAATTCGTAATATACAGGTTGGTGACAAGACAATGTCTGTTCTTGAAATATGGGGTGCAGAATTCCAGGAACGAAATGCTTTTCTCATAAAGCAGGAACGGCTTAAGCAGTTTAAAACGATTTGTGAACGAGAGAAAGTAAATTATGAAGTCCTTGGAGAAATCACTGGAGATGGACGGATTGTAGTGCACGATAACCTGGACAATTCTACTCCTGTTGACCTTAATCTTGACAAAATTTTAAGCCATATTCCTCAAAAAACCTTCAAGCTTGAGCGTATTAAAAAGAAGTTAATGCCACTTAGGCTTCCTGCGGATCTTTCAGTAGGGAAGGCTTTAAAGATAATATTTGAATTGCCATCAGTAGGGTCAAAAGGATTTTTAGTAAGAAAGGTTGATAGGAGCGTAACAGGGCTGATTGCACAACAGCAATGCTGCGGGCCATTACAACTTCCTGTTTCTGATGTAGCTGTAGTAGCACAAAGTCATTTTGGACTCACAGGCGCTGCTCTTGCTATTGGGGAACAGCCAATTAAAATTCTTGTTAACCCGGAGGCAGGTGCGCGAATGGCAGTAGGAGAAGCACTGACAAATATTGTCTGGGCTCTCATAAGTGATATTTCAGATATAAAATGCTCGGTTAATTGGATGTGGCCTGCTAAACTTCCTGGTTGCGGTACAGAACTCTGGGACGCAGCAATTTCTCTTAGTGAATTGATGATAAAGCTTGGTATAGCAGCTGATGGTGGTAAAGACAGCCTCTCGATGGCAGCACAGGTAAAGGATGAAATTGTAAAAGCTCCCGGCGAGGTAGTTATATCTGCTTATTCTTCAATGCCTGATATAACCAAAGTAGTAACTCCTGACATCAAACAGCCAGGTGAGAGCAAGTTAATGATGATTGATATTGCTTCAGGGAAGAATCGTCTGGGTGGTTCAGCACTATTACAGGCATTTGGGCAAATTGGTAACGAATCTCCAGATGTCGATAATCCTGCACTTTTAGCCAATAGTTTCAGGGCGATTCAGAAAATGATTGAAATGAATTTAATTCTTGCCGGTCATGATAGAAGTGACGGAGGATTAATAACTGCTCTGGTGGAGATGGCACTGGCAGGAAGCTGTGGAATGGAAATTAAGCTTCCTGAGAATATAGAGATTACTCCTCAATTATTTGCTGAGGAGCTGGGACTGGTCTTTGAATACCTTCCAGAGCATAAAGCGGCAATTAATACTATCCTGAAAGAATTCAATATTCCTTATATTATTTTAGGCAGTACCCAAAAAAAGAGGAATGTTGTAATTTACCATGGTAATGAAATCAAGTTGGATATTGACACTTGCACCCTGCTTGCCTGGTGGGAGTCAACAAGTGATCAACTTGAGCAGCACCAGATGAATCCATCACTTGCAAAGAAACAAACAGATGCTAACAGCAGATCTGGCCCAGTATATCATCTGTCCTTTCAGCCCGGCAATACACCAGCAGAACTGTTGTCGCGTGTAGAAAAGCCAAGAGTTGCAATCATCCGGGAAGAAGGCAGCAACGGTGATCGAGAAATGGCATCTGCATTCTTTTCTGCTGGATTTGAACCCTGGGATGTCACAATGACTGATTTGCTCAGCAGCAGAAGTAATAATATCTCTCTTGAGAAGTTTAGAGGTGCAGTGTTTGTAGGAGGGTTTTCATATGCAGATGTTTTAGACAGTAGCAAAGGCTGGGCTGGCATAATCAGATTTAATCCAAAGCTGCGGGAAATGTTTGATAATTTCTATGATAGACTGGACACATTCTCGTTAGGTGTATGTAATGGTTGTCAGCTTATGACTCTTCTTGGATGGGTGCCCTGGAAGGGAATTCCTGAAATAAAGCAGCCGAGATTTATCCGCAATCCATCAGGGCGGTTTGAATCACGCTGGGTTACAGTAAAGATTTTAAAAAGTCCTTCCATTATGCTTAAAGGCATGGAGGATTCAATTATTGGTATATGGGTTGCTCACAGAGAAGGTTACCTGCACTGCCAGGATCCTAAGATCTTATCTGATGCGTCCAGTGCAAAACTTACACCAATACTATATGTTGATGACAGGGGAGTGCCTACAGAGAAATACCCGTTTAATCCAAATAGCTCTCCATCTGGTTTTACAGCATTGTGCTCACCAGATGGCAGGCATCTTGCCATGATGCCTCATCCTGAGCGAACATTTCTTCTCTGGCAGTGGCCATGGATGCCCCGGGAATGGAAATCGACTCTGAAGGTTTCCCCATGGCTTAAAATGTTTCAGAATGCTAGAAAATGGTGTGATAAAAACAGTTAATCTGCTCATCCTGCCAGTTTGTTTTAAAAATAATCTTATATAATAGATTCTTTAGTTTATTTTAAATTTCTATTTGTTATAATAAAGTAAGAGCTCGGTTTTTAAAATAGGAAATCTATTTATAGTAGTAAAAAAATTAATTGCAGAAAAATTTACTATAAGGAAAATTAATTATAAACTAAATAGTTGCTATATCAATTAAAAGAAAACAAGCATAATAAACCAAAAGAAATAAACGCAGTCGGTAAGGGAATTAATGAAAGCTGCGGCGTATTTGGTATTTATGCACCTGGTGAAAATATAGCTGAAATTATATTTTATGGGCTTCAAGCACTCCAGCACAGGGGACAGGAAAGTGCCGGAATTGCAGTATCAGATAGAGAAAATATTTTAGTTTTTAAAGATTTAGGATTGGTATCCCAAGTATTTAATAAGCAAAGTTTGGTTCCCCTGCAGGGTTATATAGGAATAGGCCATACCCGTTACTCAACTAAAGGTGAAAATATCTGGAAAAATTCACAACCCCTCTATTCCATATTCAAAGATGAAGCATTTACTATAGCTCATAATGGGAATCTAACCAATACTGAAGAAATTAGGGAAGAACAAATAAAAAAAGGTATTAAATTAGAGACTACTACTGATACAGAGATGATTGCATCACTTATTGAAAGTTCTGGTAAAGCAAGCATAGAAGATGCCATCAAAGAAGCAACTGACAGGATCAGAGGGTCTTACTCATTAGTTATATTGACAAGGGATAAATTAATAGGAATAAGAGATCCACATGGTTTTAGGCCTTTAGTATTAGGTAACTTAAAAGGGAATTATGTTATTGCTTCCGAAACATGTGCTCTCGATATAGTAGATGCTGAGTTTATACGAGAAGTAGATCCAGGAGAAATAATAGTAATAGACAAAAATGGTTTAAGGTCGCAAATGTTACTTCCAGTAGAGAGAATTTCAATGTGTGTTTTTGAGCTTATTTATTTTGCAAGGCCCGATAGTTATATATACAATAAAAATATGTTTGAGGTAAGGCATAAATTAGGACAGGAACTGGCCAGGCAGTATCCAGTTGATGCAGATATTGTTATCTCTGTTCCAGACTCTGGCACACCTTCTGCCATTGGATATTCAGCTGCTTCCAAGATACCTTATGCACAAGGATTTATAAAGAATAGATATATTGGAAGAACTTTTATTCAGCCAACTCAGGAAGTAAGAGAAATAGCTGTAAGGCTGAAATTAAATCCGCTAAAAGATATTATTCGGGGTAAGAGGCTAGTTGTAACTGATGATTCAATAGTTAGAGGGACAACATCAAAAAAAGTTGTTAAAATGCTATACAATGCTGGTGCTAAGGAAGTTCATATGAGAATTACATGTCCCCCATTAGCATATCCCTGTTATTATGGGGTTGACATGGCTACAAAGAAAGAATTTATTGCAAACCATAGAACATTAGAGGATATAAGAAAATATTTAAATGTTGATAGTTTAAAATATTTAACAATTGACGGTATTGTAAAAGCAATAGGAGAACCAAGAAATAAGTTTTGTTTTGCATGTTTTAACGGGGATTATCCAGTACAGATTCCCGAGAATTATAAGTTTGATAAATATTCTATAGATAATAAGGAGAAGGTATCTTCTAATGCCTGGGAAAAATAAGGCATCAGTAAATATAAAAAAATATTCTTACAAGAAATCAGGAGTGGATTTAGATAAAGCTTCTAAAGCCATAGATTTAATAAAAGAATCAGTATCTTCGACTTTTTCAAATAATGTTTTAAATGACCTTTCTTCATTTTCAGGTTTATTTAAACTTGATCTTGCCAAATATAAGAATCCAATACTTGCTTCTTCTACTGATGGTGTGGGTACGAAAATGCTTATTGCCAAAGAGGTAAATAATTATCGGTACATTGGGCAAGATCTTGTAGCAATGTGTATTAACGACATATTATGTAGTGGTGCCATGCCATTATTTTTTTTAGATTATATTGCATGCGGGAAACTACAGCCTGTAAAAATTAAAATAATTGTTGAATCAATTGCTGCCAGCTGCAGGGAATGCAGGACTGCGCTTATAGGTGGAGAAACTGCAGAAATGCCTGACATGTATGGAAAGGATGACATCGATCTGGCTGGTTTTGTAGTGGGCCTGGTTGACAAGTCAGACATTATAAAAAGAGATTTAGTAAATAAAAATGATATTATTGTGGGTGTATCTTCTTCAGGAATTCATAGCAATGGATTTTCGCTGGTAAGAAAGATAATTGATGATGAGAAATTAGATCTGGGTAAAAAATATAAATGGACAGAAAATAAGGTATTATCTGATTTGTTGCTGACACCTACAAAACTGTATTTTAAAATTATTTATGAAATTCTACTTAAAAGTAAAATAAGAATCCACGGTATTGCTCATATAACAGGCGGTGGTTTTTATGAAAATATAAAAAGAGTGCTACCTTTTAATTTAGATGCGGTAGTAAATGAGGGAAGCTGGCAGATACCTCGCATTTTTAAAGTTCTACAGGAAATGGGAAATATCAGCAGAATAGAGATGTTTAGAGTGTTCAATATGGGTATAGGAATGATTTTAATTATATCACCAGATGATTTTTATGATATTAGCAGCATTGCTTCAGAGACGGGAGAAGATATTTATAAAATTGGCAGTATAGTTTCAGGCAGCGGAAATGTAATAATTGCAAAGGGCTAGGAAGGGGCAAGAGAAAATGAAAAAGAAAATAGCGGTTTTTGCTTCAGGATTTGGCTCAAATCTTCAGGCTATCATAGATTATATTGGCAGGGGAAGTTTAAATGGTGAGATTGCTTTAGTATTTAGTAACAATAAAGATGCCTATGCATTAGAAAGGGCAAAAAAACATAAAATACAGACAGTTTGTATGAACCCTAAAGATTTTGCCAGTAGAAAAGAATTTGATTTAAAAATAACTGAGATTTTAAAATCCGAGAAGATTGATTTAATTGTTCTTGCAGGTTATATGCTACTATTGAGCCCTGAACTTGTAGCTATTTTTAAAAATAAGATTATGAATATACATCCTGCCTTACTTCCCTCTTTTAAAGGTACCCATGGAATAAAGGATGCATATGAGTATGGTGTTAAAGTAACAGGAGTAACGGTGCACTTTGTTGATAAGGATTTAGACAGAGGACCAATAATTTTACAGGAACCAGTATATATTGATAATGATGACAGTATGGAAAGTCTGGAGGAAAAAATCCATAGGGTAGAGCATAAAATTTATCCAAAAGCAGTAGAATATTTTTGTGATGATAGATTAGAGATAGTTGGAAGAAAAGTAAAATTAGTATCTGGTTGAATCTAACAATATTAAAGGATTTTTCCCAGTGCGGCAGATAAAAATAAAAAGTGTAGATAAAAATTGTAATTATGTAAAAAAAGGGGAAAAGGAATGGCAGTAAAAGTAAAAAGGGTATTGATAAGTGTTTCAAACAAACAGGGAATAGTTGAGTTTGCAAAAATTTTAGAAGAATTAGATGTTGAGGTTATTTCAACGGGAGGAACCTATCGTGCTTTAAAAGAGGGTGGAATAGGAGTTTTAAAAGTTGAGGAAGTTACTGGTTTTCCTGAAATGCTAAATGGAAGAGTAAAAACATTGCATCCATTTATTCATGGAGGAATATTAGCCGATCGCAGTAACAGAAATCATATTGATGAAGTATTAAAGGCTAAAATAAAGTTGATAGATATGGTTGTTGTAAATCTATATCCATTTAAGGAGACTATATCCCGAGCAGATGTAATCATGGAAGAAGCTGTAGAGAATATTGATATTGGCGGGCCTACAATGATTAGAAGTGCTGCTAAAAATTATAAGAGCGTAGCGGTGATTGTTGACCCCCAAGATTACAAAAAAATTGCTGAGGAATTAAAAAAAGGCAATGGACAAATTTGTGATAGTACCCTTTTTTGTTTGAGTGTGAAGGCATTTCAGCATACATGTGAATATGATAGTGTTATATTTGGTTACTTTGCTGGTAAAAATGAGTACTTAAAAGATTCAAATATAGACTTCAGACATTATCTTGAAATAGGTAATATAAAAGTTGAAAGCGAGCAAATACAGAATGATTTTAAAAAAGAAGATACTTCCGGCCAGTTAAGTAATAATACTTTTAGAAATGATGAGAATAAGTTCAGGGATACATTAAATCTAAAACTTACCAAACTACAGGATTTAAGATATGGAGAGAATCCTCATCAGAAAGGAGCTTATTACAAATTCCAGAATGCAGGCAAAGATAGCTTTGCAAATTGTAAACAACTACAGGGTAAGGAATTATCATATAATAATATCTTAGACAGCAATGCAGCATTTGGAATTGCCAAGGAATTTAAAAATCCTTGTGTTTCAGTAATTAAACATAATAATCCCTGTGGCGCTGCTATATCTGATAATGTTTTAGATGCATATCAGAAAGCATATGAATGTGATCCTGTATCAGCATTTGGAAGTGTTGTCGCCAGTAATATAAAATGGACTGCTGATGCTTCAGAATTTCTTATGGATAAATATGTTGAAGTCTTAATTGCGCCTGATTTTGAGGAAAAGGCACTTGAAATTTTATCTGAAAAGAAGAATTTAAGAATATTGAAAGTGAATTTTAATTTAGAGACTTATATTAATACCCTTGAGTCTGATAGTTATAAACCATGCAGTGTTGATTTGAAAAGTGTTGATGGGGGAATGCTGCTGCAGGATTTTGATTCAGGTATAGATAAGCGTTCTGATATGAAGGTTGTAACTGACGAAAAACCTGACTCAAACCAATGGGAAGATATAATTTTTGGATGGCAGATAGCTAAAAGTGTAAAATCTAATGCCATTGTACTGGTAAAAGGAAAGAGAACAGTAGGGGTAGGTGCTGGACAGATGAGTAGGATTGATGCTGCTAAAATTGCTGTTGAAAAAGCAGGCAGTAATTGCAATGGTTCAATACTGGCTTCTGATGCTTTTTTCCCATTTAAGGATACTATTGAGTTTGTAGCTCCTAAAGGAATTGCAGCTATAATACAACCTGGTGGTTCAGTAAAGGATAGCGAAGTCATAGAATGTTGTAATAAAAATAGGATTTCAATGATTTTTACAGGGAAAAGACATTTTAGACATTAATTTTTTATATTAATATGAATTTATCTGGTATTATTCTGGCAGGAGGAAAAAGCAGAAGGTTTAATTTTAATAAAATAGCAATTAAGATAGGTAAGATACCTCTTTTTATTAATCAAATCTATAAGCTCAGCTTTTTCTGCAATGAAATTTGGGTAAGTACAAATGAGAAAAATTATACTGCAATACACGAAGAAATAAAAAGAATAGAAGATTACCGCAAGTATTTTAATTGCCTGGAAGAAATAAAAGAGATTCCAACAATCAAGGTAATTATAGATGAGGATAGCTTTAAAAATAAAAAATTGACGAATATAGGGCCTATTGGTGGTATTTATTCCGGGTTAAATAATGCTAAGAATTATTATAGTATTGTACTTGCATTTGATATGCCTTTTATAACATATAATCTTCTTAAATTACTGGTGACGGGAAGACAGAGTAATACTAATAAATCTAAGCTAAAAGATGCAGTTGTTATAAAAACTGCTAAAGGTTTTGAGGTTTTATGCAGCTTGTATTCAAAAGGTTGTCTTAATATAATAAAAAGAAATATAGGAAAGAAAAAATATAAAGTATCTGATATATTTAGTGAGGTAGAAGTCAAGATGATTTTAGAGAATGAATTAGAAGGTTATGGTATTGACAAGCTTAATTTTTTTAATATTAACACAAGTAAAGATTATGATGTTTTTATTAGGTTATTTAGTGAGGAGGTATTAAGAAATGATTCCAATAATTTCAATAATAGGTTCTGTAAAAAGTGGAAAGACTTTTTTTATAGAGGCTCTTGTAGGAGAACTGAAGAGGAGAAAATATAAAGTAGGAGCTATCAAGCATTCTGTTCATTCATTTGAGGTTGACAAGCCAGGGAAAGATTCTTTCAGGTTAAAAGAATGCGGTTCTGATATTGGAGGAATATTTTCGAATGATAGCATAGCTTTAGTGGAGAATTTATCGGGTGATGAGGATGTTTATAAGTTGATTTTTGATAATTTCTATAGTACGGATATAGTATTTATGGAAGGGTACAAGAAGGGTAAATTTCCAAAAATTTTAGTTTTAACTTCGGGTGATATTAAAAAAGAGACTGGTAAATTTGGCAAGGATGAAATAATTGCAGTGGTAGGGGAAAGTAAAGTAGAGACTGACCTAAATTATTTTGGAAGATACGAGATAAAAAAAGTAGCAGATTTTCTTGTTGAAAATTTTATAAAAGTCTATGCTGAAAAAGAGATTGAATTATTTGTAAATAACAAGTCTGTAGTTTTAAATTATCAAATGCAGAAAGTAGTTAAAAATGTAATTACTGGAGTAGTTAAGAGCCTCAAAGGTCTGGATGAAGACATAGAAAGTATTGATTTAAGATATAAAAAGAAAAAAAAGTAATACAAATTCTTATATTTTCTAGCATAAATAATTTCAAACCTTAGTTGGTATATAACTCGGCTTATAGACTAACTAATCTTTTTTGAATCAATTAATTTAGAAGGAATA
>JACKQG010001118.1_pt1 | contig 19268 bp, 12 predicted proteins | sample 8237621 | NCBI WGS metagenome assembly JACKQG01 (sample SAMN15677084, study PRJNA649215) | marine metagenome | biome: marine; feature: Black Sea; material: saline water; isolation source: suspended particulate matter (SPM) from the Black Sea western gyre | collected 2013-06-09/2013-06-10 | depth... | reverse complement strand
GCCTGGGCTTTGACTTCGTTTATTTTCTTCTCATGAGCCAGAGCATCTTTGACAGCTTCTTTAATGCTGAGTTCATGCTCATTTTTCTTAGCGGAGATCTTGGCCTCTTTCTCAGTCATCCAGGTCTGGAATTTTTCCTCTGCCTGTTCCTCTGTCAAGGCTCCTTTCTCAACTCCTTTCAACAGATGGTTCTTATACAATACTCCTTTGTAGGAGAGGATGGCTCTGACCGTATCGGTGGGTTGTGCTCCCTTATGCAACCAGTTAAGGGCACTCTCAAAATTGATCTCAATCTCTGCAGGTTTGGTCAGAGGGTTGTAGTAGCCAATTTTTTCAATGAATTTCCCGTCACGTGGTGCACGACCATCCGCAATCACAATGTGGTAAAAAGGTTGTCCCTTCTTACCTCTTCTCTGTAATCTAATCTTTGCTGGCATGTTAGTTCAATGAATTTTATAGGTTAATAAAATGGGGTGCAAAAATAGTACTTAAAATTGAAACAAACAAATAGGTGTGAGGTTGGATGTGAAAGGAATTAGTTTTTAACAAAAGTGGTATAATTTTATCAACACCGAACTTCAGCGGATGGATTTTAAGTACTTTTACAGCGATGAGAGATTTCGTCCATTTACATGTTCATTCACAATATTCTATCCTTGATGGCGCCTGTCATATCAGGGATTTGGTCGAAAAATCCATTGCAGATGGAATGAGGGGAGTGGCCCTGACAGACCATGGCAATTTGTTTGGAGTTAAGGCCTTTACTGAGAAGTGTAACGAGTTTCCCGGTTTCACCCCCATCATCGGGTGTGAGACGTATGTTGCCAGACGCAGCCGCCATAAAAAAACTGACCCGGTCGACCGTAAAGGGGATCACCTGATCCTGCTGGCAAAGAACATGGCAGGATATACCAGCCTGGTGAAGTTGATCTCTCTGGCGTGGATAGAAGGACATTATTATAAGCCCAGGATTGACATGGAACTGCTGAAAGAATACAACGAGGGATTGATTGCCTGTTCCGCCTGCCTGGCTGGGGAGATACCACGGGCTATTCAGGGAGATAACCTGGAACGGGCCGAGAAAACCATTCTGGAGTTTAACGGGATTTTCGGGGAGGATTTCTACCTGGAGTTGATGCGGCATAAAGTTACAGATCCCTCCCGGGATGAAGAGGTGTTTCATCGGCAAGAGATTGTAAATAAGGCACTTATCGAATTGTCAAAAAAGACAGGCGTAAAACTGATCGCGACCAACGATGTCCATTTCCTGAATGAGGCGGATTCTGAAGCTCATGACCGGTTGCTATGTGTCAATACAGGCAAAGTGATGACCGATATCGACAGGCTTCGTTATACAGGCCAGGAGTGGCTTAAATCCAAAGAGGAGATGAATGCACTCTTCGAGGATGTTCCGGAGGCGCTCGACCATACAATAGAGATTCTGGAAAAGATTGAGAAGTTCAGCCTTGACAGAGAGGCGGTTATGCCGGATTTTCCCATTCCGGATGGATTCAAAAATGCTGACACATATCTGCAACACCTCACCTACGAAGGAGCAAAGAAGCGATATCCCGAGATCTCGGATGAGCTACGGGAGCGTATTGATTTCGAGCTGGAAACCATTAAAAAGATGGGTTACCCGGGCTATTTCCTGATTGTGCAGGATCTTCTCAGCGCTGCTCGTGAGATGGGTGTATCCGTCGGTCCCGGACGTGGCTCTGCAGCCGGATCTGTTGTTGCTTTTTGTACCCGGATTACGGATGTGGACCCGCTTCAATACGATCTCCTCTTCGAGCGATTCCTTAATCCCGACCGGGTCTCCATGCCGGATATCGATATCGACTTCGATGAAGATGGGCGTGACAGGGTTTTGAGGTGGGTGATGAACAAATATGGGTCCGACAAAGTAGCTCAGATCATTACATTCGGAAGCATGGCCGCCAAAGGAGCTATCCGGGATGTAGCCCGGGTACACCAGATGCCCCTGGATGAGGTTAACCGGATCACCAAACTGGTGCCAACCCGACCAGGAATCACACTTAAGAAAGCATATGAGGAAACACCGGAGCTCAAAGCGGCCCGGGTATCTGCAAACAAGCTTGTTTCTGAGACGCTGAAGTACGCAGAAGCATTGGAGGGCTCTATCCGGCAAACCGGACTGCATGCTTGTGGTATCATCATTGGCAAAAACAGTCTGATAGAGCATATCCCAATCACCATCTCTAAAGACTCAAATCTCCTGGTCACCCAGTATGACGGAGATCACATCGAGAAGGCCGGGATGCTCAAGATGGATTTCCTGGGATTGAAAACCCTTGCCATCATCAACGATGCAGTAAAGAATGTTAAGAACTCCAAAGGGATCGACATTGATATTGAAACCATTCCCCTTGATGATGAGCTAACCTATCAACTGTTCAGCAAAGGGAAGACCACGGGAATATTTCAGTTTGAATCGGATGGCATGAAGAAGTATCTCAGGGAGCTCAAACCGAATAAAATCGAAGATCTGATTGCCATGAATGCCCTCTACCGGCCCGGACCGATGGAGTATATACCCAGTTTTATCAACCGGAAACACGGACGAGAGAAAATCTTATATGATATCCCTGAGATGGAGACATACCTCAAGGATACATATGGGATTACTGTTTACCAGGAACAGGTGATGTTGTTGAGCCAATTGCTGGCCGGGTTTACTAAGGGGCAAGCCGATTCCCTTCGCAAGGCAATGGCAAAGAAGATCATACCGATGATGAATGAGTTGAAACCAAAATTCATAGATGGTTGTAAACAAAATGGGCACAATGAGAGGAACGTAATCAAGATCTGGAAGGATTGGGAGGCGTTTGCGAACTATGCCTTCAATAAGTCGCACAGTACTTGCTATGCCTATGTGGCTTACCGGATGGCCTACCTCAAAGCCCACTATCCGCATCAGTTTATGGCTGCTGTTCTGAGCCGAAACCTGACCGATCTGAAGGAGATCACCAACTTCATCGAAGAGTGCAAGCGCATGAAGATTCCGGTATTAGGACCTGACGTCAATGAAAGCGAACTCCGGTTTACGGTGAACAAGAGTGATGAGATCCGTTTTGGAATGGCCGGTATAAAGAATGTAGGGGAATCAGCTGTGATGAGTATCATAGAGGAGCGCGCAGAGAATGGTCCCTTTACTTCGATTTTTGACCTGACAACTCGTGTTGACTCCCATGCTGTTAATAAACGTTGTCTTGAAGCGCTGGCCAAAGCCGGAGCTTTCGATGGGTTTGAGAACACACACCGTGCCCAATACTTTTTCCAGGAGCCTTCAGATGAGCACATCTTCCTGGAGAAGGTGATCCGTCATGCTGCTGATTATACAGCCCGGAAGAACTCATCACAGCAATCACTTTTTGGAGAAGATGAGGAGATCGAAATGACTGAACTTCAGTTGCCGGAGTGCCCACCCTGGTCGCGAATAGAACAGCTTCAGCATGAGAGAGAGATTGCCGGCTTCTATATGTCAGGTCACCCCCTGGATGACTTTAAGGTAGAGATGGAGAGTTTCTGTAATATCAACCTTGAGAAACTGAAAGCCAATATGCGCACATTAAAGGGTCAGGATGTTTCATTCGCAGGGATCATTATCGCAGCCAACCATAAGATAGGCAAGAACGGAAAACCTTACGGATCTTTTACAATGGAAGACTACCTTGACACAATGAATCTTTTTATCTACACGGAAGATTATCTGAAATGGCGTCATTTGCTTGAGGATGGGATGTATGTTTTTATGAAGGCAAAGGTAGAGAGCAGGTACGATGCACCTGATCAATTTCGGGTAAAAATCTCCAGCATGACACTCCTCTCGGAAGTGATGGAGAAACATGCCACGAGTTTTACCGTAACAATAAACCTGAACGAATTGACAGAGGGATTGATCATGAAGACATATGAGGTAGCCAAACAGAACAGGGGAAAGTGCAATCTGCGAATAAGGGTGGTGGACAGGGACAACGATCTGGCTATCGACCTCCCATCACGAAAATACAAAGTGAACTCCAGGGCAATGATGGATGTGCTGGCAGATTCTGAAGAGCTGGACTCAAGGGTATCTCAGGAATAAATCGTATTTTTGCACTCAATCTAAAATCGAAAATTGAAAAGCTATGTTTGAAACTTTCACTGATGCTAACTTTGATGAAAAGGTCATCAAAGCGGATAAATTAACCGTTGTAGACCTGACTGCTGAATGGTGTGGCCCCTGCCGGATGGTTGGACCGATCGTTCACGAATTGGCAGATGAATATAGCGACCGGATTATTGTCGGTGAGCTAAACGTAGATGAAAACCCCTCAACCACTGCGACTTACCGGGTACGTAATATTCCTACTGTACTATTCTTCAAAAACGGAGAGGTGGTTGATAAGCAGATAGGTGCTGTTCCAAAGGCTAACTATAAAGCAATTATTGAAAAACACCTTTAATAGATGCTTGATGCTGGATACTAGATTCTGGATTTTGTATGCGTTAACCTGATGATCTAGGATCCAGGATCCAGGATCCTAGATCTTTTCAATGTCTGAAAACCTTGATCAATCCCGTCTGGAGCAGTTCAGCTCCCTGGAGTTTCTTGCCCGCCAGGTGGTAGAAGGTTTCATTACAGGACTTCATAAGAGTCCGTTTCACGGTTTCTCTGTCGAATTTGCCGAACACCGACTCTACAATACGGGTGAGTCGATCCGGAATATAGACTGGAAGCTTTACGGCCGTACTGACCGTCTTTATATTAAGCGGTATGAGGAAGAGACCAATCTGCGGTGCCAGGTCCTGATCGACAACTCTTCCTCCATGTATTACCCGGTTCTGGAGAAACCGGATATTGATCATTGCAATAAAATCACCTTTTCGATCTATATCAGTGCAGCACTTATCTATCTTTTTAAAAAGCAGAGGGATGCGGCCGGATTGAGTATCTTTTCGGATCAGATCGAATTGCATACACAGGCTAAATCGAGTAATATCCATCACAAGTATCTTTTTAGCGAGCTGGAGAAACGAATCCACCCGATAGCTCCTGATACCCGGAAAAGAACGGCTATAGCGGATACTATTCACGAACTGGCAGAACGGATTCATAAACGGTCACTGGTAATTATATTCAGCGATATGTTCGAGAACAGCTCTAATCATGATGAGCTCTTTGCAGCCCTGCAACACCTCAAACACAACAAGCATGAAGTGATCCTGTTCCATGTAACTGACCATTCGAAGGAGCTCGATTTTTCATTTGAGAACAGGCCTTCCCGGTTTATTGATGTGGAGACGGGTCAACAGATCAAGCTTTTCCCATCCCAGGTGAAGGAACAGTATATGGAATCGGTAAAACGATTCATGGAGAATTTGAAACTTAAATGCGGGCAATATCGCATAGACCTTGTAGAAGCTGATATTAATGTGGGCTTCGAGCAAATACTATTGCCTTATCTGGTAAAAAGAAATAAGTTATTTTAGCATTGAATTATGGAGATAACATCCAGATATAATCCTTCGTTGGTAGAATCCAAATGGTATGAGTACTGGATGAAACAAGGTTACTTCCACTCAGAACCCGACGACCGGGAACCTTACTGTATTGTCATCCCACCCCCAAACGTGACGGGTGTGCTACACATGGGACATATGCTCAACAATACGATCCAGGATATATTGGTTCGGAAAGCAAGGATGGAAGGGAAGAATGCTTGCTGGGTGCCGGGAACAGATCATGCCTCGATTGCCACCGAGGCAAAAGTCGTATCAAAATTGAAGAAGGAGGAGATCGAGAAATCGAATCTGTCGCGGAAAGAGTTTCTTGATCATGCCTGGGAATGGACGGAAACCCATGGGGGGATGATTCTGGAACAGCTGAAAAAACTGGGTGCTTCCTGCGATTGGGAAAGGACTTGTTTTACCCTGGATGAGGCCCGCTATGAATCGGTCATCGACGTTTTCATTGACCTGTATAACAAAGGATTGATCTATCGTGGAGCCCGGATGATCAACTGGGATCCCAAAGCCTTAACAGCTCTCTCCGACGAAGAGGTAGTATACAAGGAGGTGAAATCGAAACTCTATTCTATCAAATACCAGGTAGAAGGGCTGGAAGATGAAGAAGATGAGGAAACAGAATGGGTTACAATTGTGACTACGCGGCCTGAAACAATCCTTGGAGACACTGCAATATGCATGCATCCCGACGATGAAAGATATACACATCTGAAGGGAAAGAGGATCCTGATCCCTTTGATTAACCGCTCGGTGCCGGTGATATTTGATACATACGTTGATCGTGAATTTGGCACCGGAGCCCTGAAAGTTACTCCGGCACATGATGTTAATGATTACAACCTGGGATTGAAACATAAACTTGAGGTAGTCGATACCTTCAATCCGGACGGGACCCTGAGTGCAACTGCTCAACGTTATATTGGTGAAGACCGGTTTGTGGTTCGGAAGAAAATCATTCAGGATTTGAAAAAAGCAGGCCATCTGGTGAAACTCGAAGATTATGAGAATAAGGTTGGATATTCTGAACGAACGGATGAAGTCATAGAACCGCGTATTTCTGTACAGTGGTTTCTGAAGATGAAAGAATTAGCTAAACCTGCGCTTGACGTAGTGGAGAGCGATACGGTTTCCTTTCATCCGGCAAAATATAAAAACATGTATCGCCACTGGATGGAGAATGTGCAGGACTGGTGTATCTCACGTCAACTCTGGTGGGGTCATCGCATCCCGGCATGGTATCTGCCTGATGGAACTGTTATTGTAGCGAAAACCAGGGAAGAAGCATTTGAAAAACTTCAGTCACCAGTCACCAGTCACCAGTCACCAGCCACGATTCACGATCTCATCCAGGACGAAGACGTCATGGACACCTGGTTCTCCAGCTGGTTGTGGCCCATCTCGGTCTTCGACGGCATCCGGAAACCGGATAATGCGGATATTAACTATTACTACCCTACAAACGATCTGGTCACCGCGCCCGAGATTATCTTCTTCTGGGTAGCAAGAATGATCATGGCAGGGTTGGAGTACCGGCAGGATATTCCTTTCCACAATGTCTATTTCACTGGTATCGTACGGGATAAGATGGGCAAAAAGATGTCGAAATCACTGGGCAATTCACCCGAGCCTCTCTATTTGATTGATCAATATGGCGCCGATGCTGTCAGAATGGGAATGCTTCTCTGTTCACCGGCAGGAAACGACCTTCTCTTTGATGAAGGTCTGATCGAGCAGGGACGCAACTTCTGCAACAAGATGTGGAATGCACTTCGTTTGGTAAAGAACTGGCAGGCAGATGATCAACTGAGACAACCCGAATCAAACCAGGTCTCTGTAATATTGTTCGAAAGTGTGTTGGCTGAATCCCTGAAAGAGATCAAAGAATTGTTTGCATCGTATAAGCTTTCGGAAGCTTTAATGGCGATCTATAAACTTTTCTGGGACGACTTCTGTTCATGGTATCTCGAAATGGTTAAGCCTGCATATCAGAAGCCCATTGATCGTCAAACGCTGGCTTCTACTATCAATTTCTTCGAAGAGCTTGTTCTGATCATTCATCCGTTCCTTCCCTTTATCACAGAGGAGATCTGGCAGTTATTACGCGAGAGAAAAAAGGGTCAGTCCATCATGGTTTCCAGGATACCGGATGCCGGATACCGGATACCGGATACCGGATTGTTGAAGTCGTTTGAGTTTGCCCGGGAAGTGATCACTGCTATCCGTACAGCAAGGAAAAAGAATAATCTTCCACTGAAGGAGACCATCAGGTTAATGATCAGGAAAAAAAACGATGAGCCGGTCGATCACACGTTTGATGACCTGGTTGCCAAATTGTGTGGGATTGAAGAGTTGAGTTATGTCAGGGAAAAACAACCCGGCACGGTATCATTCATTGTACGTACTACTGAGTTTTACATTCCTCTCACAAGCCAGGTTAATCTGGAAGAAGAAATTCAAAAGCTTCAGGATGAGCTGAAGTACACCCGCGGTTTTCTGGCTTCAGTAGCGAAGAAACTCAAAAATGAGAAATTCGTAAGGAATGCTCCGGAGAAAGTAGTTACTTCAGAACGAAAGAAGCATTCCGATGCGGAAGCACGGATCCGGGTGCTGGAGGAGAAGCTGAAAGAATTGACGTAGATTGCACATGATTACACAATATTAAAACAAATGATAGTGGCAATAATGAGCAATTCTTCTCAGTCTTTCTTCCAGTGAACGTCTCTCTGGGGGAATGGAATCACGATCCCGTGTTCATGAAATTTTTTCCTGATGTTGAATCTAATATCGCTCTTGATATTCTCGATCCAGAACATGTTGTGGCTCCAGAAGAGGATCTCAAATATCACCGCACTGTCGCCAAAGTCGATGATTCGTACAATAGGCTTGATCTCAGGTTGATCGTTGATCACTTCAGTATGCTCGGAAACACATTGATATAAAATGTCCCGAACCTGCACTTCATTACAACTGTATGAGACTCCGACCTGAACGTTGAATCGTGTAGGCTTCAGGTTATGACTCCAGTTGATTACATTCTCATTGATGAACTTATGGTTGGGGATGATCATCACTGTTCCATCTCGCGTATGCAGTGTAGAAGTTCGTAACCGGATCTCTTTGATCCTTCCAACAATACCTCCGACATCTAATACATCATCCACTTTGATGGTCCCTTCAAACAGGATGAATATGCCCGAAACGATATCCTGAAATATCTGTTGCAGGCCCAGCCCCATTCCTACCAGAAGTGCTGCAGAACTGGCTATCAGGATGGTCATCCGGATGCCGATCGCTTCAATGATCACCACGATGGCAATGATCCATAATAAATATCGAACCAGTAAAAAGACCGAGTACTGCCTTCCAGCGACATGCTTGTCTTTGGAAATAGTTCTCAGAACCAGTCGCTTGATAAGGAACAGGATTAACCAGGTCGCGATGATGATGACCAGGAGGATAAACAATTCGGAAACGGTAAGAGAGAAGTTTCCAATTTCGAGGAGATGGTATTCCAGGAACTCTTTGAAAGTCATATTGAAATAAGCTTAATCAGCTATCAAAGATAATACAAAACCTCGTGAATTCCTGCACTGAGAAATCACTCTTTGATAAATACATAGGAAAGGATGTTTGCGCCCATCTTTAGTGCGTTCATTCTGGTAGCATCTGAATCTTTATGCACCTGCTGGTTTTCCCAGCCATCACCCAGGTCACATTCATAGGTATAAAAGCAGACCAGCCTTCCCTCCCATAGCAGTCCGAAACCCTGGGGCGCTTTGTTGTCGTGTTCATGGATTTTAGGCAGGCCGTTCGGGAAATCATATTTCTGGTGATATATTAGGTGAGAAAAGGGCAATTCAACGAATTCAAGTTCGGGGAAAACCAGCTTCATCTGAGGACGAATAAATTTATCCAGGCCATAGTTGTCGTCAATATGTATGAATCCTCCGGCAATCAGGTATTCCCGTAAATTCTGAGCCTCTTTGACAGAGAAAAGGACATTGCCGTGTCCGGTGAGATGCACGAATGGGTAATTGAAGATCTCTCTGCTTCCTATATCCACTGTTGCGATCTCTTCGCTGATATTGGTTCCCAGGTTCCGGTTGACAAATTTTACAAGATTGGGCAGAGATGTGGGATTTGCATACCAATCACCCCCACCCCGGTATTTCAGCAAAGCGATCTGGTAGGAGGGAGGTGTTGCAGCGAGAGCTGAAAACAATATTAGTAGCAGAAATATATTACGTTTCATTTGATCTGAAATCCAGTAGCAAAGATAGTTGAAATTGGCATGATTAAATTTGTGTCAGCAGACAAATCGTATGACACGCCACTACCCCGGCTGTTTCTGTTCGCAGCCGGCTGTTTCCCAGGCTGACAGGGATGAACCCGGCTTGTTTTGCCTGTTCGATCTCTTCCGGTGAGAAATCGCCTTCGGGACCGATGAGAATGAGAGTAGAAGAGCCAGGCAGGTAGGCCTTCTGGAGCAGATCCTCGTTGCCAGTCTCACAATAGGCGATGAATTTTTGTCCATCGAATCCCTTGTGAATGAGTTCATTGAACGAAGTTGTCTGATTAATTTTAGGGAGCCGGCTTTTAAGCGATTGTTTCATGGCTGTAATGAGGATCTTATTGAGACGGTCAGTTTTCACAACTTTCCGCTCAGAATGAGAACAGATCAGGGGTGTGATCTCATCAATTCCGATCTCTGTAGCTTTCTCCAGAAACCACTCAAACCGGCTGATATTCTTCGTGGGTGCAATTGCGATGTGTAGTTGAACGGGATTTGCTTGTGTCTCTTCTGTTGAGAGAATCCTGACCATGCATTTTTTGGGGGATGCGGAAGATATCTCGCACTGGTATATTACACCCTTTCCGTTGGTTAGAAAGAGCTCATCGCCTTCCATTAGCCTCAACACCCTGTGAATGTGCTTTGACTCCTCTTCAGGTAGTTGGTGAAATGGTTGTTCAATATCCGGGGAATAAAAAAGATTCACGACCCTGTCTCTTTGTTATAACGTTTCAGATAAAACCCATTCGTGTGTGCAAAATAGTAGGTCAATGCAACAAACAGGATCAGAGTGGAGATCAGGTACATGCCCGGGAATCCGATCAACTCCGACAGGAATCCCAGTCCCAGGGAGCCGGCTCCAATCCCGAGGTCAAATGCCGTTATCAGTGTGGCGTTAATGGCTCCACGACGTTTGAAGTCCACAATGTTGTTTCCCATCGCCATAAGTGTTGGGATCAGAATTCCTGCTCCAATTCCAATCAGGATGGCTGAAATCAAGAACCCTGCAGGCGATGTGAACCAGCCGAGGATGAAGAATCCAATGATGGAAAGGATAAATCCTGTCATCATGATATATGTTGGCCCATATCTATCAAGGATTTGGCCTGCGAAAAGGCGGGAGATGGTAACACCTCCTGCCAGGATGATAAAAAAGGTACCTGCAAGTTCCAATCCCAGGTCTTTATCAAAAAGAGTGATGAAAGAAAACACCCCGCCATAGGCGGCACCGAAGAGAGCCAGTGGAATGGAGATCGGCACTCCTCTCGGTTCAATAAATTGCTTCCAGGTATACCGAACCTTATCTCTTTTTCCTATAAATACAGGATACCTGACGAATGTGGCCAGTACCAGTCCGCAGAAGGAGAAGAGCGCAGCAGTCATAAACATGGTGAGATATCCAGTCGCCTCCAGGATAACCAGTGCCAATACTGGTGCGATAGCCATAGAGAGCGTAAATGAAATGCCGAAATAGCCGATACCACGGCCGCGCTTATCAGGAGGGATTACATCAACTACCACAGTCATGCTGGAGGTTGTGGTCACTCCCCACGAAAATCCGTGGAAAAAACGTAGAGCCAGCAGGAAGAGAAAAGATGACATCAACGGATAAACGGCAATCGTGAGAGTAAATACCAATAGTGAGATAAGGAATATCCATTTTCTTCCCCAGGTATCGAGTGCAATTCCTGTAAATGGTCTGATAATCAGTGCAGAGACAGTATAGATAGCAAGAATGTATCCAACGTCACTTGGCTTTGCATGAAGCTCTTCAACGACATAAATAGGTAGGGTAGGAATCAGGAAATAAAATCCGATAGCCATCATCAGGTTACCGAACGCCAGGAGTATGAAGCTTCTGTTCCAGAGGTGACCTTGGTGTTCTGAACCCATATAACAGGTGGTTATTCAGGACGTGGTGTTGAGTTCCCTCCATCCAGGACCCAACGCCAGGCACCATCTTTCTCTTTCCGCCAGATGGTGATGTAGTTGCCGTACCGGATCTCGTTATGGGCAAAATCATATAATTCGTACGAACCAAATGTGTATCCCAGGTCACCTGAACGGCTTACCTCTGCTTTTGTAGGTACCCAGGTCAGGCGGAAGCCATCGTCGGGAGCTGATTGAAAGCTTTCTCTCAGGGCATCTTTTCCGATGACCGGGAATCTACCTTCCTGAAGTTTTATCACATCATTAGCAGCATAATGAAGGAAGGCAGCATGCGTCCCCTCCTCCGCACTCATAGCAGAGAAAGCCCTGTCGGTACTTAAGACCTCTTTCCGGGCCTCTTTCTTTCTATCCTCGGATGACATACAAGAGGCCAGGATTACAAATGCTGACAAAAGGAAAAACAGGTTTTTCATGCGAACCTCCTTCTATTGAATGATCACTTTTCTGACAATTGTTTGTACTTCTGATCGGATTCTCAACAAATAGATTCCTTTGGGCAGTTGCGGACGAGTTATTTCAACCTCTTCTTGCTGGTTCTTCAACACTGTTTGATATACGACAATACCCTGTAAACTCATCAATTCACAGAAGCCATTTTTCAATCCGTTGACAGCAACCCGGAATGATCCGGTAGTTGGATTTGGATAGATCAACACAGAGGCGTGTTGATCCACAGCCGGAATGGCAGCGCAGGCATCAATCATAATAATTATCGTATCAATATCCTGGCAGTTGAATACATTGGTTATTGTCACCCAGATGGGGTGCACACCTAATCCCAGGCCGATGGAGTCTACGATGATCGTTTGTGTCGTTTCGCCTGTTGACCAGAGAAACGAACAATCGGGGTTTCCGGCATCCAGAATGACTGAGTCCAGAGGACAGATGGTTGTATCTGCGCCAAGGTAAACAACCGGGGCTTCTTGGACGGTTATTGTGATGCTGTCGCTGAAAGGACCTTCGCCACACGCATTCACCTCTTTTACCTTCAGGTAAGCATCACCACTATACGTATCGTTCCAGTCGATTGTGCAGGTTACCCAAACACCGGATATACTTCCGGCAACCTCAGGGGTAAGTTCCCAGATGAAACTGGTAGCTCCTGATGTACCGCTTGTAGTATATTCCGACTGTACATTCTGACAAACGATATCCGGTCCGGTCGGTATGGTAGGTTTTAAAGGCAATCCACTAACGTTGATAAAGTCTTCTTTTGTCAGGGAGGCCTGTGTGAACTGGTTCATCACAGTGAGAGTGACATCATAGAGACCCGGAATGTTGTAAATGATATTGGTTGGATTTTGCGATGAAGATGTTGAGGGTGTTCCGCCGGGAAACTCCCAGAGCCAACTTGTCGGATCACCTGATGTTTCATCTGTAAAGTTCACGCTTTCTCCGTGGCAGGGAGTGTTATTGCTGGCAATAAAGTCGGCGATCAGCGGAAGGGTTAGGATCTCAATAGCATCCAGGTCAAAGCCTGCATTGTCTGCGTTGGTAGGCCCATTCCCATCATCGGTAAGTTTGATATACCTGGCATTGGAAACAGGACCAATAGCGAGGTCAAAACCCGTTGTTCCTGTACCGTCGCCCAAAGAGGTCCATGGACCGTCCGGATCCTGACCAGCATGGACTGTATATCCTTCCGGAGAGATGTCCCCTTCAAATACAATAAAATCGTTACCTATACCATTAAAGATTGTGTCTCCCATATCAACAACAACAACCCCGCTTCGTCCCAGGCTGTAGTTGATGGAGTCGGGAGGGCCGATGAGCCCTGGCACCCAGCACTCATCCTGATAGGGGACGGGCTTTGGGGGATAATACGGGATCACAGTAGAAAGAGCCCGGAGTGCATAGCGTTCATTGGTAGGAGTAAGCTCGATATCCGTGACTACAGATCCTTGAGAAGGTACTGTGATACCGGTTATTGTTTGGGTTATGTATCCGTTTGCTTTGACTGTAATTGAGTAGGTGCCAGGCAACACATATTTATGGTAGTCACCCACAATGGGATCGCTGAAAACCGGGTAATAGCCGCTTACAAACACCTCTGCTCTCACCGGGCTTCCGGTAACGGAGTTGGTGATTACACCTTCAACACCCCAACCTACTCTCTCGATCATCGTTGTAATAGCCGGGACATTGTAGTTATAATAGATCGGAATCAGGTATGCAGGTGGTTCCTTTAGATCTGAGATCTCCATCGACCAGCCAACCTGACCTAGGGAGCCGTAATTGAAGTCTTTAGTGGCTCCGAAGATTTGGTACATAAACACACACCCCTGACCATATATCAGGTTGTTATATCCGGAAGAGTCGGCATAGATAGAAGCCAGGTTGCTGAGGTGGGCCCAATCCGGGGGTTGTTCCATCCGGTAACTCCAGGGTAGTGAGATGGCCTCGATCCCCCCATGGAAATTATTATACAGGACAAAACTGTTATCCAGCCAAAGGTCCCGGAGGATTTGTGTCTCAGGTTGTGAGAAAGGCGAGGTGCTATATCCTTCTCCTCCCCACATGAAACCGATATCCCGGTTCAGATCAACCCAATTGGAATTATATCTGCTTCCATTGGCGAAACCATCCGGGTTAACCAGGTAGTAGAGCCAGATCTCCCGGTTGTTTATGATGTCAGTATAGGTTGGATTGGATCCGTAACCGATGCAAATTTCACGAGCATATCGAATGCAGATCTCCGGACCCATAATCTCGTTCCCATGGATCCCGCCATCGAAGAGAATCTCCGCTTCATTCTCATCAACGTTAACGTTATCACTAATTTTCAGAACTGCCAGCTGACGTCCTTGCGGAGTGGTGCCAAGTATGATTTTCTTGCAGATATCAGGAAAATTAGTGGCCAGACTATCTGACAGTTCGACAAGTTGGTTATAATTGTGATAACTCTCCAGCACAGCCTGGTCCCAGAAATTCCTGCTTTGGGCATTCAGGTCAGCATTGGTTATGATGAACTCCAAGCCGGAAGTTTCAAGCTTTTTCAGCTCATCCGGAGTGATGTAGACCCATGCTTCTGTAGCAGATGCAGGGTCAGCCATTAAATTCAGGCTTTTAAAAGTAACAGCATCCTTGTCTGAGTAGATAAAGACCCTGGCTTCCATCTCTCCTGGTCTCCAGCCCGTTTGTCCCTTCAAAAAGGAGGAGAATAGGATGAGTATGAGTATGAGGATTCCAGGTAAGGTTTTCATATTTATGTGTGTGGTCTCTATTCTCTGACAATTTTTTCGATAAAGGTTGCCTGGTTGGTGATGACCTTCAGAAAGTAGATTCCTTTAGCCATGCTTGCCAGGTTCAGCTTCGTGTTGACAGCACGATTACTTCCTTCAACCTGCTCAGCCAGTATAGTCTGCCCCTGCATGTTGTAAACCAATACGGTTGCCGTTCCTGTCATCTTTTCGATAACCAGATTAACGACTCCGGTTGTTGGGTTTGGATAGATGCGGATGGTATTATCTCCGTGAATAGGATCTGGAATACCGACTGTACCACTGATTATAATGTCATCGAGGAATAGGTTGTTCCCTCTTCGGTTATATGATTCAAAAGCGATCTTAACGTTATCTTTTCCTGTAAATGCATTGAGATCGATCGTATAACAGTTGACTCCGTAACTTCCCCCACACCAGTCGTTTTCGTCTTCCGGATAGAAGGGGTCCATCGTGGGTTCATGCGTTACGAATGTGTTTGGCGTATTATCGGGGCCAGTGGCAAATATCCGCATCCAGGATGTTCCACAATCATCCGAGCCAAGAATGATCAGCGAATCTTTCAGTACATCACGCTGTGCATATGCATGACGGAATGAGAGCACAATGTTGTAGTAATTGGTCAGATCAAGTGCCGGGCTGATTAGTTGATCGCGTTGGGTCATATAGGCATAGTTGAAAAAGTTCATCCAGGCAGCTTTGTTTTCAGCGGTGGTTCCAGGTACAGAGATTGTATCCCAGGTCATCCGTTGATCCGGATTATTGATGCTCCAGAATTGCAAATCAAATCCCTCTTCAAAGTCATCCACAAAAGGAAGCTGATACCCACCATTCAAGATGAAGTCAGGTTTTGTTATAGAGGAGGTACCTGTTGAATTCTCTGCTGTCAGCGTTACTGTATAGGCGTCATTTTGTGTGAACGTCACGATGGGATTCTGACTGTTCTGGGTTGTTCCCTGGAGATAGATCACATAATTGGGTGAGAATTCCCAGGTCCATGAAGTCGGACAGAAATCCGTTAGGTCAGTAAGTTGAACTGCTTCACCTCCACAAATGACATTTTTATCTGCTTCGAAATCAGCATCGGGCAGCAGTGCATCATCTACGGTGATGTAATCGATTTTGATGGTGGTATCTGATCCTATTTCATTACTGGCAATCAACTGAACCATATACGTACCCGGAGTGATGTAGATAATATTCTGTGGATTTTTTACAGTAGATGACGAAGGTGTCCCTCCTTCAAATGTCCACTCCCATTCCGTTGGAACACCGCTGGATAAATCGATGAAATTGACTTCACAGCCGGCGGGGATAAGGATTTTGTCGGCTTCAAAATCGGCAGCCGGCATAGAGTGGAGCATGTCAGATCCCCAGAGTCCGCGTCCATAGGAACTGGCACGGATTGCATCCATGGCGACAGAATCATCGTCGTAGAAGATGTCTAGCTCGGTCACAATAACACTGACGGGCAGCCCTTCACTGAAAGGAATCCAGTCTGACATAGAGGCATCTTTATAATAGACACCCGCATCTGTCCCCACATAGAGTCCTTCAATGGCATTATTGTAATAGGCAATGGAACTGATGTGAATAGTTGGCAAGGTGCCAGTGATATCTGTCCAGCTAACTCCTTTGTCAGTTGATTTATAGACACCATTACTGATAGTCATGTAGACAATATCGGGATTAGTTGGATGAGCCTCAATGTCGGTAGGGGCACCTGAACCCGGAGCATAGGTGGTTAGGTCTATCCAAGTGGGGGCGGCATCGTTACAGTTATCCGACCTGAAGAACTTAGTGTCATAACGGGCTACATAAAGTATGTCGGTATTGGCAGGTGATTGTTCAACAACAACACAGTTGCTTCCGGTGCCGAAGTCGGTAATTTTTGTCCATGTCAGCTGGTATTCACGTATATTCTCACTTCTCCATACGTTTTTGAATCCTACGAACATGGTTTCCGGGTTTGTTTCATGAAGGATGAATGGAGTTACCCAGGCACCACTCTCATTAATTCCGAAGGTACCGTTTCCGGCAATCTTCATTTGACTAGCATTATTGTATTTGCGGAAGATGTCTCCATAGTATATTGTATGATATGTCCAGGCAGCATCAGTATAGTCAATGGCACATTCCATGCCATCCCCTCCGCCGGTAGCTACCCATTCGGGTATCAAATAGGTATAGGTTCCGTTATCCTGAAATCCGTTGATCACTTTCTCTTTTATAGTTTGAGCTTGCCCCAGTTTGTAAATTTGGCCAATCGTCATGGTTTCAGTATGATCGGTCCACGTGCTTCCGCCATCATCCGTATCGTATATGCCCCCGTCATTACAGGCATAAAGTTTTCCGTCGTAGGGAGAATATCTGAGCATATGACAATCAGCATGTACCTCAGCTACACTGCATCCTCCATACCAGTGGCAATTGATCTCCCATGTAATTCCTCCGTCGGTTGATTTCCAGACATTGACACCACCGACAAAGATGATCTCAGGATCAACCGGATCGGCTGCAATCGAGAGGTCATACCACCCCTGGCCGCCATTTCCCGAACCAGTGCATGACCAATCCAGGATGTTGGGAGATGTAGAGCGCGTAGTGAACGTGAGTCCGGCATCAGCAGAGCGGTAAAGGCCTTTGAATCCACTACTACCATTCGATTGTACGAAATATACATAATTTGGATTAGCCGGAGTTACCGCGATGACACCGCGCTGCCCTCCTGTCAATCCGGCTGTAACCTGGGTCCACGAGACACCATTATCGGTTGATCTGAAAAAGCTTGCACCTGTAGCAGCATAAACAATATCCGGATCTCCGGGTTTGAAATCCAGATCTTTAAAGTTGCCTGTTCTGGATTGTGTCCAGTTAGCACCTGCATCGGTCGTCCTGTAGATACCTCCGCTGGTAGCGGCTACCATGATCTGGTTGTTGGTAGGGTGTTGCAGGATGTCTCCCACGGTTCTGGACCCCATTCCGGTATTCCACTGGACCCATGTCAAGCCTCCGTCAATGCTTTTGAATACACCCAATCCGGGTGCATCTCCGGCATCTCTGTCACCTGTCCCGATGAAGATGATATCGGGGTTGGCCCAGTCCACAACGATTGATGAAACACCGAGAGTGGGGAGTGTATCTGTATGTGTCTCCCAGTTTTGCCCTCCGTCGCTGGTCATCCAGAAGCCTCCTGATGGGGCTGCAACGTACCATTTTTGAAGATCAGTTGGGTGAAATTCAATGTCATTGAGCCTGCCAAGTCCTTCATATCCGGCGGGACCTGGTAGTGGGATATAAGCTGGACCCAATGAAATCCAGTCTCCTGCAACAGAACGAATGTTTGTTATGTAATCCGTGTATGTTTTGTATGTGGCACCGGGTGACGGTTTGATCCCATCGGCGGTAACACGGGAACGCATCATATATTCCCAGCGCTTAAATACTTTCCAGCCGCATCCTCTGGTGATAGGCCGGTTTTCCCAGTATCTGTTAAATGCTTCCTGGGTAACAAAGAAGTTAGCATCAGGATCCTGCATCATCTCTATCCAGTAAGGATAGTCAGCAGCATTAGCCGGAACGGCCGTGAATTGAGAAGAGGTCTGTGATTCACCATATAAAGATATGAAAATCAACCCCAGAGCGAGAAGGAAGAACTTTTTCATAAGGCAAGGAAATAATGGTTTGGTTTATCTTACAAAGATAATGCTTTTTCATTGAGTGCCTTTACCTTTTCTCTCCCTGCTGATTTGGTATATTCCGCGAAGGAGGACAACACTGGCGATGATTGTGATTCCCAAAACAAAATATTCAATGTTCTCTGATGCATTCGGGATGATATGACCGGCCAGATATCCGAGCGGAACCATTGACCAAACCCATAGAAAAGCGCCGGCTACATTAAAGAAAACAAACCGCCGGAAGCCCATATCTGAGGCACCTGCCAGGATGGGGACAAATGTACGGACGACCCAAACGAACCGACCGGCAATCAGAGAAAGACCGCCATATTTCTGATAAAACAACCGGGTTTTCGTAAGGTGTTTTCGTTTAAAGTACCAGGTGTCTTCTTTTGTGTTCAGTTTTTTTCCAAAAAACCTCCCGGTGTAGTATCCGGCCAGGTTTCCGGCGATGGCAGCAGCCGTGATTGTAAACAAGAGCAAGAAAATATTGACATCCAGCAAATCAGTTCCGCATAACAAACCGGCACTGAACAACAGTGCGTCACCGGCAAAGATAAAGCCGAAAAAGATCCCTGTTTCCAGGAACACGAT
>JACKQG010003480.1_pt1 | contig 19270 bp, 13 predicted proteins | sample 8237621 | NCBI WGS metagenome assembly JACKQG01 (sample SAMN15677084, study PRJNA649215) | marine metagenome | biome: marine; feature: Black Sea; material: saline water; isolation source: suspended particulate matter (SPM) from the Black Sea western gyre | collected 2013-06-09/2013-06-10 | depth... | reverse complement strand
CCTCATCTGTTATTTCTACCGCCGTTTTGATGGCTCGAAGTTCGCTTTCATCTTTTACAGCGGCAATTTCCTCTACATACCGGAATGTGGGTTCCCAATCGACAGAGGGAAAGAGTTCCCCCAATCGATTCATCTGGTTTACCGTCAAATATTCCCCTTCAATTCCAAGGGACATGCTATTTTTTATCAGATCGTTCTTTTGGATGATATTCTCGTGCCGACCTGACCCAATGATAATCTCCATCTCTTTCACCTGTTTTTTAGACTGTGTCAGGTATCTGCCATCGCTAATAAAAAATGCTTTGTCGGAATAAATCAAGCACGAGCCACTCGACCCAGTAAATCCAGAAAGATAGCGAACATTCGGCATATTTGTTAATAATATCCCGTCAAGTGAATCTTCTGCAAGTTTATCACGGAGTTGTTTAACCCTCCTATTGGTAGCGGACATCTATCTCTTTCCTCTCTGCTTCTTCAAGAGCTTCTCTAATTTCTCTCTTTCTTTACTAACACGTTCAATATCCACTCCTGGTTTTTTCGACATGACGGCAATAACTTCCAAGGCGCGTTCATATAATCTCTGATCTTTTAATACAGTCACTAAGGTAAATGTAGCTATTTCAGGGCTGATACTCAGCGCCAATAACTCATGATCTAAGGAACCCCTCTTCGAAGATTTCTCCTTTGGAAGTGTTGTTATAAATTTCTCTTTATGTTTTTCTTTGTTTTCTATTTCCTCGAGCTGGTCCAAAGCTCGTTGATTCTGGCTGTCCATTTTTAGAATTATTTTATACAGTTTTCTTAAAGTATTCGAAGCTCGACCTAATTGCTCCTGTACATCTGCAAGATGGATATAGGCATTGTAGTAATTAAAGTCCATTTTGATGATCTGCTTTAAGATTTTCTCGGTTTTTATCAGATCTCCTTCCATCATAAATATTCTGGCTTCGATAAATTGTCCTTCCAGTGAGTTTGGATGGTGCTCAAGACCAATCTTACAGACTTTATGGGCTCGCTCATAATCTCCATTTAGCAGATAGTGCTCCGCCAGTACGGGAAAGAGAGCCGTGTCAAACTTTTCGGCGAAATAGTATTCAAGGTCTTTTAGATTTTTTTGTTTCATAATTACAGTGGAATATTTCCATGTTTCTTTTTTGGGTTGTGATCCACCTTGGTTCCAAGCATCTCAAGTGCCTGGATCAGGCGAAATCGAGTTGTTCTTGGTTCTATAACATCATCAATATAACCTCGCTGGGCAGCAATAAAAGGCGAGGCGAATTTATCACGGTAGTCCTGAATCAATTTTCCTTTTGTTTCATCTCTATCTTGAGCTTCAGAAATTTCTTTTTTAAAGATAATTTCTACCGCTCCTTTTGGACCCATCACAGCAATTTCGGCACTGGGCCATGCAAAATTAATATCACCGCGGATATGCTTGGAGTTCATAACATCATAGGCTCCTCCATACGCTTTTCGGGTAATGACCGTCAGTTTGGGGACAGTTGCCTCACAGAAAGCGTATAGTAATTTTGCCCCGTGCCGGATAATTCCACCCCATTCCTGCTCCGTTCCAGGTAGAAATCCAGGTACGTCTTCAAATACCAGAAGAGGAATATTAAAAGCGTCACAGAAGCGAACGAACCGGGCGCCCTTAACAGAAGAATTAATATCCAGAACGCCTGCCAGATGTCCGGGTTGATTCGCTACAATTCCTATACTTTTTCCATTTAATCGGGCAAATCCAACAATGATATTTTGTGCAAAATCTCTGTGAACTTCCAAAAATTCCTGATTATCAATAATTCGGTTAATGACGTTAAACATATCATATGGTTTATTGGGACTCCCAGGAATAATGGAATCCAGTTCTTCTTCTTCCCGATCGGGGGGGTCAGTACATTCAACAGCAGGAGGATCTTCCAGATTATTTTGAGGGATGAAAGATAATAGATTTTTTATGGTATTGATAGCTTCAAGTTCATTTTCACAGGCGAAGTGGGCGATGCCACTTTTAGTTGCATGGGTATTAGCCCCTCCAAGTTCTTCATAGGAAACATCTTCATGAGTAACTGTTTTCACTACATCGGGACCGGTAACAAACATATAGCTTGTACCTTTTACCATAGCAGTGAAATCGGTAATAGCAGGTGAATAGACGGCGCCCCCAGCACACGGACCCATTATTAATGAAAGTTGGGGTACCACACCAGAGGCCAGCGTATTTTGAAGAAAAATATCTGCATATCCTCCAAGACTGGCGACTCCTTCCTGTATTCTCGCGCCACCCGAGTCATTTAGCCCAATAATAGGAGCTCCAACCTTCATAGCATGATCCATTATTTTTGAGATCTTTTTAGCATTTGATTCAGATAGCGATCCTCCCAGTACGGTAAAATCCTGAGCAAAGACAAAAACTAACCGATCGTCAATGGAACCGTAACCTGTCACCACACCATCTCCAGGATAACGGCGCCTATCCAGATCAAAATCGGTAGACTGGTGTTCCACAAACATCCCTGTTTCATGGAAGGACCCCTTATCAAGGAGAAGATCAAGACGTTCACGGGCAGTTAATTTCCCCTTGTCGTGCTGTGTCTTAATTCGCTTATCACCACCTCCCTTCAGAGCCCTTTCCCGGAGATGATTAAGATTCTCGAAGTTTTTACTCATCAGTCTTGCTACCTCCCTAGCCTTAATAGAACGTAATTATGTAAAACGTAATGCGTAACCCGTCACAACTCATCGAAGCGAAGATCCTGCACACGAAGTGTTGGGACCAGTTACCCCCGACAGTCGGGGTCTCCACTCCGCTCCGACAATCACCAGTTACCACTCACCAGTTGAGCAAAGCGAAATCCCGTACCGCAGGTCGGGGTTACCACTCACCAGCTACTTCTTCCCTCCAGCGATTCTCTTCTACCCAATTGGTGATATAATCTATGGTCTCCTGAAGGGGAGTTCCAGGCCCAAACATCTCCCCAGTTCCCATTTTTTTCAATTCCTCAATATCCTCTTTTGGAATGATGCCGCCGCCGGTTAATAGAACATCATCCAAACCGTTTTCTTTCATCAATTCAAGGACTCTTGGGAAAATGGTCATGTGAGCTCCGGATAGAATGGAAAGGGCTATAACGTCCACATCTTCTTGAATAGCAGAATTGACAATCATTTCCGGTGTTTGTCTGAGACCTAAGTAGATTACCTCCATTCCAGCATCACGATAGGCTCTGGCTAAAACCTTAATTCCACGATCGTGTCCATCCAGACCGGGCTTTGCCATTAAAATTCTGATTTTTCTTTCCATATTTGACTCCCAGTAATGAATTCCTATCAGTTGTAAAATTTCGTACTCTTTACATTAAAAGTGAAGTGAAATTACTCATATTTATGTAAAAACTGATTGAATAATTGTAAAAATGAAAAAATGTAACAATAGCCAGCGGTTTGCTGGACATCAAATACATTTTTTAATCAGTATGTCATTGAAATTAAAAGGACTATCCGGTATTTTAGTAACTCAAGTTTCGGGAGCAGCCGACAAGGTTGCAGGTCTAATGGGGTAAAAGTCCCCAAATGTCAATTGCCCGGTTCGGACGGATAGTATATCCGATTCACGGTGAGGTAACAATCCGTGTTCTGCTCGGAAGTAAAAGCCACAGCTGCCAGATGGTGTAAGCCATGTGGGTAGGAACGACCAGGGTGGCGAGCAAAGATGGAGACTTAAATCCGCCAGCTGGCGGAACTAAAGCCTCGAAAGTGAGTATTCGTACAGAAGTCGTTGTGCGAAGTTGAGGGAAAACCGACCTTGTCGAAACAAGGGGAAAGCCGATGTTGCTACGGGAAGAAACGGGTAAGAGCACTGTAGTGACCCACCGGGGTAGGGGTCTGAGCATCCATCAGAAGACCTGCAGAGATAACGTCGGGAAGATCCATCTACCAGCAGGGACTGATAACAACCTGCAAAGACCGGCTGTATAATGAAGACGAAAGCAGCCGGAGGGATTTGGCTTGGCGCATGAGTCCGTAAGAGCAAAGAAGGGAAGGTAATGCTTTCTGATATGATACGAGATATCATACTGTAACGAGGTAACATCCGCCAGCTGGCTGACAAAGGGGCTCTGGGCACCTGGATGGTTTTACGCCTTTTCACATACACAGAAATGTGAGTACAATTGAGGAGAGTAGACCTACGCTCATGAGTAAACCATGAAAAAGAGGGGTGTATATGTATCAGCATTTAAGTTTCCTTATTTATGGGAAGGCAATGAGAGGAGCCAGGGTCAGAACCGGATTCGGGAAATCCGACCGTCCGGGATCGTAGGGGTGCATGTGGAAACTTGGATTATGGTGGAATTAGGAACCCGGTGTACAAGCGAAAGGGTACGAATCGGAAACTCTCCATCTAAGGTTGCGCGCGCCGCAGCTCTATCCCGACCATATAGCAAGTCTTTGTTATTGCATTAGTTGTTCATAAACAATATCATTTTGTGTTGTCACAAAATAGACAAACTTTTCATTATTCTTATTATTCATACTTTTTCCCGCCAAGGCGGGATACCAAAACCTGCCCGCCGTAGGCACGCAGGCGGGGAATCGTCGTCCCGCTAGGGCGGGATAATTCATTCTAATCCTCCACGATGGCTTTACGTTAAAGATAAAATTTTTCTTATGTGACATAATCCAATATTCGATGGATAATATGTAAAAATATGACCATAGGGAGGTGAGAAACATGAGTTAATATATTAAGCCTCTGATAATCTCACCTGATCAACAACATTTTCTTCACAACCGTTTCATTCCCGGCAGAGAGTTTATATAAATATAATCCTGAGGCAACTTTCTTTCCGTTTCTATCCGTTCCGTCCCAGATAACCGAATATATACCCTTATCAAGAGCTTCATTTTTCAATGTCTTTATTTTCTGACCTTTGATATTGTAGATGGAAAGTTTGACCTTACAGGACAATTGAAGAGAAAAGCGTATGGTTGTAACCGGATTAAATGGATTGGGATAATTATACATAAAAACAGTAGACAACGGTAAGGGACTAATATCATCCAATCCGACAGTAGTTCCCATAGCAAAATCAAGTGGGGTAATCTCACCTTGAAATACCTCTATCCCTTCTATCACAACATCATCATAAAATACCCTTGATGCATAAAGGCTATAAACCCCACCTGGAAGATTGAATTCAAAACAGCCTGTACTATCTGAAAACTCAAACTCTCTGTTCTGATTATTGATTATTAACAAAACATAATCCAGCGCCTCGCCATTCTCAGATTGAAAAACTTTACCTGCAATACCACCAATATAAGGTGAATGAAATTCATAAGGACCAATATCTATTATAGCATTTCCATCCTCATCTCCATCCCAAACTCGCTGGTTGTAATCCAGATCAAAGGGAGAATAATAATTGGTTGTATCGTAACCAGTATCTATGGCTGGACTTTCAGGCAAAAGATGAAAGTCTCCATTCTGCCAATCTACAAAAATTGAATCAAAGGAAAGTGAATCTACCCAGATATTGCCACCCGCATCTATACATTCTGGTGGTAACTCAAAATCTAAAAGGCAATTTCGGAAATAAAAAGTACCATATATTGAATGCTCTGTTAATTCATTATTGCCAATAATGATACAGTTATTATAATGTATTATTCCGCTACTTCCAATTGCATAAATATTATTTATAGATGAGTTATTATTAATATAACTACCCATACTGCTAACTATTAATCCTGTACCACCACTATTCGTAGCTATATTATTGAAAACCTCAAGATACCCAGGTGTTCGTATCATCCCACCATTAGCAAAGTTATTATAAGTTTTACCTGAACAATTAGGACCTGTATAAAGTGCACAATTTTCAAAATAATTATCGGATATGACAGCATAAACATGAGAAAGATCTACCCCATTACTGGTTCCATTTTCCATTGTAAATATATTTTTTTTGATGTATAAAGTATCAGTAGATTCACCTAATGAGAATATGCTATTACTACTATTATTGATAAATTTATTTTTATAAAAATAAGAAGGTGTGTCAAAATTATGACAACTAATAGCTGTAATACAATTATTAACCGTATTATTCACAAATTGGATAGGATTGCCACTACTTAATAGAGTTTTAGCTCCAATAAATTGATTTCCTGCTATTAAAGTTTTTTCTGAATTTCCCAGGTAGTTAACAAAATACAGATGTAGTCTACTATTATTAAATGATGAATGGAGATAATCTTGATAATTAAAGAAATTATTTTTTACTAAAATATTTTGACCTGGGTTTCTTGAACTAACTCCTGTATAATTATCAATGAAATGACAACTCTCAATAGTAGTTTGCCCATTATAAAGTGCAATTGCTCCCTGGGGTTGCAAACCGAGATTAATACAGATTATAGCAGAATATTCAAACCTGCAATGTTTGAATCTGGATAATTCTGCCAGAGGAGATAGATAAATCGTTCCCCAGTGGTAATAAAGAGAATCCTGAAGGCGGGTAAAGACAATGATATCCTCCTCTGTACCTTCAGCAACAATTCTACCATCCACCCAGAACATTTTAGCGACACTTTCTCCATCTTGAATAGTGAAAAGATTAGTGTGGTTGTAATTATACATAGTAAATTCAGCAGCAATTAGTTTTATAATGGTTCCGGGTTGGATGGTAAGAGTAACACCTTCATCTACATAAAGATTCTGTGTAACAATATATGGGTTGTTTTCTGGTGACCAGATAGTATCTTCGGTTATGTGACCACCTACTTCAATGGAGAATGAAGGAATCGCCCAAATAAAATAAACAATAAAAAGAAATATATTTTTCATAATTTCCGTATTATATTTTGTAGTGCATCGACAACAACTATGTATTCATTGACCAGGACAATAAACACCATATTTTGGTTCCCTTTATTTGAGCATTAACATCTTTTTAACCTCTGTTCTATTTCCTGCGGAAAGCACATATAAGTAGATTCCTGATGAAACTCGATTGCCTGAATTATCCCTTCCATTCCAAATAATACCGTGTTTACCCTTTTTCATTTTACTGTTAATTAATGTGCAAACTTTTTGACCTATAAAATTGTAAATGTGAAGTTCAACTTTAGAATCGTATGGAATATAAAATCTTATTGTGGTCTCTGGATTGAATGGATTGGGGTAGTTTTGATGTAGCTTGAACAATCTGGGTATCTGCTGGTGACGACTATCAATGGTCAGCGTGGTAGTGTCACCGTAAATACCAAAGAATCCTCGATTTTCCTCAAATTCAAATCCCGGTGCACCCACTATGATTCTATCTCTATCAGTTCCATCCACTTTTCCGGCTGTACTTATGGATGATCCAAAGCCACTGATATTGAAACCAAGAGAGTATATGCCATCTATTGTAGTATCCTCAGCTGAACCGCCATGATAAATAGCAATAACACCGCTTCCTGAACCAAGAGAAGGATCACTGACGAGTAGATCAGGCTTTCCATCATTGTTTATGTCACCAGCCTCCTCAGGTATACTTCGCCCAGTTGTACCGGGGATTGGTTCATAGTACATGTCCACGGCCGTGGGGTTGAAAGAGGTGTCCCCGAAAAATACCTCCCTCCCCCTTACAACAATATCATCTATCTGGTCACTATTCACGTCAAACGATTCCAATTGAATACCGGTACTAAAACCGAACGAATTGCCTATTTCCCTTTCATCAATATAAAAACAAGAATCCAAATCGAAGTCTTGTTTCCCAAAGAAGATTTTCAGGTAATGATACCTGTCGGGTGCTGGCTCGCTTTGATCATACCCCCCAATGATTAAATCATCTATTCCATCTGCATTTATGTCTCCTATGGCACAACCGAGACCTAAACCTTCAGCTCCGACTGTTCCTTCTAATGTGAAACTAGGAACAATATCCAATGTGTCCTGACCTAGATAGACATATATTTTTCCTCTCATAGAATTATAGTTAAAGTCAGTAAACACAAAATCACCGTTGGCATCGTTGTTCAAATCCCCCGTAGCCCATCGATGATCAATTGCTGCTGTCCCAGCTGAATCAGGTGGAATAACTATGTCTGGCAATGTATCTATATACTCACCGCCCATATATATGAAAATTCTTCCAGGTTCATAAGGAATGTGTTCCAATATCCCCAAATCCATATATCCATCACCATTGAAATCATCTGCAATTCTTATCAAATCTGGAAAGAATGCCTCCTCGGGTATAGTATCAATTGGATTACCGCCAAAGTACAGATAAGTGCTGTCCTTACTCCCAACAGAAACCAGGAAATCATCAAACCCGTCTCCATTCAGGTCGCCCGCTCCTTTCACAGCCAGTCCGAGTTTATCGCCTTCGTTTTCACCTTCCACTTCCAGAATTGGGACAAGGTTGGGGATCTGTTGAGGGTAAAGGTTTAACCCCAATAGGGTAACCATTATTATTGTGACATGTTTTATTCTGTGTGGCATTGTTGTTATTTCATGTTCCAAATGTTGCATTCAAAGTATATTTCGTACTACATGGGTTTGTCGTTAACACAGAAACCGTTCCATATTTGACTCCCAGTAATGAATTCCTATCAGTTGTAAAATTTCGTACTCTTTACATTAAAAGTGAAGTGAAATTACTCATATTTATGTAAAAACTGATTGAATAATTGTAAAAATGAAAAAATGTAACAATAGCCAGCGGTTTGCTGGACATCAAATACATTTTTTAATCAGTATGTCATTGAAATTAAAAGGACTATCCTGTATTTTTGTGGTATTAGATGCATCATTATTATCGGGTATCTGTACTTCTACATTGTAACTTTCTGGGTAAACGATATGAAACGCATTAATAATAAATTGATTACCTTTAGAATAATCTACGCTTTTGATCTTATCTGCTTAATTGTATTCGCCTTGATCCTGAAGAGGATTTAATCACCAGATTCACGCAATATCGCTAATTTTAATGAAAATTCATTGGTAGTTTCTCAGTAGAAAAACAAAGAGAGGAAAACTATGAGATCACTACGGATCATATTTACCATCCTAACCGCATGCTCTGCCATCATCACCATCCGGGCAGAATATCTTGGTCCCTCTATTCACATCTATGTGTTCAAACCTTTGACAATGGTATTTATCCTCCTCATCGCGATTCAAATGAGTAGAGGAAATTTTTCAAGATATGTTGGAACCATCATAGTGGGATTGATATTCTCTCTCGCCGGAGATGTGTTTCTCATGTTGCCATCGGATCAATTTATTGCGGGTCTTGTGAGCTTTCTGGTTGCCCATCTTTTTTATATTGTCGCTTTTACCACGGGTAGGCGAATTAAACTGACAGGGTCTGGTCTTCCATTCCTGCTTTATGGTGTGCTGATTTGTACGATTCTTTATCCCTATCTGGAAGAAATGAAGCTGCCTGTGCTGGCTTACGTACTGGTAATCCTCATCATGGGGTGGCAGGCGTGTGACCGATATTATCTTTCAAAAAACACATTCACCCTTCTGGCATTTGTTGGAGCTGTTTTATTCATCTTCTCGGATTCTATACTCGCTCTGAACAAATTTCGTGAACCTTTCGAGATAGCAAGAGCCCTGAACCTGAGCACCTATTTTATCGCCCAGTGGATGATCGCTTTCTCTGTAAAACAAAAATTGTCATGTTAGCATTACCGCTTTTACACACTTCTGAACCTTGAACTTTATCCGCCGTTAGAAGAAACTGAAATCGTGAATCTCGAAATCTAATCGTGGTGAGTGATCATTGCTCTTTTCCTTTTTTGACATTCTGATTCATCATGGAGTATATTTCGATAACTAATGGACTGTTTTCACAACGTGTAATCTTGATATGTAGGATGAGTAAAATGAAACGCAACTTAATTACATTCACATCACAAATCCTACTTATTGGGTGTTATAAATCTGTTGTCTTTGATTCATTTATTGAAAGAAATTATCGTATAATAAATAAACTGGCACACAAGATAAATAAAGAATAAAAGGGTCTTATATGATATCCATAGGTCTCTGTACCGGTGCATCAACAATAACTTTGGTTAAGGCTGAGAAGAACGGAAAGTCGATAGAGATTAATCATGTTCTATCTGACGCTCACGAGGGAAATCCAAAAGACATTGTTAGGAACCTGTTGGGACAGGTAGATCTTAATGAAGTTGATTCAATTTGTGTAACCGGTCGGAGATTTAAGGAGTTCCTTAACCTGAACAATATCTCAGAGCCACTGGCTACCGAATACGCTTTGAAATACATCAATGGTAGCAATATCCCTTATAACGCTATTATAAGTGCCGGTGGTGAGACGTTCATTGTCTATAAACTTGACGATTCAGGAAAGATCAACAAGGTCCACACGGGAAATAAATGTGCTTCTGGAACAGGCGAGTTTTTCATCCAGCAGACAACGAGAATGGATGTAAGCTTGGACGATGCTATTAGATATGCACAAAATGAGGAACCACATCATGTGTCTGGTAGGTGTTCGGTCTTTTGTAAGAGCGACTGTACTCATGCCACCAATATAGGCGTGCCCAAGGGGCAAGTAGTAGCTGGCTTGTGCCAGATGATGGCAAGTAAAGTTCTCGAACTACTGAAAAATATACCAAAAGAGAACATCATGATCGTAGGTGGTGCCAGCAGGAACGAGGTTATGATCGATTATCTAAAACGTGAGATAAAGAACCTGACTGTCCCTAATGAAGCTACATACTTTGAAGCACTTGGCGCTGCTCTGTGGGCAATGGAGAATAAGACGGAGTCTGCTATTGATCTAAGTCAACTTTTTAAAAAAAACAAATCACAATTCGATTATCACCAACCATTATCCAATTTTACAGATATGGTTACTTTTACTCAGATGGAACGGGGGATTACTCAGGATGGAGACCGGTGCATTCTGGGTTTAGATGTCGGTTCCACTACCACGAAGGTTGTGTTGTTGCGTGAGTCAGATCTAAAGATTCTGGGAAGTGAGTACCTTCGAACGAATGGAGACCCGGTTGGCGCGTCACGAGCATGCTATAAGGCTCTCCTTGAGCAATTGAGCAATACAAAAGTGGTGATCCGAGGGTTAGGGGTGACTGGTTCAGGTAGAAAGATAGCAGGATTACATGCCCTTACTGATGGTGTAATCAATGAGATCATAGCCCATGCTACAGCAGCTATTCATTTTGATCTTGATGTGGATACTATATTCGAAATAGGTGGACAGGACGCAAAATATACATATATAACAAATGGTGTAGCTAGCGATTATGCCATGAATGAAGCCTGTTCAGCAGGGACTGGGTCATTCTTAGAAGAATCTGCGAAAGAGACATTAGGTATTGAGATGGAGGATATAGCTGAATGGGCAATGCAGGGCAAGCGTCCACCAAACTTTAACGATCAGTGTGCAGCATTCATATCGTCAGACACTAAAAACACATTTCATGAAGGTGTGCCAAAAGCGGACATCGTAGCTGGTCTGGTATATTCCATTTGTATGAATTATGTAAACCGAGTCAAAGGTGCTCGGCCAGTGGGAAAGAAGGTTTTTATGCAGGGGGGAGTATGTTATAATCGTGCTGTGCCAATTGCCATGGCAGCATTGTCAGGGAAGGAAATCGTAGTCCCGCCCGAACCAGGACTGATGGGTGCATACGGGGTTGCCTTAGAGGTCAAACATCAGCTTGACCAGGAGATAATGGAAGAACAGTTGTTTGATCTAGAAACTCTGGTTAATCGAAAAGTGAAATACAAGAGTCCCTTTACATGTCCCGGTGGTAAGGAAAAGTGTGACCTGGGCTGTAGCATCAACCGCCTGGTTATTGAAGGCAAACCCTATCCGTTTGGTGGTGCTTGCAATAGATATTATAATATCTGGCACAAGATAAAGTTAAATCCCGGAGAATATGACCTTGTTACCCTGCGACAAAAACTTGTGTTTGACGATTTTGCTCCTGATTTGAGCAATCTGCCTGAAGATGCACCGACAGTAGGTATTTTGCGTTCCTTCCTGACTAATACTTACTATCCGATGTTTGCTCATTTCTTTAATGAGTTAGGTTTCAGGGTGGTGCTTGCAAAGGAAGTGGACCAAAAAGGTATAGACCAATGCTCAGCTCCTTTCTGTTTCCCATGTGAGATATCTCACGGATATTTTCATAACCTTCTAGACCTTAATCCAGATTATATTTTCCTTCCCCATATTTGCAGCGTACAGGTTGAAAATGGTTATAATCCATCAAAGCTGTGTCCATTACTTCAGGGTGAATTATTCTATTTAAAAGCTACATTCGAAGATCGGTTGCTGAATGGCCCTATTATTATATCACCCTTTATAAAGTTTTCATTAGATACAACTGGACAGAGGAAGTCTTTCGTATCTATAGCTTCCGATCTGGGGGTGAGTAAAAAGAAAGCCGCTATGGCTTTTAATAAGGCACGAACAGTTCAAGATAAACTGCAAGGACAGATGATTGAATTGGGAGAAAAGATTATTTATGAGATTGAGAGTGATCCAGATAGGATAGGCATTATACTGTTTGGAAGGTCCTACAATGCATTTGTACCTGAAGCGAATAAAGGTATTCCCCACAAATTTGCCTCCCGAGGTATCACGATTATTCCCGTTGATTTTCTTGACTTGAAACAATATCCTGTTAAGGATCATATGTACTGGTCCTCTGGTCAAATCAACCTGAAAGGCGCAGTAGGCATCAAGAATCACACACAATTGTTTGGAACTTATATAACGAATTTCTCCTGTGGCCCTGACTCATTCATTATTGGGTACTTCCGGGATATTATGGATAGAAAACCTTCGCTTACACTTGAGCTGGATAATCATACCGCTGATGCGGGTCTTGAGACTCGAGTCGAGGCGTTTTTGGATATTGTTACTCGTTATCGACAATTACAAAAAAGAAAAAATGAAAAACAACAAGTCCTAAAGAGCTATCAATCGGCAACCACTAGAATTGAGAATGAGAAATTACTGATAACCACCTCAGAAAATGAGGAGATTTCATTGTTCGATCCTCGTGTGACATTGGTTTTAGCTTCTATGAGTCAGTATAGCACGCAGGCGATGACTGCAGTTCTGAAGATGCAGGGGATCAATGCGATAGCCTTACCCACTATGGGTGAAGAGGAATTGAAACTTGGACGTGGTAACACTATGTGCAAGGAGTGTCTACCACTTCAATTGACCATTGGTGCTTTCTTGAAATATATGCGCGATATGCGGTCTGAAAACGAGGTCACCATTTATTTTATGCCCACTGCAGAAGGACCTTGCAGGTTTGGGCAATATCAGGACTTTATGCGAGATTTTATAAAAAAACGTAAAGTTGAAAACATAGCATTTATGTCCTTGTCAGCTTCTGATAATTATGGAGGTCTTGGGTCAGATTTTGTTCGATTGGGATGGAATGCAATGGTTACCGCTGATGTGTTTGAGGATATACATAATTCCATGCTGGTTGTTGCAGAAGACCACAGTGGAGCTTTTCAGGAACTTCAAGCTATCTGGTCCTGTGTGCTCAAAGGTCTCGAGGGTAGTCGGGATAATCTAATGAAAGCTCTCAAGCAGGCAGCTACTGATTTGAAGAGAATACCACAGAAGAAACCCCTTAAAAAGACACCGCAAGTTTTGATCGTAGGTGAAGTATATGTACGTAAGGAAGGGCTTTCTCGCCGGTGGTTGCCAGAACGTCTGGCTGACAGTGGTATTGTTTCTCACGTGGCACCGATTCATGAATGGATATATTACCTCGATTGGCTGATTGAAAATAAATTAAGTGATAAAGATTATAGTCTTATGGGTCGTCTGGCAAACAAGATTAAAACCAAGGTCATGTCGCGGATCGAAAAGAATATCAAAGAAATAATAGCGGAATCGGGCTGGTACATTCCTCGAATGGTGGAAGTGGATCATGTGATTGGGGCTGGTGAGAACTTTATTTCACGAAAGCTGACTGGTGAAGCGATCCTTACTGTGGGTGGCCCCATGGCTGAAGTAGGGGAAGAATTTTGTGGTGCGATTGCCATTGGACCATTTGGCTGCATGCCCAACCGATTGAGCGAATCGATCCTGAATTTAAAAATGGACCGGGAGCACGTAACGAGGTTCAGAAAGGATAAAATGACCAACCGGGTGACGCGAGAGGTATCCAATTTACCCTTTATTGCCATCGAGAGCGATGGCAGTCCGTTTCCCCAGCTCATTGAAGCTCGGTTGGAGACATTCATCGTCCAGGCTTTGAGATTGCATAAAGTTATGATGAAGTACCAAAACAAGTAATAAATTGATGTCGTCATTTGATGATAAAAATAGATATTAAAATTCTCTAATTACCATTAGTATTTACATTTGTAGCACAATAGCCTTAACATTTTTCATTCAATATGTTAGAAGCTATCATTCTTGCAGGAAGCCCTAAAAAGAGAAAGCACCTGATCAGAGGTAAACACAAATTTTTTACTATGGTTAATAATAATTATCTCGGTAACTTGGTTGTTGACACTTTAACTAAAAGCCGTGTGATCGAGTCCATATATATCAATGGGAATAAACCTGAGTTGGAGAAAATCGTTACTGACCCGAAAGTGCAACAAATCATACAAGAAAAAGGGGGGATTTATTCTAATGCGATTATAGCTTTTAACTATACCAAGAATTTTGATAGTCCGGACAAGCAAGTTTTGTATTCAGCTTGCGATTTGCTCTTTTTAAATCCAATTGCTATAGAAAATTTTATTCCCAATACTACTTAATGATAATTCTGCATATATTCTTCCTGACACCGATTGAATAATTGAAAAACAAAGAAATCACAATGACCAACGATTCGCCAGAGATTAAATACCTTTTTGAGCCCCACTCGGTAGCAGTGATTGGTGCTAGCTTGAATCCAAATAAAATCGGATTCAAAATTGTGCAAAATATCATTGAGATGGGGTATCAGGGAAAAGTGTATCCGGTGAATCTCCGGGGTGGAGAGATTCTTGGTCATTCCATTTATACCTCACTGGAAGATATTGATGGCGAGATAGACGTGGCAGTGATTGCGATCCCTGCTCCTTTTGTACTCGATGCTGTCAAAAGCTGTGGTGTCAACAAAGTAAAATTCCTGATCATCATTTCTTCCGGTTTCTCTGAGATCGGGAATCTTGAGGAGGAACGAAAGATAATTCATCTTGCCAGAAAATATAATATCCGCATTCTGGGTCCCAACATTTTCGGATACTATTCTGCCAAGAGTTCTCTCAACGCCAGTTTCGGTCCCGGTGACATTCAACCCGGGCACGTAGCCATTATCACCCAAAGCGGTGCTCTTGGTGTGTCAATGATCGGAAAAACATCCGTTCAAAATATTGGTTTATCCGCCATTGTATCCGTGGGAAACAAAGCCGATATTGACGAGGCAGATCTGCTGGAATATCTGGTTGATCAGATTGAGACAAAAATCATCCTGATTTATATGGAGGGAATTCATGATGGCGCTAAACTTGTCCGCACGCTGAAAAAAGCTACCCGGAAGAAACCGGTAATTATGATCAAGTCCGGTCGCTCTAAACGGGGAGCTCTCGCTGCCGCCTCCCATACAGGTTCCCTTGCCGGCTCCGATGCTATTTTCGATGCCATTATTAAACAATGTGGGGTGATCCGGGCAGAAAACGTTACAGATGCCCTGAACTGGTGTAAGTATTTGTCTCATTCTCCTATGCCATCAGGACTGAATACCGTCATTATCACCAATGGCGGCGGCATCGGAGTTATGGCTACCGATGCCTGCGAAAAATATGGTGTGAAACTTTATGAGGATGCAGAACGACTGAAAACACTATTTCACGACATCACACCAGAATTTGGCTCTACCAAAAATCCCATTGACCTGACAGCCGAAGCCAGTGGGGAGGATTATATAGCCGCATTGAGAAAAGCATTAGATGACGACAGGATTCATTCCGTTATGGGATTCTATGGTGAAACAGCTTTCGTCAAAGCAGAACAACTTGCGAATATGATTACCCAGTGCAGCCAGGAATATATTAAAAAGGGGAAACCTTTTATTTTCTCGACCTTTGGAGGATACCACGCTGAACAGATTATCACCACTCTGAGCCGCGATAATTACCCGGTTTACCGAGATGTTTATGAAGCTGCTTCCTGTCTGGGAGCACTTTATTCCTTTTACAGAAACCAGATGGATATATCCCACGATGTTGATGAATTGGATGTTGATATAAAGAGCATCAATCGTATTGTAGATGAAGCTATGGACGATGATCGTGAATTTCTTCTGGCACTCGAGGGTCAGATGCTGCTTGAAGCCATCGGATTATCCTGTCCAAAAAGTGGCGTGGCACATTCTATAAGTGAAGCCGTGGAACTTGCAGAAAAAATTGGCTATCCGGTGGTGATGAAAGTGATTTCACGTGACATTCTCCATAAAAGTGACGTGGGTGGCGTCCTACTGAATCTCGAAAACCGAAATGAAGTCATCGACGCTTACCAGACCATTCTTCATAATTGTAAATCCTTCAGAACAGATGTGGTCATAGATGGTCTTGAGGTGGTGGAACAAATCAAGCCGGGCACAGAGGTTATTATTGGGGCTCGCAGAGACCGTGCTTTTGGACCAATCGTTATGTTTGGACTGGGCGGAATTTATGTGGAGGTAATGAAAGATGTATCCTTCCGGGCATTACCATTGAGTCGACGTGAAATTCGACTGATGGTTAAAGAAATTAAGTCGTATCCACTCCTGCTGGGTGTGAGAGGCGAAAGAAGAAAAGATATCAGGCAAATCGAAGAGACCATATTAAAGATTGGGTCGGTCATACAACACTGTAAAAAAATAACGGATATCGAAATTAATCCTCTTGTCGTTTATGATCAGGGCAAGGGAGTAAAATCCGTGGATGTCAGGGTTTTATTAACAAAGAACGAAAGGATAGAATAATGAAGAATTTTGTGTTTACTTCATTACAAAAAAATGCTGGAAAAACCAGTGTAATTGTGGGTATCTCAAAAGTATCGAATAAGAAAATTGGGTATATAAAGCCATTTGGCGACCGCCTGATGTACCAAAAAAAGCGGCTCTGGGATCACGATGCTTCGGTGGTAGCAAAACTACTGGAAATTAAAGAGCCAGTGGAGGAAATGACCATCGGATTTGACCATTCCAAACTGCGGTATCTTTATGATGAAAAAAGCTCCAGAGAAAAATTGATAGAAGTGGTAAAGCGAAACTCGAATGGAAAAGAATATCTTTTCGTGGAAAGTGGTGAGGATATCTGCCACGGTACTTCAGTTCAGCTTGATGCATTATCTGTATGCAAGGCTATTGATGGAAAATTGATTGTAGTGGTAAGCGGAGAGGATGAGGATGAAATTTTAGATGATATTACCTTCTTTAAACAGAATATTGATATTGATGGTGTTCATTTCGGAGGTGTTATCATCAACAAACTGAGAAACATCAAAGAATTCAAGAATATTCATCTGGACTATCTGAATCAGCTTGATGTCAATGTACTCGGATTGCTCCCCTATCAATCGGAACTGACCCATCCCACTCTCAAGCTTATATCTGAGGTTCTTTCTGCAAAAGTAATTGCCGGAGAGGACGCTCTTGATTCGATTGTCCAGGAGACCTTCGTGGGAGCCATGTCCGCCGATGCGGTTTTACGGGTAGAAAAGTTTAAGAAAAAAGATAAACTGATCATTACCAGCGGTGACCGGAGTGATATGATTCTTGCATCCATTGATACGGAATGCAGGGGACTCATTCTGACAAACAACATTTTACCTCCTGCAAACATCATTGCCAGGGCTTCCGAAAAGAAAGTTCCAATTCTCCTTGTCAAAACTGACACCTATCAGACCGCCAGAAGAATTAATGAGATAGTTCCCCTACTGACTGGCAGTGAGACAAAAAAAATAAAACTGTTGAAAAAACTTGTTCAGGATCACGTAAATCTTGATAAGTTGTTGGAGTGATCACTAATTATGGGGCACATCGCAAATTCAAAAAGCAGTTTAGTTCCTCTTATTGACCGATTGAATAAATATCCCATCGGCCTGGTGGATAGCGAAGTTTTACGGGAATTACTTTCACTCTTATTTTCTGAAGAAGAGGCTTTTATAGCTTCAAAATTCCCTCTGGAAGAGGCAACTTTACCTGAATTGTGCCGCGCTACGAAGATGAGTGAAGAAAACCTCCTCCCAGTTCTGGAGTCCATGGCGGATAAAGGACTCATTATGGATCTGCCTTACAATGGTACCACCTACTATCTCCTCATGCCAGGAACCATTGGCTTCATTGAGTTCACTTTCATGAAACATCGTGCTGATCTGCCCCTGGAGAAAGTGGCAAGACTGATGGAAGAATATCTTAAAGACTCGGAAAAAGGACATGCCAAAGAATTTTTTGGCAGTAAAACTCCACTAACCCGTTCCCTTGTGCACGAAGATCATATTCCTGTATCAAGTGTCGTAACTACCTATGAGAGCGCTCGGGAGATTATCAAACAATCAAGTTTTGGTGCAGCAGGGATGTGCTACTGCCGCCATCAGAAGGAACACGCTGGAGGAACCTGCAAAAAGGGCGTTCCGGTAGAAGGAATTTGCATCTCCCTGGGAAATGGTGCCCGATTTTTATCCCGTCGAGGATTCGCTGAAGAAAAAAGTAAGGAAGAACTGCTGGACATCATCAACATGGCTCACGACCTGAACCTGACTCACGTTACCGATAATGTGAGGAATAAACCCTCTTTTATCTGTAACTGTTGCGGGTGCTGCTGCCACATCATGGCTGGAGTGAAGGCAGGGTACTATAACGGTGTTGCGAAAACAAATTTTATTGCTACGATTGATCCTGAAGTCTGCGACTATTGTGGAGATTGTTTTACAGCATGCAATGCCAGAGCCATCGGATTGGATAAATCACAGCGATATGCCGGCAGGTCTGACAGAAGAAGCCGGGTCAATGAGGAAATATGTCTTGGATGTGGTGCATGTATCTCCTCCTGTGAAAAGGAAGCCATCTCCCTCATCCCTCGAGAAAATCCTTCAATTCCAACAGGAAGGAAACGAGATCTTTACAAAACCATCCTGAAAGAAAAGGGACGACTGACCCCTTATATTATCAGTAGGGTGAAGAAAAAGGTTAGGAAATTTTTACCTATTCGGGCATAGACCTTTAATCTGTGCGAGTTTTCTTTTTAATTCAACAT
>JACKQG010003479.1_pt1 | contig 19275 bp, 12 predicted proteins | sample 8237621 | NCBI WGS metagenome assembly JACKQG01 (sample SAMN15677084, study PRJNA649215) | marine metagenome | biome: marine; feature: Black Sea; material: saline water; isolation source: suspended particulate matter (SPM) from the Black Sea western gyre | collected 2013-06-09/2013-06-10 | depth... | reverse complement strand
TTATGTCTCCCGATAATTACCTATATCAATAACTATTATATCTAAAATCAAACGGTACATTATATCATTCAGTAATATTCAGTAAATGACATGCGCCTGAATTTCTAAATACTAGATTTTCTATTGTATTTTTGCCAAATATAGAGCGGATAAGGTCAGAATAGTCCGCAAAATCATCCTTATGAATATAGGCCTGAATCGTACCTGCAAATCCTCCACCATGTACTCGAGCTACACCACGGTTACGCTCTTCAAAGAAATGTCGTGATACCCCAAGCGCCAGAGCCATGGATTGCTCAACTCCATTTGACACTGACGGAATTGTATTTTGCAACAAGGTTTGTGACGAGATACCACTTGATTCAACTATATGTAAATAACGATTAAAGTCGCTGTTCTTCAGTGCATCGGTCATCGATTCGACTCGATTATTTTCATTGAAAAAATGGATAGTTCTCAGAAGCGCGCGATCTCCATATTCTTGCTTTAGTTTGCTAAGATTAGTAAGTATATCATCTATTGTAAGTTGTCGTAGTACATCGACACCGTATTCTCGCGCAATACTCTTCATTTCTGCTGGAATTGCAGCATATTCCGGGGTCAAGTCAGTATGATCACTACCTACATTCACAATTACCAACTGATACTCAGACATATCAATATCAAAATTCAACTTTTGGGTAATTATGGAATCAGGATTTTTAAAATCAATCTCCAGAATACCACCTAGTGCGGATGCTGATTGATCCATTAATCCGCAGGGTTTACCAAAATACTCATTTTCGGAAAACTGCCCAATTTGGGCGATCTCTTCTGCAGAAAGGCTGCCCTTGTTATAATAGTGACTGACTATCGTACCAATTAACACTTCAAAGCTTGCCGATGATGACAATCCTGAGCCAATTCCTACAGTGCTGGTGATCCAAGCTTCGAAGCCGCTAACTTTGCCGCCCCGTCGTTTTATACCGGCAAGGACTCCACGAATCAACGAAGTTGTACTGCCTTTTTCATTGGTTTGAATATTCAGGTTATTAACGCCCACCCTGAAAGGACTTTTAAATCCTTCTGAATAAACGATTACCTCATCAGACTGATTTGGTCGTACGGCGGCTAAGGTATCCTGGCGTACAGCAGCACAGAGTACTTTACCATTATTATGATCGGTGTGATTACCTCCCAATTCGGTCCGACCTGGTGCGCTGTATAACATCAACGGCCCATCCTCAATCTTATCAATCAATTCTACGATCCGCATCAAAGGATTTTGATTCACTTTTGTCACACCATAGATATCGCAAAATAGTTCACCCTTCCCCTGGTTCTCGACCATCTGCCAAATTTGGCTAGGTGAAATCTTCATAGCAAGCATTCCATAATTAATATGTTTCTGGTAGAGCTATCAGTCTGTCTGCGGCTGCCTCTGGCGTGAGATCACGCTGGGGCTCTGCCAACAGTTCGTAGCCTACCATGAATTTTCTTATTGCTGCTGAGCGTAAAAGCGGTGGATAGATGTGGGCGTGGCAAACCCAATGTGGTTGATCTTCATTCAGAAATGGGGCTCCATGCCAACCCATGCTATAGGGAAAGGAAACCTGGAACAGCTGATCATACTTGGTCAGCAACTTCTTCATCAGGCTTGCCAGATCATGGATCATGGCTGGATTCAATCCGGTTATCCGCTCTACCGGTGTTCGCGGTAACAGAATTGTCTCATACGGCCAGACCGCCCAAAACGGTACCGCAGCGATCCAGGAATCATTTGCCACTACAATTCGCTCCTGGGATTCGAGCTCCAGACCCAGGTAATCCATCAACAGTGGACGGGAGTATTGCTGATAATACTGGCGCTGGTTCCGATCTTCTTTACCCACCTCGGTTGGGATGAAATCACTGGCCCATAGTTGACCATGGGGATGGGGATTGGATGCACCCATGGCCGCACCCTTGTTCTCAAAAATCTGCACCCATTTATAGCTTTTTCCCAATTCAACCGATTGATCGATCCAGGTTTTGATTACCTGCTCAATTCCGGCCATCGGTAACTGTGGCAATGAGAGATCATGCCGCGGTGAATAACAGATCACCCGCGATATCCCGCAAAGCGCCTGCCAACGCCGAAGTATTCCTGATTCAGGTGTTGTCATAACAGGTTCTGGCAGGAGGGCCGGGAAGTCGTTGTCAAACACGTAACTACCCTGATAATCAGGATTAACCGCACCACCCGCCCGGGAATTGCCAGGGCACAAATAGCATTTGCCATCATACGAGGATATCTCTTTCGCCGGCAGAGATTCCTGTTGACCGCTCCATGGCCGCTCAGTACGGTGACTCGATACCAGCACCCATTCACCGGATAAGGGATTGAATCTCCGATGTGGTTTATCCCCGGGATTGATCATTATTCCACTTCCTCTCCTACCAGAATATGATGTACAACAGGACAGTTAGGATAACAACAGTAATTCCCATACCCTTGATACGAGCATCGGGTTTGGCATCAAATCCTTCCCGGGATGGCATAACCACTGGAGAACCCAGTGGCCGCATTGCCGTCATAACCGACATAATTGCCAGGATCAGGATGAAGGTAATCGCCATACGGTTCAAAAATGCGATTTCACTGAAGGCAAAATACAGGAAACCATAGATAACCGGAGACGCAACCAGGGCAATAGTACCAACGGTCCGGGGTGCTTTTTTTACGAACAAACCAAAGATAAAGGCCGCTAGGATACCGGGTGAGATGAAGCCCTGAAATTCCTGGATATAATTGAAAATACCCTGGAAGCGTGGATTGCCCAGCTGGGGAGCGATGAAGCAACCGATAACCACCAAAACCAGCGTGGTAATCCTGCCGACACTGACTTCCATCTTAGGACCGGTGGACTTGTTGATATACTTCTTGTACACATCCATGGTAAAAATGGTGGAGGCGGAATTGAGCATTGAAGCCAGTGAGCTGATTACCGCACCGGCAATTGAGGCAAAGATAAAACCGCGTATTCCCTGGGGAATCAGGTTCTTGATCAGCAGCGGATAGGCGGCATCGGAAGTTTCCATTTGGCTGCCATAGAGTTGCAGGGATATCATACCCGGAATGACAATCGCGAACGGGATCAACAGTTTAAGACCGGCGGCAAATATGACTCCCACCTGCCCTTCTCGCAGAGTTTTGGCGGCCAGCGTTCGCTGGGTGATATATTGATTGAGTCCCCAGTAATAGAAATTGGGAATCCAAAGCCCAATCACCAAAGCCGTCCAAGGAATCACCGGATGGTCAGCCGGTAATATCATGTGCAAGCGGTCGGCGTTAGCTGCCTGGAAAGCATCTATACCGCCAACAGCCTTAAGACCCAGCACCAACGTCAGCAATCCTCCTAATATCAGGGCCGAGCCCTGGAACAGATCCGCCCAGGCAACGGCCTTCAATCCGCCCCAGGTGGTATAAAGGGCGGCAATTCCACCGATCAGCCAAACTGCAAAGATGAAGTCCATGTTGAAGATGGTATTCAATGTCAGTGCACCTGAATAGAGCACCGCCGAGATGGTTACCCCGACATAAATGATCATGGTATAGAAGGCCATCAAGCTGCGGGCACCGGGACTGTAGCGGTATTCCAGATATTCGGGCATGGTGTAGATACCGGCCTTCAGGAATTTGGGTAGGAAGAAGAAAGCAATCACCACCAGGGTAATGGCCGCCATCCATTCATAACTGGCTACCGCCATTCCCACATTCCCGGCACTCTGGCCGGACATCCCCACGAATTGTTCAGTTGAGATATTAGCAGCAATCAGGGACAATCCGATGAACGGCCAGATCAGGCCGCGGCTGGCAAGAAAGAAATCCTCCCCAGATTTTTCATGCCGGCTTTTATACATGCTGATACCAATTACAAATAAGAAAAAGATCATGAAAAACACAATATCCATCATACTGAGATTCATAGTTCCATCTCCATTTAATTAAGCGTTCATAATGAAATTTCCATTAGCCACATTGATCAACCAAGCTGCACTGATAGATAATTGTTCGTCGGTATTCTTCTCCAGGATGGATCAATGTTGAGGGAAATGCTCCGACATTAGGAGCATTGGGATATGATTGGGGTTCAAGGCACAGAGCTTTATATTGTCCATGCAGACTACTTCGTGTCCCTGACCCTAGGTTTAAAAAATTACCAGAGTAAAATTGAAGGCCGGGCGCATCTGATAACACCGTGAGACATCGGCCTGACTCAGGTGAATACACCTTAGCAACACGACGAATAGTATCTTTGTTCTTACTAAGCACAAAACAATTATCGTATCCTCCGGCAATGGCTATCTGTGGAGACGAGATATCCAACAAGTCTCCAATTGTCGCTCCAGTCAAAAAGTCAAATACTGTTCCAAATACTTCTTGCACATCACCAACAGGCAGCATATTCGATGTAATTGGTAGATACTCCTTGGCATCAATCTGTAGCACATGGTTTAAAATGCCAGTTTGGTGATTATTATTAAGATTGAAATAAGGATGATATGTAGGATTGAAAATGCTTATCTGGTCTGTTTTTGCGGTAATAATCAGATGTAACTCATTGATCTCTTCAAGGCTTATGCTTACATCAACATCCAAATTTCCCGGGTAGCCTTCTTGTTTATCAGGGCTAAAATGATGCAGTTTCAAGTATTGCTGATCACTGTTATTAACAATCTCATAATCCCATACAATCCGATTGAAGCCTATTACACCACCATGAAGATGTCGTCCTTTTTCATTACAGCTAAGATTAGTTTGCTGTCCATTCAGGGTGAAACTGCCATCGGCAATACGATTAGCATACCGACCTATCAAGGCTCCCATATATGTTTCATCATTTAAATAACCTGATAGATCATCATAACCTAAAGTTATTTCTCCAAGAGTACCGTGTCTATCTGGAGTGCGCAGGCTGGTGAGAATACCTCCGTAATTTAAAATACGGGCTTCAAATCCATTTGACCTCTGCATAATCAATTCTACTATCTCCTGGCCATTAGACAATTGCCCGATAGACTTTTCGGAAATTTGATTATCTACATGGGAAATACTCATACCAATCGTCTTCATTTAGTATTTCGGGGTTGTGTAGACTGGCGAATGATCAGCTCGCCGTCAATCAAAATAGTCTGATCCTCTGTTACTAATCGTTCATTATCTATCTCTTCTAATAATATCTTAGCAGCCATTCGTCCCAATTCATAACCATGTTGATCAACCGTAGTCATTGTTGGACTTAACATAGAGGTAATTGGATTATTACTGAATCCGGTTACACCAACGTCATCAGGGATTTTCAATCCAGCTTTTCGTAATTGCTGGTACACACCAACTGCCACTGGATCGTTAACACAACAAATAGCATCTGGCGGTGGTGTTAATGACAACAGAGACTTGGTTCCGTTAGCCCCTGATTCTTCGCTCAAATGACAGCATTTAATTAAATCGGGATCAACATCAATTCCATGATCGTTCAATGCCTTTTTATAACCACCTAGACGATTTTGGGAAATATTAAGATGCTCTGGCCCTGCTAAGTGTGCTATTCTACGATATCCGGCTTCAATCAGGTGGGTTACGGTTTTATAGGCGCTCTCGAAATCATTACTTATAACCTTCGTTACTTTCATATCGTCCAGTATGCGGTCAAAGAATACTAATGGAATACCTCTGGCTATTATGCGCTTGAAATGAAGACCCTGTTTTGTGGATTGGCTTATGGAAGCAATTACACCTGCCACCCGGTTGGAAATCAATCCTTCAGTATTTAGAACTTCACGCTCCAAATCTTCATTAGACTTGGCCACCATAATGGTGTAGCCTTCCTTATATGTTACATCCTCAATTCCATCAATCGCTGAGGAAAAGAAGAAATGACGTATTTCTGGTACAATCACGCCGATTGTTTGGCTGCTTTTCTTCTTTAAACTTTTTGCAACTGCATCAGGGAAATACCCCATTTTCTCGGCTAATTCCCTTGTGCGCTTGATGGTTTGCTTACTAATGGCCGGATGATTCTGTAATGCGCGTGAAACAGTGGAAACCGACAGGTTCAGTTCACGTGCCAAATCTTTCATTGTTGGATTCTTCGTCATTCTGGTTGCCCTTTACTAGTACAATTAATCACCGAGTCCCTGGTACAACAGTAACGTATGGGCTGCAGACCAGCTGAAATGATTAACTCGCATTCCTTCCCCATCTAATGGCCAATAATTTTCACGGATTGGATCAGAGCTACCCATCAGTCCCTGGGCGTTCGAAAACACCTTCCTGATTAACGCTTCAGCCTCCTCCTGGTAACCATAATTATTGAAAGCAGAAATTGCAAAATACACTTGATCCAACCAGACTGTACCGCGCCAATACCCACGAGAGAATTCCGGCGAATCAATCGCCACAGTAGGAAAAGGAACAAAGGTGGCAAACTTTGTTGAATCGCGCATGGCATCCAATACCGTTTCAGCTTGATTTATGGTAGCTAGACGGGACCATAATGGGGTCCAGCCCTCGGGTCCAAATGGTAAGATACTGGTTCCACCATCCAATTTGATATCGTGAAAATACTTTGTCCCGGAGTTATACATATTCTCCTGAACCAGGTTTTGCAGGTCTATGGCTTCTGAAAGCCAAGCATCTGAATCTTTTTTCAATTCAGTCGCAATTTTGGCCAGATATTTCTTGTCGGCAAATAAAAAGGAATTTAAGTCTACCGATTCCTGATCCATACTCCAGGCAGTTGGACTTGTCCGGACCATCTTGGTATCGTCAAAGCGAATGGCGTTGTCCATACCGCTTTCCCAGCGAGCAGCGACGATAGTACCATCAGTGGAACCATATTCACAAAGACCATTGCCATTCACATCCCGGTCCAGATACCACCATTGATGATATTTCACCAGCAACGGATACATCTCTTCCAGGAATTCTATGTCACCATCGGCTGCATATACTGACCAGACAGCCCAGGCCGCCAATGGGGGCTTGGTATCACGATTATTGTTTTCCATACTGTCAGCGTAGATGACATCAGGAACCATACCTGCTTCATCCTGCCAATCAAACATTACCCGAATCTGATCCTTGGCAATCTCTGGTGCAAAAGTGGCCAGGGCCACCGCGTGCTTCCATGAATCCCAGGCCCAGAAACCGTTAAAATACCAGACAGCATAGGAGGGAAACAATCCGCCAAAATGCAGATCACCACGCGGGCCTTTCCAATTGTTGATCAGGGTCATCACCGATTTCACCGCAACCCGCTGATAGTCAGATTCGGCTCGCCATGGTGCGGTGGACTGCAAAGCCGAATTGAGATAATTAGTCCAGCGGGTATTGTTTGCAATAAAGGCATCATTGACCTCTAAAATAACTGGTGGTTTTGCCCGTTCATCAGTCAATAATTGGGACAACTTGACGGTTGACTCGGTTACCATTCCTGATCCAATCGTAACAGGCTTGTCGCACCAAACAGAATATTCACCATGAGCTATTTCAACTGATATTTCATATTTATCAGGGAAGCTTATGCCAAAATATTCATCATCAGATAGAGGCAACACAATTGATTGATCCAGCTGGCTGATCGCCTGCACACTGTCGAAAGCCTGACCTTTCCAGCCAAGAGTGATATTTACTGTCTTCTCCAACAGATTCTTGATGCTCAAAAGCGCTAAGGATTTCGATTGATCGGCAAAAATCAATTCCAGTTTGAAATTCAATTCTGCCAGAGAGAACTCTTGTTCCAGTCGTCCGGGGTAATAAGTTAAGGTAACATCTGCAGCCGTTTTCAAATCGATGATTTCACCATCAGCATCTTTCAACTGCAATTGCAATATGGATGGTGCCAACCAACGACCTTGGCTCATAAGAAACGGTCCTGTGAACGAACCGACAAAAGTGGGTCGATCTACCGGAGGCAGGCCGAAACCAAACCAGGCTCCCTGATCACTGTGGCAAAAGGCGCTCCAATCATCCGCCCCGGCAGGCAGATTACGGACTTCCAATACATTGGGAAAATTGGCAGGGACGAAACTAATGTCGGCATCGGCATTAGACTGACAGCCAAAGCTAACAATCAGCAATACTAAGACAATACCGAGCTTCAAAGGATGGCCAGGATACTGGGGCGTATTCATTATTTCGCTCCCTTGCAACATGGAAGGCGATAGTTTCGCAAATGACCTGGATCCTCCTGTGGACCAAACGGTCTCAGGCGGAACTGGTATCTGTACTCACGAGGGTAAAGTGTATATTTGGCATGCGGGCGGGCACCCCAGGCATTATCTCCGCCGACACCAAGCTGCTTCCAGTCCAGGTTTAGAGTGACAATATCAGTGCGCTGCAGTTCGCTACCGTGTCGCTGGCTGCCTACTTTATAATCCAACTCCGTATTCTCAAATGGATAAACACTCGCGCTTAAATAAGGCTCACCCACTGCCAGTAGACCAAAACCATCGTCCCGGGTAACTGATATCCAGCGTACATCGGTCTTGTTTCCTGTTTCCTGGGGACGTACGTAGCGAAAAAATTGATTATCGATCAAGTCGCTATAACGGCCGACAGCCGCTCCGGTCTTACGATCCCAGTAACTCTCATGGGGTCCTCGGCCATACCACTCCACCTGCGTGAACTCCTCTGGTAGACGCAGGCTCATGCCAAACCGCGGCAGGGCTGGCAGGGTTTCCTCCCGTGGCGAGAAATAATTCTCGATTTCCACATCACCACTGCCGTAGATCTGGTAGGTAGTCTGGTACCGGGCCTGACCTTCCAGCAGCGTTGAAAAGACCTCAATCCTTATCAGCGCTGGTTCACTATGATAAACCTTGAATAGGGAGATTTCCTGGTCAGAACCGGCTGATTTCCAGATAGCTGCCCGCAGGTGAAGCTGGTTCCAGTTGGCCACATCGCTGTCCACACCACCACGCCATAAATTAGGCTGGGGACCGGTAACGATTACCGGTTGGCCCTGATAGTTCCACTCGATGATCTGACCCTGTATTTTATCAAATTTGATTTCAAATTCATTTCCGGAAATGACTGTCGTACTGTCATTCTCCATCAGCTTCAGCGGTGGGAGTGTCGATATATCAAGAATGTCCAGGGGAACACCCTGTCCCACAGAAAATTGTTCCCAGGCAATCAGATGTCCGGCTGGGACCCCATTGGTAGACTTTCTGGTCCTCACTTCAATTTTTAACAGCCATTCTTCACCTTTTACCGGTTCCTTGCGCGGCAACTTGATCTTTATTGCACTCTTCTGTCCCGGTGGCAAATCTATTGCCGGTAGCATACCAGACTTAATGGGTTTTCCGTTGGATTCCAGCGTCCAGCTGAAATCAAACTCGGCCAGATTGGTGAAAGCGAATTTGTTTTCTACCGTAAAACAGCCCTTTTTCTGATCTGCGATGGCAAAACCGATATTCTGATAGACCTTCTTCACTTCCCAGATATGAGGTTTAAGCTCCCTGTCGGCGTGTACCAATCCATTGGCACAGAAGGATGAATCATTATTCAAATCGGCGTCACCCATATCACCGCCATAGGCCCAAAACTCAACTCCATCCTCACCAGTGCGCCGAAAGGTTTGATCCACCCAGTCCCAGATGAAGCCACCCTGAAGATTGGGATATTTATCAAACGTATCCCAGTAATCCTGAAGGTTCCCAACAGCATTCCCCATGGCGTGGGAGTATTCACATAAGATAAATGGTCGACTTGGATCGCGGTCATGATAGCGCTCCAGATACCAGATATCCTTATACATCGGACAGATGATATCGGTGTGCTCTTCCCACCACACCGGCTGATACTGGACTGGCCGGCCGAGATCACGCTGTTTCAACCAGCGATAATTGTTCACAAAATTGCGGCCGTCACCGGCTTCATTCCCCAGTGACCATATTATTATGGACGGGTGATTCTTATCCCGTTCCAGCATCCGCTGGGTACGCTCCAGATAAGCCAGCTCCCAGTCCGGATTATCGCTGAGGTAATTGATACCTTCGGGATGAAACTGAATACCATGGGTTTCAATGTTGGCCTCATCCACTACATACAATCCGTATTCATCGCAGAGGTCATACCAGCGGGGATCATTGGGATAGTGGCTGGTTCTGACAGCGTTGATATTGAACTGCTTCATCAATTCAATATCCCGGATCATTGTCTCCAGCGGTACATGGCGACCGTGTTCAGGATGGGTTTCGCAGCGGTTCACACCCTTGACATAGATTGGCTTCCCGTTTACGGAAAGCTTGCCATCAATAATCTCGATCTTCCGGAAGCCGGTCCGGCAGGAGAGAAATTCATGTTCGCCATCGGGACCGTTCAGCTCCAGTACCAGACGATACAGGCCAGGTGTTTCCGCGGTCCATTTCTTTGGATTGGATATATCCGCTTGAAAGATCAAATCAACTTCAGGTTTGCCTGCCAGCTCATGAGATTGACTGGTTGACCAGATGGTCTGACTGCCATCCAACAGAGTCAGTTTTACCTCTGCGGCACCTTCGACTTGTTTATAGTTGTGGAGCTTTACATCAATAGCAAGATGGCCATCGCGGTAATGCTCATTCAGATTGGCCCGCACAAAATAATCATGAATATTAACCAACGGTTTGGTGTACACAAATGCTTCACGTTCCAGGCCGCTGATGCGCCAGGCATCCTGCCCTTCCAGATAAGATCCATCACTGAATCGATAGACCTGTACAGCTACTACATTGTCTCCGATTTCCACATAATTGGTTATATCAAATTCAGATGGAGTTTTACTGCCCTGAGTATAGCCAACCATTTGACCATTGACCCAGACATATGCTGCGGAACGGATACCGGCAAAATGCAGGAAAACGGCCTGCCCCGACCATTCGGCTGGCAAGGTGAAACTGCGGCGATATGAACCCACCGGATTGTTTTCCGGGTCATGTCCCGGTGGATTAGGGGCAAAGGGATATTCCTCATCCAGATAACGGGCCACACCATAGCCCTGCAATTCCCAGCAGCCCGGCACAATAATATCATCCCAGCCGCTTACATCATGGTCTGGCAGATAGAAGTCAGCGGCTTTTTCCGCTGGTTTGGGTGCCCAATGAAATTTCCACTTACCGTCCAGCTTAATCAGACTGGCCGCTTGCTCCCAGTTTCCGTCCACGGCTTCATCAAATAAAGCATAACTAATGTTTTCCGTATGGCCCGGTTCTTTATTAATTCCCACTACTGTAGGATTTTCCCAATCATTGATTGCAGTCTTCGCCATTTCAGACTTTCCTATTCCATTCAAGAGGATTATGCTTCCAATAACGATATATATCTTCTGATATGTTTCCATTGTGTTATCCTGCCTAATTACAGGCTTGGTAGTTTTGGTTGTATAACCTTTTCATTTCTCACTCGGCCTTATACACAATCCGATCGTTAAAACCGGTGATAATTTTATAATAACCTGCCAATACCCGATCCAGCTCAGCATTACCAGTATCAATTAGCAGGCTACGCCCTTCCAGTTCCAAGATTTTGCGTCGAGTTGCGATTATCTGCAGATTGTCCCGCCCAACCTGTCGCAGTACTGTCGGGCTGATCTGCTGGTTACCGCGGCCAAAAATAAACCCCTGTCCACCAATCGGCGTGACAATTATCTTGGTTTTTTTTCCCGCAATTGCCATCAGCAGTTCTGCTTCATTTAAATCCTGTTCCACCAGTTGACGATTGTATAGTAAATCCACTCCCAGCAATGTTTTCGGTAAGTCCAATCGATTGAGAATGGCGGCAGTTGTACTACCTGGTCCGATTATATAACAACAGTCCTGCTCTAAATTGGCGATTACAGCATCTGCAATACCCTGTTGTTCAGCCTGATCACCGATAGGACTACCTGCTTTCAAGCCCTGTGTCCAACGGCGATCTAATGGAACTTTCAAGTAACCGTACAGGCGGGTGTTCAATCTTCCATTACGGTAGTTCTCTTCATCGATATCCAATACTTCTGCCTCTCGGCAACTACGGGAATTACTATTGAGGAAGCGTCCAGCTAGCTTGGCTGCGGCCAGTGGTGTTTTGGCATATACAGCGGAATGTATTTTGACACCAGCCGGGATGCCCAGTACCGGCAAATCATTTCCAATGGCGGTAACAATATCCCTTGCTGTGCCATCACCGCCGACAAAAAGGAGTAGATCAACATCAGCATCGGCCATATGTCGGGCAGATCTAATAGTATCAGCACTTGTAGTGAAATCTGATTCGCTATGACTAATCAGCTGCGGTGCAATTCCCAGAGTGCCAACAACAGCTTCACCCATCTCACCAGCTGGGCATTTTATCTGCAAGTCTCCCGCTTTATCTACTAATTCACGCATGGCCTGCAAGGCGCGATCACCGGCCATCGGCATTGCTCCCAACTCCCTTGCTCGGGCCAATATTTCTGGACCATCAGTGCCCTTCAGACCTACACGACCGCCCATTCCTGCGATGGGATTAATCAGTAACCCGATGGTGGCTCCGGAAGTCATTTTTCCTGTTTATCAAGTTGTTCTCCAGGACGCTTTTTCAAGAAGGCACGCCATGTGATGGCCCATTTATCAGGATCATCCAGGGTGCTGTGATCGACCTGGTGGATCACGCTGTTGTGCGGTGCTGTTGTCACTGTCTCAGGGTTAGTATAGGCTTCATTGGAAATTTGCTCTAATCCCGCCAGGTACTCATCCAGTTCCAGTTTCGAATACGATTCAGTGGGTTCGATAGTGAAGGGTTCCGGCACTACGAAGGGATGGTGACTCGCCCAGAGATGAAAACCAAAATCAGCCATGCGGGCAGAAACATCTTCAGTGCCAACGCCCGTTTCATCGGTTAATTTTTCCCATGAGTACCGTACCTGTTCAATGCGGTGACGACCTTCAGCATAGGGCGCGCTGGCTCCAGGAATCTGACGTATGCGAGTCAGTAGATAATTATTATTCAGCACCGCTACCCTTGCAGCCTCTAATAATCCCCTTGCACCCATAGCCCGTACCCAGGAATAGGCTTTTAATATCACAGGAAAGATTCCGTAAAAACTACGTACCTTTCCAATAGTATGAGTAAGGTCGTAATCCAGATGATAACCATCGTCGGACCTGGTCACCAGGGGTACAGGAAGATAATCCCGCAATTCTGTGGTGACGCCAATGGCACCGGTACCGGGTCCTCCGCAACCATGGGGTGTAGAGAAAGTCTTGTGCAAATTGAAAAAGCACATATCGAAATCGGCCTCTTTAGCACGGGTAATGCCAAGAATTCCATTGGCATTCGCCTGATCATAACAACATAGCCCGCCAGCTTCATGTACTACTTTGGTGAATTCCTTAATCCGGGGATTGAAGATACCTGTATCTTCGGGATTGGTAATAAACAGGGCTGCCGTTCGCTCTGATACTGCTGCTTTCAGTGCTTCCAGCTCAGGGAGTCCATCTTCATTCTGATGCAAATTAATCACTTTATACCCCTTGACAGCCACCGCTGAATAATCGGAAGGGTGGCTAAAAATAGTAGTGATAATTTCATCGCGTTGATCCTGTTCTCCACGCACACGATGGTATTTTTCCACTATAGAAGCCATTGTAAAGATAGCTGCCGATCCTGATGGTGGTTGGAATGAGAAATAATCCAAACCAGAGATGGCCCTCAAATAGGTGTCCAAACTATGGGTAATTTCCAATGCTCCCTGAATGGTGGATTCATCCTGCCATGGATGGAGTTCGGTCACTTGGGGTAATGCGGCCAGTTGTTTGTTGATTTTTGGATTGTATTTAATAGTGCATGTCCCCTGACCAATATCCACATTTAGGTCGGCACCGAGAGTTTGTTGAGATAACCGTAAGAAATGTTTCAATACCCGCATCTGTCCCACTTCCGGCAGGGCTGGGGCTTGTTTCCGGCGCAGGGACTGTGGCAGACTTAATAAGCCATCACCAACGACATCAGCAATGCCATCTTCAATCGCTGGTACCACTACACCCCGTTCACCGGGATTATTCAATTCAAAAATGATTTCCTCATCCCATTTGGCCTGATGGAATTTGCGGGTCTGTTTAGAAAAGCGTTTTTCCATAATTCCTCCCATCATCCCTTTAGTATTTCGGTTAATTGATCAACCAGCATATCGATGTCGGCTTTCGTGTGCACTTCAGTAAAACAGAATAAAGCTGACTGCTTAAAGAATGGAAGATCAGTGCTTAGATCCAATCCGCCAAATATACCGCGCTCCAGAAGAGCAGCATTTATTTCCTGCACCGATTTTCCTGTTCCTGAGAAATCAACCACGAATTCCTTGAAATGCGCGGACGACAACAAGGGAGATTTAACGCCTGGCAGTGAATTCAATCGTTGTTGGGCGTAGATGGAGGTTTGTATAATATTCTGTCCCAATTCGGCCATTCCTTTAGGCCCCATGAGCGATAGATAAACCGCAGCAGTAATACCCCACAGAGCTGCTGCTGTACCTACGTATTCTTTACTGTTTTCTCGATCACCGAATGAAGTGCGATCATAGAGGACATCCCCGAATCCATATTCACCATCTTCCGTGGTTTTAGTTATACCAAATAATCGCGATGGGTACTCGCTGACTATTTTAACATCATCTCGTGTGCCCATGAAACCACCTAGAGCCCCACCATAGTTAAGATGCATTCCCAGTGGTTGGATATCTCCACATGTAATATCAGTGCCATATTGACTAGGTGGCTTAATAACACCCAATGAACTGGGGTCAACACCCACAACCACCAGGGCTCCAGCAGCATGTGTCAGATCAGCTATTTCCTGGCCATTTTCCTCAAGCTGCCCCAGAAATCCAGGAACTTCAAAATATATACCAGCTACATCTGGTCCAAGCTGGGACTTGAGGTTTTCCAGGTCAATTTGCCCGGTTTTGGTATTATGGGTGAAAGTGACCACATCCATCACCGGTTGTAGATAGTTTTTTATCATGGCCAACCGCTCTGGTCCGGTCCATTCGGATACCAGTGCTATCTTCCGACCGGTTAATCGTCCTGTCATGCGCAAGCTGGTGGCAGCAGCCTGGCTCCAATCAAAATTGGGGACATTAACTACATCAACATCCAGCAGTTCAGCCATGAGACTTTGATATTCGAATAATGTCTGAAAACGCCCCTGGTCCTCATATGGTTCACCGGCGTAGGCTGTAAGAAATTCTGATCGCCCATTTATTTCGTCACAGATGGCCGGTACATAATGTGGCCAGCAACCACCACCCTGAAATGACAAGTTGTCGACACAGGTTAAATTATTATTCAGTATTTTCTGGACATGACGTTTTAAAGCCGCTTCACCGACCAGTGGTTCAGGAATATCCAGATTCTGGTTGAATCGTAATTCATTTGGGATATCTGAATAAAGTTCGTCGATACTTTCCGCACCGATGGTCTTCAGCATCTGCCGCTGGATTTCCGGCAATGAATTAGGAATATAAGGATGAATAAATGAATCGGTTTTTGACATTTTACTGCTCACTATATTTTGTATTTATCAGGCAATCCCACCACCATCCACCACCAGATGGGCCCCGGTAACCCAGGTAGACATATCACTGGCAAAAAACAGGACAGCATTAGCGATATCTTCTGGAGTGCCCACTCGGTTCAGCGGCCGGTCAGCGGCGTCTTTCAGAAATTCGGTTTCGTTTTCCCCCAACTGGGCGCATTCGCTACGCAACAAGGGTGTGTCCACATCGCCGGGGCAAACACAGTTTGCGCGGATGTTGTGGGGACCATGGTCGATAGCCATAGCCCTGGTCAGGTTCAGCACCCCGCCCTTCACGGCACAATAGGATACTGCATCCGGTCCGCCCTTCAGGGACCAACCCGATCCAGTGTTGATAATACTACCCCCACCAGCGGCTATCATATAGGGCAGCACATGGTGAGATACCAAATACATACCTTTGAGTCCCACATCCACAGCCAAGTCCCAATCGGCTTCAGTCAGGTCGATACTATTCTTGCGAATGGCAACACCGGCGTTGTTGAACAAGATATCAATGCGACCAAATTCGGTCATCACCGTTTCCACCGCCTGTCTACAGGATTCATCATTGCGAACATCACATTCAACGAACCGGACTCTCACACCCAACTCGGTGATTTCCCTTTCAGCTTGACGACCCTGATCAACTTGAATATCGAAAATGGCGATATCGGCTCCCGCTTCAGCTAGTCGCGCGGCGGTTCCCAGCCCAATGCCTGAAGCCCCACCGGTGATAATTGCTGTCTTTCCGGTTAGTGACAGCATGTTTTCAATTCCATTTATTTTTGTATTCATTCCAATTTCAATTTGGTTAATAGTAACTGCTATTTAAGCAGCAGCATTTTTATGGTTCGTTCGGTGTTACCGATCTGAATGCGGCAGAAATACACGCCGGCCCCCGCTGGTAAGCCGTCATTGTTTTGGCCATCCCAATGTATCCGATAGTTATTAGCAGCCCGAATTCCATTTACCAGTTCTGAGATTTGCCTGCCAGTGATGTCATAAACCGCCAGCAATACACGTGCAGGATATACCAGGCTATATTCAATGGTTGTGGCTGAGTTAAAAGGGTTGGGATAATTCTGTGAAAGACTGAATGTCAGAGGTATGGGTTCCTCATGGTTACTACTATAACCACTTTCGGCAACAGATACATTATCCAGGCGCCAGTAGTAATGATGGGTATCAGTAAAAAATGACAGGAAAACCTGCTGACCTACATAGCCAGACAGATCAATTTCATTAACTGATTGCCAGGTCATGAAATTATTTTCACTGTAATCAATGGTTTCCAATGTTATCCAAGGACCTGATGAATCCGTAGCCACTTCGATTATAATCTGATGCTGCTGTTTCAGATTCGGCCAGTAGTTATCCCATCCACGAATTTCATAGAAATTCAGTAGGGGTTCTGTAGCATTCTGTAGATCAATAATTGGCGTGATTATTCTAACCTCTCCTGGGCCTGATCCAGACCAGTTTTCACCACTGTATAAAGCCCGGTGGCCGCGCCAGGGATCGGAATTCCAGTTACCATTGTCTTCATCATGAACTTCGATGCTGTCAGGAGTCGTGACCGTTGTCAGACCAGAGCTCTGCTGAACTGCCCAACCATTACCAATCGGACCGGTGCCATAGTATTCAAAATCTTCCCACAGATAATGTCCACTAGGATTGCCAACAGTGAAAGAGCGCAGTCGCAGATTGTGAGAAAAACTATCGCTGACGGCAATCATTAAATCAAGTTCTCCACCAACAGGAAAATTGGCAGCGATATCAAAATTAAAGCTGACCTGGATAGTTGTCTCAGCATCCATATCGATGATTGTCTGCGGTGATGTTAAATTCTGAATAAAGCTTCCGTTAATACCCTGTGGTTGGAGGGTAATGGAAATATTATGGCCGGTAACTTCCCCAAGATTTGACACCTCCATTAATAGCTCGATCTGCTCACCAGGGTCGAATTTGCTGTTACCATTGCCATTATCGTTTACGCCACCCACGGAAAAGCCGTAAACTGGTACCTGACCCACTTCAAGTTGATAGGTGGCTGCAGCTTCTACAGTTCCGTCACTAATTAAGTAATTCAGGTTGATAAGGGATGGAATTGGAATATCATCAGCTACCGACAATTGATGTTGGCTGAAGTCAGTAATCATTGGTGTCAGCAGCGGTATTGTGTCAGCGGAAGTATGAACAGAAATATAATTACTGTTTGTCCCACTGACACTGAGCTCAACCACAACATTGTTTCCGGGAGCATCTCCAACATTTACTACTGACAAATGTAATTCAAAGTTCTCGCCAGGATCAGAACCACCATTTTGATTATCATCGTTTATCACTTGAGGCTGGTATGATAAGTAGACTGGGGTGGTAACAGAATCGGCCGGTACCAGATAGTCAATTGCGGCGTTGATAAATCCCGGGAAAGCGGCCGTAGTACTGGCATTCCAATCGATAACACCATCATAAATGAGTGGGCTCATAATCCAACGTGGATCCTCCGCAACATGGACCGCCCCCCAATTATGTCCTGATTCATGAGTCTGGAAATTTCCAAGCCAGCGACTGTATCCTGTATCCCAGAATTCCACTAAATGATGGCGTCTGTAAGTTCCAATAGAGTTCAACCAGGCATATGAGTAGCCAACAGGACGACCCGTCCAGAAAGTAGCAAGATCATGCCAATTCAGCAATCCGCCATTTCCCACCCAACTGTCAAATGCATCCAATAGGACTCCTGCATCATTGCTGTCTGGCCAGGGTTCCATATCTGGTGTAGTAAAGACAAACATTTCCACCAGCTGGTAAGTAAGGTTAACCTGGTTATAATAAGCATCTGTGATATTTAAAATATTCAGTAGCTCGTCAGCTATCAGGGCTACGGATCCAGCTTTGCTATACGCATAGTAATCCGCTACAAGGGCGATCTCTGCCTCATAAAGGACATCTCGGGAATAAGTTGTATTTGATACCGGTTGAGTGATTGACATCAATTCGGTTAAATCAGCAATACCAATATCATTCTCTAAATTAATATATGTTTCATCATCCGCGTTGACTTGATATATGCGAAGTCCACATTCAACACCCGATGCTTTAATAGTCGTAGTATTTGTCTCCAGGAAATATTGCTCACCTGAGCCAGTAACAATCCTACCTGCCAGATAATCGGAACCAATCGTTAGACAAACATGACTTTCAGGATCATTCACCACTTTTCCACGAAATGTTTGAGCTGTCGAAAGCGGGTAGTCCGTTATTCCATCAGTGCTTGCTGTCCGCAATTGAAAATTATCTGCTATCAGTGAGTATTGTCTTAATTCCAGGTTGAACGAAAGATTATTGGAGAAATCTAAAGATAATGTGTTGGAGCCGGATTCTAACTCAGATAGTAAATGTTCAGGAATCTCATCTAATGAGAATACCAGATCTTGTTCGGATAAGGCTTTTGCTTTTACTTCATGGAAATGGATATCAGAAGCGAAACCGAATTGTGTACAAAAAACCATCGTTATTATCCACGTAATCAGACTACAGGTACAATTACTGCTGATATTTCCGTGGATTAATTGTTTTATTTTATTTCTCGACAGCTCTTGCATCAATCATTTTGAGATTTGAACAAATGATTCTAATTACCGCACCCGACTTACACCTGCGACACCTCACTTGCGGGATGCTGTTGCAAAACAAGACGTTAATTACTTTAGGCACATTCATCATCCAGA
>JACKQG010003478.1_pt1 | contig 19278 bp, 13 predicted proteins | sample 8237621 | NCBI WGS metagenome assembly JACKQG01 (sample SAMN15677084, study PRJNA649215) | marine metagenome | biome: marine; feature: Black Sea; material: saline water; isolation source: suspended particulate matter (SPM) from the Black Sea western gyre | collected 2013-06-09/2013-06-10 | depth... | reverse complement strand
TAGGCAGCATAAAACATCTTCGCTTTTTGCATAGAAGTTACAAACAAAGACTCTAACTTGGGTAAGCCGAAACCAAGATCCTACGAAAACATGATGGGATTTTGAAATTTAGGTACCAATATTGATGATCTCGTAAAGAGCCGGAAAGTCCCGGGGCTTGATCAACTATGTTAATTCGCAATCCCTATCCCGCGATGCGCGGGACTCAATACCTAAATCCATGTAAAAAGGACTTTTTACACGGGCGTCAATATCGAGAGATAGCATGATATCAAAGTATTTCTATGGCTACAACATTGTGGCTGCCGGTTTCATCATCCAGGCAGTGAGCATCGGCGCAATGTTTACATATGGGATTTTTTTTATAGAGTTCCAGTCCGAATTCGGCTGGTCGAGGGCGACCATATCGGGCGCCTCCTCACTGGCCTTCCTGATCACGGGAGCGATTGGGGTCCTTGCAGGGAGGCTCAACGATAGGATTGGCCCGAGGGTCCTCATCATGGCGTCTGGTATCTCACTTGGACTTGCTTATATGCTTATGTCCCGTATACAGTCGCCCTGGCAGATCTACCTGTTGTACGGTGGGCTTGCAGGTATTGGTTTCAGCACGCATGACGTGGTCACGCTTTCCACGGTGACACGCTGGTTCGTGAAACGCCGCGGCATGATGTCGGGTATTGTCAAGGTCGGTACAGGTACCGGCCAATTTGTTGTGCCGCTGATTGTCACTATCCTCGTAGCAGCCTATGGCTGGCGCAACTCGTATCTCATTATCGGAGGCGTGATTCTGGTGACACTATTGTCCGTAGCCCAGATGATGCGGCGTGACCCTCAAGGGATGGGTCTGCTGCCGGATGATGCGGGGGATGAGGTGAGCGGAGCCGGCAACAGAGACCCGGAGCCGGATATATCTCTGAGAGCGGCCGCCCGGACAAGCCAGTTCTGGATAATGTGTCTGTCAGAGTTTGTGACATTCCTCTGTTTGCTGACAATGATTGTCCACATTATACCCCATGGGACCGACATTGGCCTGTCCTTGAGCACAGCGGCGGGAGTCCTCTCGACCATCGGGGGTATGAGCCTGCTTGGTCGAATCGTGATGGGTACGGCGAATGACAGGATAGGCGGGAAACGCTCGCTGATCATATGCTATGCTGTGCTGATCTGTGCCCTTACTTTTCTGCAGACGGCAAACCAGACCTGGATGCTGTTACTCTTTGCCGCCATATACGGCTTTGCCCACGGCGGCTTCTTCACAGTAATGTCTCCCGCTATCGCAGAGCTGTTTGGGACCGGATCTCATGGCGCCATTTTTGGGGTTGTCCTGTTCAGCGGGATGATTGGCGGTGCGATTGGCCCGTTGCTGACCGGGCGTGTCTTCGACGTAACCGGAAGCTACCATACGGCGTTCATCTTTCTTATCGGAGCGGCCATTGCAGGCTTAATACTTATCACATTCCTGAGACCACTGCAGGGTGCCAATGAAAGGAGATAAGAGCCCCTCGGATTGGTCCGGCCCTATGTGTCCCCCATTGCAGAAATTATCGGAAATGCCAAAGTTGGCAAAATCGAAACTTTGAGTTGTCGCCACATACTCTGTTTTATCCAACAAGCTTTGCCTGGCCTCAATCTCAATTGCCTTGGAACCACATACTGTGCACTTAAAACGCCCCACTAATGCCTGCAACTCTTTGCGGAAGGTTACGATCTTAGGTTTAATATGATCCTGTTCCCGCATTGAATATAACAAAGGTGAATCAATATCGTGTATGTGCTTAAAACGTACTGTTTTCGTCTGTAATTCCTGCATGTTATATGAGGTATTTACTTACTGAAGGATGTCCCAACGCCCAAGAGCAGACGTGACCCTTTACACTGCAGACAGTACTGAGGTCCAGTAATTTCACAAAGTAACAACGCCTCCCATTACAGAGTAAATAACTAACCTGGTCCGAGCCTATCCACCTGATTACGGAGTTCCGGTAATGGATCATCCTTCGCGGCCTCAATCCATTTTAGGAGGACAGCGTTTCTGGAATACGCACCTTTCAACATCGCAATAGCCAGCTCGACGCAGTTACATCGCACAAAGGGAATGTCAATTCTGTCCGCGAGACCTGACTCGATGGCTTGGTTATAGTCACATGACTCGAATAAACAAGTGAGCCCCAGAAGTACATGTTGACCAATGGCTTTTCTTGCTAGGTCGGGTTGCTTCTCAAACAACAGAGCGGCAAACTGAAGGGCCTGCGCCAGGACAGGTTCATGCCGTAAGTAGATCGTTAGCCCGGTCTCTTCGATGATTTCTACGGGGGGTAGTTTAGCGTGTCCGGTTTCTGCGAGAGACATCCAAAAAAAGAGTCCGTTTATCGCATCCACTGCAAAATCCGGATCATCCCCGATTATGCCGGATTTCAGGTGGTCTATAAGGCTTTCGGAAAATGCGGGACGATGTGAAAGAAGAGGGGGATAAATTTTGTAGCAAGCGATTCCGTCGTTTACCAATGTGTCAACGCGAGATTTGATGTTCGCCAAATCCTTGTCTGTTAAAGTTAGAAAAGGAAGTAATTCAGCTGCGCCATGGAGTTTTGGAATTTCAGAATTGTTGGCACGATCTCGCCTCATAAATGTATCGATAGAGGCGGTATATTTTTCTTGCGACCATTTGACTACCATTGATTTTGCTACCGATCTTTCTTCTTTGGTCAATGAAAGAGGGGCTTTGCGTGTTCGGGCCATATTCAATATGTTGCCAATTTCGGAAAGATAATTCTTGAGCGATTTTTTTTCCGCTCCGGCTTTTGTCAGGTATGCTGTTCTGATGAGCTGTTCGGCCAGCCCTTCTTTCGGCTCCGGCAGATATAAAAAGACCCAAGATCGCAATCCCGTGTGTCCGGGTAAACCCGTAGGTGATAAAATTTTTTTTGTCCACAGTGCTTTGGCAAACGCTCTTTGTTCGTCCTTTGAAAGGACTTCACAGTCGTGCAAAAAAGTTAACCTAATGGCCGCCCGAGGGCGGCTTTCTTGCTTTCCCGCATCAGTCAGTAAGCGGCGAATAGCCTCGGTCCACGTTTCGGTTTGTGCTTCTCGATTTAAGCGAACTTTTTGTTTTTCAATGTCGTTGGGCGTACGCCACCATGGTTCACGCACGAAGGCGTTCTCATCAATGCCTTCCGTGGGAAGATTCAGCAGAGGCAATACCCAATCGTATTTCACATGGGGAGGAATACATTCCACTGTGCGCCGCAACAAATTGAAGAGTGCACCTGCCAACCATGGATGTCCACTGACCGCATGGTTGTGAAGCAAATTAACGGCAAGATCAAAAGTTTTTTTTGGTTTTTCCGGATCGGTGAGACGCAAAACCAATCGAGAGAGCAATTCCATTGCAACCCGAAGCTGAGCGAGATGCTTTTCGTCGGAAGCTATTCCGGGGGCAAGCTGGTTGATGCCTTGCATGAAAATGTCCATCAACTCTTCAGCCGTATTTTCATCCAGTAGCGCAATCGTTTCCCGCTTGGCCACCTTTTTCAGAATTTTGTCGCTCTCCGAACTACAGGTGCGCATGAGAATTCTGATTGCGAGTGCCGGATTTGCCTGCTTTAACCATAGTGCCGCACTATTCAAACCATTCGATCCAACGTTCATCCGGATACCTGTTGAAATATGTGACGGCATACCGGCCAATTCGGTGAAAATAAGAGGGTGATAGGCTTGCAAAAGCTGTTCGCCGCCTCCGAACTGATGGGTAGTTCTCATTTGACCTATGTCGAATTCCCGCTCTCTAATTTCTTTCTCGCTCCTCGGATCGGGTGGTTCTGCAACAAGGGTAGAACATAATTTTTGCCATTCGGCGCGCACGTCGCAATCTTTTGCCAGTAGTGTCTTCCATCTTGCCGCCCAGTCTGGATTGTGCGTATCAATCTTCTCATTTTTCGCCATGGCTTCGGGACTGCGAAAACGCCTTTCCCATCCCGCAATTTCCAGCAACTGCATCGCGCACCCTTCGCGAGAAAGGGACGAGAAGTCATCGCTATCCCGCCTAATGGAACGTCGAATTGTTGGCAAGGCAACCGTCAACAATTCATATGCGGCTTCGAACTCATTGATTTCAAATAGGATGCCTGCTTTTCGAATCGCCCAGATAGGGTCACTGTTTTCAACAAGCCAGCTTTGCAGAAGCCCTTTCAGGGCTCGGTAATCCATTCGCTGAAGGGCGAACATTGCCCGCTGATAGGTGAGTGCGTCAAAAGAATCCTTGCAACCCTTGAGATTTTCCACTCTCAATGCAAGGGTCTCGAATGGGCCTGTTAATCCATTTTGGCGGTAATGACGGAGCAATGCTACTGCCACCAGTAACCAGGCGTTGCGTGCCTCCGGCCAGTCATGCTCAGACCACTTGACTTCTTTTCCCTCCCATAGACACTTGCAGCTGTTTGGGTCTATATCATCCAGCACCCTTTCAATGGGTTGGATCGTTTCATCCAACAGGGGAACCAAGCATGAAACCAGTCGCCAAACCATCTCACGTAGTGCAAACAGTCTCTCCCATGGGGGCATACGGTCGGCCGTTATAACCAGATCCCCGACCCAACTTTTGGTGTAAGTCCAGAACATGCTTCTTACGCGCGCCGGGGCAATCACCCAGCCTTCATAGTCCTTACGTTCGCGACGCCATATGGGAAATACGGCCCGGACTGCCTCAAGCCGATCTTCTTCTTTCCCAGGCCCTTGAATTTCTGAGGAATATTTTCTTTCAACCCTGTCAATGGCGAAAAGATCAGGATTGATTTCAAGGTAAACAGGAGGTTTTGGCAAATAGTAAGTCCAGTTCGTATATCCGTTGTGCGTGGCCGGTCGCTTTAACTTGAGTACCCAAAAAAACCACTCCAACGCATAGCCATGTCTGCATTCTTCAAGCCACTTCCGACCTTGGGGTAGTCGGGACAGATCGACCGGAACAATGTTCCGCTCTTCAAGCATGCGCCGTTGAACAGGCGCAAGTTCCAGCCACCCTACCAAGTAAATTTTCGGGGCCGATTCCCCCAGGTTGTCTCGCACCCATCCGGACCAGTGGAGAAAATTCGGATCGTCGCCGGAAAAGCCAATGAGACAGAAGAGGTTCTCCATCATCGACTGCTGCACCATATTGACGAAATGCACAAATCGAGTGGGATAACTTCTGTAGTCCTCTTCGGTAAAGATGAAAGGATAGTTCGAAGGGAAGGATCCGTGGAGTTTTACAATGCGGGGTTGTTGCGAGGCGGGGATGTCGTCCCGAGTTCGGACAACGTCATATCTTCGATCGACAACCGTGTCGAGGGTTCTTTCAAGCAGCGTGTCCCAGTTGGTGGTGTACACGTCCGTCCACGGGAGTTTCAATAGCTCCGTGTGCAGATTTGAAGGCGCATAATCATTATCCGGTGCAAAGATTTTGAGTAACCGATTCAGTTCCGTCCTACCGAAGGATGCTTCAAACTCTTGTGCCAAGCGCAATGCCCCACTCGTGGAATGGGCAATTTTAAGCGCTTGATCGCGGTGACGAGCGACCGATTTGTCGTCTGCGGGATAAAGCTTTTCACAAAGGCTTTTAGCCAATTCGCTCCAAGTGGGCATCCTTCGGTCGGGGGCCGCAATATTGCGTGCGTTGCGGCTCAGTCCGGCTCCAACCATCAATGCCGCATTGCCAAGCGGCGATTTTCGCCACAGGGCTTCGGCGATTCGTTCAATGTGAACCTGATCAGGAAATATTGACATACGACCTCATATTGGTGCAAATTTCGTTTGCTTAAATCCTTATCCTCCCTCTACCAGTCTGATTTCTTCCTCCGTGAGCTTGTAGAGCCGGTAGGTGAGTTGATTCATGTCGTCTTCAGCCCGGGCGATTTCAGAATCCAACGCCTCGATGTCGGCGTCAATTCCAACCACCTGTTTAATGATGGCCGGGTTGCTCGTCTTGCGGAGTTTAAGGAGTAGTGATATCAGCCGGTTGGCGTCAAACTTTTGGGTTACATTTGTGCGACGGACCTTCTGCCGCCATTGGACTGCGGTGAACATCGCCTCTTCTTCGTCCAGGAAAATTCCCTCGATCAGCGCCGTGCCATTGGCCATGAGCTTCAACTCACCGTAGTCATTTGCCACAGTGAGCTTTACGCCGGGGCGAAGCATGGGGTTGATTTGTTCCAGATGGGTGGCCAGTTTCAAATTTCGCTGCAGTTTGGCCCAAGTGGTCAACTCCGGACCTTTCAATTCCAGCGGCGCCTCTTTTTTGAGGTCATTTAGTGGTTTGACGTCGGCCCAGAGCCAGCCTTCGTCTCGCTTTTCGTCTTCGCATTGAGCGCTTTCAAGCCGTTTGTCAATCATCAACAGGAGATCACGCCGACGGGTGTGCAGGTCTTGCAGCTTTTTCGCTTTTTCTGAGACCTGGGCTTTTTCATCGTCGCTCGCGCGGGGGATGGGGAGTGGCTTAAGAAACTGTGTTTCAGCATCGAAAAAGCCACCCGCTTTGGGTCTGGCTATTCGAACAAAAATTAAATTCGGGACAGGACTGTTCAGGATTCCCAATAGAAAGTGCATTTCACTCTTCACTGTTGGCAAGATGGAGTATACTCTTCCGCCGAGGGTTGATAACTCCCCGTTCTTGTCACAGGTAAGCCGCAGCTCTGGAGTTGTTCCTGCTACAGCGAGCTTTGGCAAAGGTTGCTTGTCAAGGTTTTGCGGCCTGCTGAAACAGTACCAGTTATTATCATCGAATCGGTGCTTCTCACGGGCGCTAAGCTCATTTTCGTGTTGGCATAAATACGCCCAAGCATTGGGAAATTTAGCTTTCATATCGGCTTGGCTATAGAGAGGAGGTCGGACCTTTGAAATGTCATACGGGAATAGCAGATAGACATCAACAATGGGGGATTCATATCGGTTAATACGCTTCCCTGATGCAATTTTTCGCATGAGAGAATCTTCGATGGAAACCTGCTCAGGCTTCTTGCCTCCTTTGTACAAATAGCTGTTGGGGCCAACTCTTTCGAGAACATACGTCTTATCAGCACTCGTCTTTATCCCTTGGAAAATCTGAGTCGTTACAGAACTATCTCCCAACTGATCGCATTCTTTCAGCTTCTCAAATAGTTTCCGTTCCATGTATGTGACGAATACCCAACTCTCCTCCTCCGACAAGTCCTGGTAAGATGTCGCGTCCTTCACCTCGCGCCAATCTACGCTTGCGATGTCCTGTTTGCCGCCCGGCGCGAACACGCAGCGGATACGGTCCTGCGGGAACCCGGCGAAGAACTGCAAGGCGGTGTAGGTAATCGCTTCATCAAACACCTGGAAGCTCTTAAAGTCAATCCAACGGTCCAGACTGCGCGTTCGTTTGAGCTTTTGCCGCAGACCTTTGCCATATTCGTTTACCATCCAGACATTTGGGGCAATATATCCCATTTTCCCCTTCGAATTTAGCAATTCAATCCCACGTTCGATGAAGGGTAGGTACATGTCGAAGTTGCCCGTTTGCGTGCTTTCATACAATGGCCCGCCGTTTTCGGCCCTGGCCTTTATCAGGTATCCTGCCACATCTTCCTGCATTTTGCGAAAATTTTGCAGCTTGACATACGGCGGATTGCCGATAACGCAATCAAAGCCGGGGTTTTCGCGCGCATAGATTTCCGGGAAGGCCTCTTTCCAATCGAAGGTATTGACGCGTTCCTGTTCATCCTCGCCGAACAGGTCACGGGTGATGCCTGCCTGGCGGTAGAAATCATGCCCGATCAGACTGTTTCCACAGCGGATGTTCCGGTCCAGGGAAGTGAGCGGTTGATCCGGTAGGGCCGTATGCAGCCAGAGGGCCAGCCGCGTGATTTCCACCGACTCGGCGTTGATGTCTATGCCATAGATGTTCTTCGACAGGACGGCGCGCATGGCCGAATGGGTGTCGAAAAGCCCCGTGACGCCGGTAATGCGCTCCAACTCCTTGACGATCCATTGCCGTTCTTCGTAGAGATACTTGAACGCCTGGATCAAAAAGGCCCCAGAACCGCAGGCCGGGTCCACGACCCTCAATTCGTCCAGCCGTTGGCGGTATTGCTGCAAGACCTTTTCATATTCACCTACCATCCTCGCGGAGCGGCGATCCTTTCGGTACGCGGCGATCTGTTCATCGCTAACGTTCGAGAATTTGTCGAGGCCAAGTTCCTTGCGGATTTCAGACAGCCTGGCACCCACAGTTTCCTCGACGATATAATGGGTTACCCATTCCGGTGTGTAATACACCCCGTCGCGCTTGCGTTTGGTGATTTCGGTCAGAGATTCCCGACCCTCAGCGTGGGCTTCCATTACTTCCAGGTCGGTGATGCTCTGCTCAAAGATTCGGCCCAGGGCGGTGAGGGTAAGCGTACGTCCCGCACCGTCATCCGCTGTCCCGAAGTTGTACTTGGCCGAGAAATAAAGCAGGGTCTTGGGATACTGCAGAAGTCTTTGGGTGCTCTGCCCCTGGTTCTGCTCACAAAAAACGCGGTTCGGAATCTTCAGGACGTCCATTCCCGGGTCTTTCGCAAACAGCCCGCCATTGAATTTATTGATACGTTCGGCGCCGAAGGGCGAACCTTCCTGCATGGCAGCGAACAACTGCTTGAGCATGTTCCAGGCTTGATCGGATTCCGGATTGTAGAACTTGCTCGCCCCCACTTCGATCAGCACGTCGCGCAGAACATTGGGTGGAAAGCCCAACTCGCGGCCCATGTCCTCGCAATAAAGGATGAACAGGCAGCGGTCAAGGATACGCTGTGTGAATTTGACCAGCCAGCGCAATCGACCCTCCTGATCGTATTGCGGATTGTGTTCGCGCAAAGCCTGGTAAACTGCTTCACGGAAGGCGTGGTATTCACCGTAAAACTCGTTCTCCAAAACTTGTTCATGGGTGATCTGTTCGCCCAAGAGCTTTTCGAGTCGTGATTTTCCGCTGGTGGTCAACAGCCAGTCAGCATGAAGTGTGCGGTAGAAGAGAAAACGCTGAAACAGAGCCTCCGCGCCGTCTCCCAGAAGCGAAACGGTCAGGTCGCCCTCTTCGGGTTTGATGACAAAACGCTGGTATTGCGCCTTGTTGCCGTAAACATAGAGCCTGAATTCGTTCATGTCTGTTACAAGGCCCCAAGTCGGCAGGATCGGCGAAATCAGGCCTGTCCGGGATTCGCGAAGATAGTCGAGGCACTGGTCAACGGGCGAGCGGGAATTGGGACGGTTTATCTGGGGCTTGTCCAGGCCGGAGCGATCATCCTTGAATTCGCCCAGCAATTGGGGAATCTCCGCCATATCGTCCCGACCGAAGTTACCCAGCGCCACGTCGGCAGCGCCTGTGCTACCTCTCTGTCCGGCGCTCTTAACGGGATATTGTTGCTGGATGGTGTAGCCGTGAGTTCTTTCGCCCTCTCCGCTGGCGCAATAACCCCAGGTTTGCTTGAAAAACACATCGATGAACGCTGCTTCCGATGCGGTCTCTTTTTGCCAGTCTTTGTCGGCCCAGTTTTTCAGGCGGATTTTCAGGGCTTCCGCTTCCGGAGATTCTTTAAAAATCTCATAGTCCTTTGCCCAGATAGATCGGAGATAGGCATTGCTGAACAGTGGTTGGTTTTTTTCCGGCACAATAGATCCCTGTTTTCATGAAATCACTATAAAACCCAGAATCCGAACAAACATTCCTAAGATTCGATTTTCAGGATATTATAGTATTTTACATCAAATGTTAAAAGGAAAAATAAATGGCGGCGAGTAGATTAACGGTTTTTAATCACAACTCAAATACCTTGTCAATATTTTAGAGCCGGTAGGTTCATAGGGGCCTCTGGGACATCCATAAAAATATAAAATTCAGTATCTATCTAAAAAAGTGCTATTGCCTTGGATACTGGAAGAACAAAAACCCCGCTCTCCATCTGTTCAGAGTAACGGGGTTTTTGGGCAATCGTAGATCATTTCAAATCCTCTTTTCCCTCTCGGGGGTTGAAAGGAGAAGATCTCTCTAAAATAGTGCCGGAACTTTGAATGCACTCAGAAATATTGATTATTTTTTACACAGACATTTCCCAGAAGTAAACGAAAATGCCAGTTGTCAGGGGTCAGTGGTTAGTGAACGGCGAACTACCCCGAGAGTTCGGTTTTTCTGCATCCGGCTCACCCCGCCATGACTTCTTGGCTCCAGTCCCTTGGTGAACAGCAATGCACGCAAGATATGGAACATGGTATAGTATAATTTGGGAACGCTCTCTCGAAAAAGTTTACCGTCAATGAGAATACGCGCGGCATGAAGCGATCACCCGATTTGTTCCTTCACCAGATACGTGTGATTCCGTAATCCGAGAGGCGGCTGTCACGGCTCAATAGCAGCATATCTTCGACCATGGCCTGAGCAATCAACATTCGGTCAAAAGGATCCCTGTGATAAAAGGGCAGTTTTGTCAATTCGGCACAATGTAGCATTTCAACAGGCAGCCACTGGATGGCATTGATCTTCATTTCATCTTGAATGGCTTCTATCCATCCGCTCTTCAAAGAGAGCTTTCCCAGGCTCTTTTTTATACATATCTCCCAAAAACTGGCAGCGCTGAAAAACAGACTGTTTTCTTGATCCAGGAAGGTTTTCTTGGCTGTTTCGCTGAGCCGCTCATCGCCAGTAATCAACCAGAGCAAAGCATGGGTATCCAGTAATGTCTTCATTTCATGTAATCTCTGAAATCATCGAGGGGTTCGTCGAAATCATCAGCCATGGACAGAATCAATCCCTTTGCATTCCCGATTTTTCTGTGGCTTCGTACATCCGGTAATACATCCAGACGGACAATGGGTTTGTTGCCTCTGGCAATAATGACTTCCTTTCCCTTAAGTGCTTCCTGGATCAATTTTGACAACTGAGTCTTGGCTTCATGAATATTTACCTGAAGTGTTTCCATGTTTGCCTCCCGAAATGTTGATTCCTTTTCAATGTTAGCTAATATAGTTAGCTAATTTACGCTTGTCAATAAAAACTCTGATATGGATGTCCTGCAGTACGATTTTTATTGACACCTGTATAACTTAATAGTATTAGGGAAACTGTTTGTTAAAAAGCTTGCCGTTAATATTTATCTATTATAACAGTTAGTTGATTAACCTAATGCTAATTCATTTTGAGCATAAAAATGAGGTTAAGGTTTTATTATTTGCTCAATTGTTTGGAAGTCTTCGCATAAATGCTGTGAATTTCCTCATTGCAAGAGCGGGCAGTTAATCTTATTAGGGTATCATATCAATCGTAATTTCAAATAGTTAAAGTATATACAAAGAGAATTGTCGGAATTATCCTAATATATTTAAGGTCTTGACGAATGGGCAACAAGGTTTCAAAAGAAAACACAAAGAACCGGATTATCGAGTCTGCAAAGAAGCTGTTTGCTGATAAGGGCTATCAGAAGACAACGGTGATGGATATCTCGCGACAGGCGGGGTTGTCTGAGGCAGCGCTCTATGATTATTTTCAAGGGAAAGAAGATCTGTTGCTTACCATCCCGGACCTCTGGGTATTGGAGCTCATCGGCGATCTGAAAGAACAGTTATTTGGCATCAAAGGCGCAATCAACAAGTTGCGGAAATTTCTGTGGTGGTATTTGCGCCGCGTTGAAGAGGCCCCGTTGGATGCAAAGATCGTATACTTATTTCTGAAGACCAATGCCAATTTCATGAAAACCGAGGTCTACTCTAATGTTAAAACCCTCTACTCATATCTGATAGAGATACTTGAGGAAGGTCGGGGATCGGGAGAGATTAAATCAGACCTCAATCCCTATTTTGCGAGAGATATTTTTGTCGGGACAATGGAACATATTATCACCCGCTGGCTCCTGAAAGACAGGTCTTATTCCCTCTTCGATAACCTGGAAGAGGTCTTTAATTTAATGATTGATGGGTTCAGGGCAAATGGTTCTGAACCGGTTCCTGTGGCGAGAAAACTTTTTGAGGAAAGGAAAACTGATTATGAAGATAAACAAGATTGATCATATCTGTATTGCTGTCAAGGATTTGGAGGCGGCTAAGAAGGTGTGGGAGCCCATGCTGGGCAAATCAGGCCCTGATGACGCCTATGTTGATGAACTTGAAAAGATCAAAGTGGCCAGATATATGGTCGGTGAAGTAGGTTTTGAGTTGATGGAATCCACGGCCCCGGACGGAGATGTGGCAAAGTTCATCGATAGAAAGGGTGAGGGAATTATGCTTATCAGTTTTAATGTGGACAACACGCGAGAGGCCGTTGATGAACTGAAGGCAAAGGACTATCCGTTTATTCCGGATTCAAAGGGTGAGGTCGCAAGGCCTTTTCAAGATTGCGAATTTGCCTTTATACATCCCAAAAAGCTGAACGGTGTCCTGACCGAGCTGATTGATTATAAGTGGGACTCGTAACAAATGGCAAAATCCAACTGAATTTCGTGGCCATCTGTGAAGATGAGACCTTCCGTGCAGCCATGATCAAAAAGAATGCCACGCATTCAGGTTATTTGAAGGGAGGGGGAAATGAGATACGCAGAGACAGGTTTTAATTTAGAGATTGATCTAACCCGAGGAAACATCGAAAGGGTCGCGACCGACCCGAAAGACACCGAGCTTTACCTCGGGGGCCTCGGTACCAACGCCAAGATAATGTGGGACAGGGTCCCCCCTGAAGTTGAAGCTTTTTCTCCCGATAATCTCCTCATATTCAGCGCCGGTCTTTTATGCGGCACACCCGCTACCGGCTGTAACCGCACCATTGTTTCCACCATTTCCCCTCAGACGAAATTGATGGCATTTTCCATGATGGGGGGATTTTGGGCGCCCGAATTGAAATATGCCGGTTATGACAAAGTGATTCTTCGCGGCAAGTCCGCCGATCTGGTCTATCTGTGGATAAATGACGACAAAGTAGAGATACGTGATGCTTCGCATTTACAGGGAAAGGGAGCTGTTGAAACTGCGGAACTCATTAAGAAGGAGTTGAATGAGCCGAAGGCCCAGGTGGCCGCCATTGGTCTGGCCGGAGAAAACAGGGTCTTTTTTGCTTCCATCGAGCAGGGCAAGTCCAGTGCCAGTCGCGGCGGTATCGGGGCGGTTATGGGAGATAAGGGGGTTAAGGCTATCGTTGTTCGCGGAACCAGGGACATCAATGTTGCCCAGCCGGCTGAATACCTCGAGCTTTGCAACGAAGTGCTGGAATATATTAAATTCCGGGAAAAAAATCCAATACAGGGTGTCATACCCATATTGGCTGTGCTCGGATCACCGCAGGAGATGGCTATACATGATGAGAAATGGCACACGGAAAATTTTGTCTGGGGAAACGCCCGTGTACGAAGAAGAGATTTCTGGAATGAAGACATTGCGAAGGAATGGAAAGAAACACTCGACAATGCGCGGACGCGGCTCATAAGCTGTTATAACTGTCCCCTGAAATGCGGGGCAACGCTTTCCATGCCGGGTCTTCCCACATACATGATGAAGTGTTTCACGAAACTGACATATACGATGGCGGCTTTTTCAAACCTGGATTTTGGTTTGTCGATCGCGCAGCGCGCCACGGAGTACGGCGTGGATGGCTATTCAGCGCCGCAGGTGATGGCTTTCGCGCTTGAGCTATATGAAGACGGTATCCTGACCGATGATGATATGCAGGGATTGCCGTCTGACAACGACGAACGCTTTTACTGGCTGCTTGACAGGATTGTTCGTCGTGAAGGGATCGGTGATGTATTGGCCAACGGCACGTACTGGGCTGCTGAACAGATTGGCAAGGGTGCCGAAGCATATGCACATAATAATATAAAAAAGCAGGAGCAGCTGCCTCTTAAACTTGGCATGCTGAATCCCATTTATTTTCTGATGTATTGTACCGGCGAAAAGATGAATATTACTCAGATCGAAGGACAGTTTCCGCAGGGACCTTTTCCCAAGAGAGAGCACAGAGAAAAATTTGTAAAGGACTGGTTTCAGGTTCCCGATGACAGGTTCAAACAGTATTTCTTAGATTGGGAACCCCGCGGAGAATACTCCATGCCCTATTATCCGACGGTTGAGATGACTTGTGATATTGTCGACTGGATGGAGCGGATGCACTACATCGATGACGCTCTCGGCATGTGCGCCGGTGTGTCGTCTTTTCACATGAAGCCCCCCTATCACATACACAATTTCCCGAAATTTATCTCGGCAGGTGCCGGGATAGATATGGACGAAGACAAACTCACCCAGGCCACCAAACGGTATCGAACCCTGGTAAGGGCCATCAATATCAGAAGAGGTATGCGAAGAAAAGACGACAAGCCGCCGGAGGACCATTGGAAGAAACGGATTCCCGAGCTTGAAGAGGAACTCCTCGATACGTATTACAAGCTTAAGGGGTGGAATAAAGAGGGTATTCCAACCAAAGAATCCTTACATGAGTTGGGCCTGGATTACGTGAGTGAAGACTTTATAAAAAGGGGCATTTTGTCAGATGATGAAGATGATGCCTAACTTAGACAATGAAATCTCTCGCAGTGTATGAGTAAAAAAACTCTGTGTTTACTGTTGGCCCTGTGAGAGGAAAAGGAGAGGAGAAAATAATGGACCAGGAAAAGAAGCTTTACCCGACCTCACAAAACCCCCTGTTGATTACCCCCGCCTACCCCCTTCCAAAGGAAATCGCCGTCATAGGAGCCGGGACCATAGGACCTGATATCGGGTATTATCTCAAGAGCGCCCTCCCGGGAATCAAACTCTATCTTGTGGATGTGGTGGAGGAACCGCTGAAAAGCGCTGAAAAAAGGCTTGCCGGGTATATAAAGAAGGCCGTGGACAAAAGGAAGATGAAAGAAGAGATGGCCAGGGCGGTCTCGGAGAATATATTTTATACCACGGATTACAACCAGATCAAGGATTGTAACCTGGTGATAGAGGCTGCTACTGAGAACATACCTCTAAAGCAGCGGATCTTCGAGAGCGTTGAAAATATCGTTGGCGAGGATACCATAATTACTTCCAACACCAGTTCCATACCTGCAGACCGGATCTTTAATAAGATGAAGAAGCCGGAGAGGACCACCATAACCCACTTTTTTGCACCGGCCTGGAGGAGTCTTCCCGTTGAGGTAATCTCGTGGGAGAAGGCAAGTCAGGAGGTGATCGACTATTTGTTCTGGTTTTTTGCCCGGACCGGAAAGGCCCCTCTCATCACGGATAACGCCATCTGCTTCATGTTGGACCGGATCTTTGATAACTGGTGCAATGAGGCAGCCTATCTCCTCAAAGACGCCACCGCGGGCCAGATCGACAGAGTGGCCGGGGAGTTTGTATTTGCCGGCCCCTTCTTTGTGCTTAATATGGCGAATGGGAACCCCATTATCATTGAAACCAATACCCTCCAGATGGAAGAAGGACCTCATTATAAACCGGCGCCTATCCTGGGTTCGGTTGACAGGTGGCTGACGCCTCGTCCGGGTACCAGGATGGAGATTAATGATCAACTGAAAGAGACCATAAGGGACAGGATGCTGGGTATCTTTTTCTCCCAGTCCTTTGATGTCATTGACAGGGGGATAGGCACCAGGGAAGACCTCAACTTCGGCTGCCAGATCGCCCTCGGTTTCAGAAAGGGTCCATTTGACGTTATGAGGGATCTGGGTGAGGCTGAAGTTAAAAGGATTATGGGAAAATTCGAGGTGGATCGTCCCGGGTTTCCGCAGCCAAAGGGATCCTTCGCCGAGTATCAGGACTTCAAACGTTTTTTGCTGGTGGACGAGATAGATGGAGTGAAGATCATTACCATCAGGAGACCCCAGGTCATGAATGCCCTCACCTACGAGGTAACAGATGAGATCCTTTCTGTTTTCAAAGAGTATATTGATGATCCTTCTGTTAAGGGGTTTATTATCACCGGATACGGAAACAGCGCGTTTTCAGCGGGTGCGGACATAGGAAAATTCCCCGGGATGTTAGGCGACAGCGAGGCAAGTATTCAGTACTCGAGAGAGTGCGCCAAGGTCCAGCTATTTATGGACCAGATGGACAAGCCGGTTGTCGCGGCCATAAACGGGATGGCCCTTGGCGGGGGCTTTGAAGTGGCCCTGAGATGTCACTCAATGGTCGCCCTTAAGAAGGCCTTCTTTCAGTTTCCTGAAATCACCCTGGGGATCCTGCCCGGAATCGGCGGTTGTGTTGTTCCCTACAGGAGATGGCCGCAGGGCGCCGAACTCTTTCATGACATGATATGCTTTGCCAGGCCCATCAAGGCTATGGAGGCCAAAGAGGCAGGGATGGTTGCAAAGGTTGTGGATAATCAGGCAGAGCTGATTAATGCGGCCATAGAAGAGGTCAATAATCTCCAGGGAAAGATCACAAGAATTCGGAATGGGAAAATCCATATCCCCGAGATCAAACTCCCTGATCAGCCAATGGCAGGCAAGCGGCCTTTGAGCAGGGAAGCCGTCACCATAACCGCCAGGACAGTCAAAGAGGCTGCCGCAGCAGAAAGCTTTGCAGAAGCTGTTGAGCTTGGCTACAAGGGATTTGGTGAGATCGCCTGCACAGATGCAGCCAAGGAGGGGATTTCCGCCTTTCTTGAGAAGAGGAAACCGGAGTTTAAGAAATAAAGTGCCTAAAGTAATCTAAAGTGCCTAAAGTGAACTAAAGTTTACCTCGTGAAATATTATGCCTATTTAACTGGGGTGAACTGAATTTTTCAAAACTGGAGTTTCCTGGGCAATTGCGTGAAATCTAAGCCCGCAGGGCGGGACCAAAATCTTAGAGGTTCCGATTCACAAAGGCTTGAATGGCGGCGGGGTATTCGGGTGTGAGGCTACAGCCGCTATGATCCGCTCCCTTTCCCACAAAGAGTTCCGCCCTGCCGGCAGGGAAGCCGTCCCTCAGCCTCCAGGCATGGTGCAGGGGGAAATTCTCGTCTTTGTCCCCGTGAATAATAAGCACGGGGAGGTCAATTCGCCGGGCCAATAGCGCAGGACTCACCCCGTCCATCCTGAATCTGTAAAAAATGTCCATCCATAAGACCACCATAGGGCCGAACAGAATGCCGAAAACGAGGTTGTAGGCCCTGTAAAGGGAACGCAGGGCCTCCTTTGTCCGGGCATAACACCCCTCGAGAAAGAGGAGTTTTATCTTCCCGGGATTTTTGCTGGCAACAATGGCTGCCCCCGCAGCCCCGGCTGAATGGCCATAGAGGAGTACCGGTTCATTGACCCAGTTCAATACAGACTCGATATCCTCGGCAAACCGAAAGGCATTCATAAAACGGTGACGGCTGGATCGACCATGATCTCGTGCGCTGGGGATCACAGTCGTAAAGCCCATCTCTCCAAAGATCCTGGCCCTCGGGACCATGCGGTCCCGATTCCGGCTCCAGCCGTGCACAAGCACAACAACACCCCTTGAAGGTCCCCCGGGTTCAACCCTCCAGACCTCTATCTCGCCACCATCAACAGCCCTGATCCGGGTATCCGTGATTTCTCCCCAATCAGGAGGGTCTATGACCGGGTCTCGGGGAATCTGAAAGGCCAGGTAGGTGAAGAACAGGGCCAGAATCAGATAGAGCACAACGCTAACGATAATGATGTAAAACCACATGATATCCTGTTATAGCCCTAACTATGTTGAAAATCCGCGTCAAAAGTAGAAAGAGGTGAATTCAAGTAATAGTAGCAACGCTCTATAGTGTAACTTGCTTCTTCATGTTTTCCAAGAGGGAATCAACTGCCCGTGATGGACCTTACGATCACCTTCAGTCAACGGCCATGCAAGAGAGATTTTTTACATGGGCGTCACCTCGAGGTCAAGCAATTTCCTTATGCCGGAGAATTTGCCGGGATACCACAACATCAGAGTGCGACGGTGATTCTAATTGACATGGATATTGAAAGACAATATGGTCATTTCATATTCGAAAACTGAAATCCTACCCTTTTTTTCAAAATTGACCTCACTTTGAATCTGGAGGGTGTCAACATGAAGGGCCCGGAATGACAGCTGACAGGAGCTAAGAGCCATTGTATACTTTAATAGAAGGGTTATTATGACAAATCTCAATCCTGAATTTATTAAATCCATAGGAGCAAAGGTCAATAACAGCCCCTTTTATGAATTGACCTCCATAAAGCTCAAAGAGATCGCTTGGGGGGAATGCATCATGGAGGTGATAGTTCAGCAAAAACACCTCCAACCTTACGGCATGGTGCACGGCGGGGTCTTTGCGTCATTGGTGGATGCAGCAGCCTATTGGGCCGTATTTACACAGATTGATGACGAAGCCAAGATGATTACGGTCGAGATCAAGGTCAACTATCTGGCCCCGGCTTCAACTGGTCGTCTTATTGCGAAAGGAAAGAGCATCAAGGTAGGACGAACTCTCTGCCTCGGTGAGGTTGCAATAGAAAACGGTGAAGGGAAAATCCTGGCACACGGAACAGCCACCATGATGGTCCTGCCGGACCTGGAAATCGAGGGAGACTTCGACTTGCCGTCCAAGAGGATACAGCCCCGGAAGCCTGATCATACTCTGTGAATTCTGGCGCCTCTAATGTTTTCTATTTGAAAAAGGGTGATGAAGATGGAAAATTTCAAGGCATTTCGGGTACACAATGAAAACGGCGGGATTTGGACAGCCGGATTTAAAAATTATTTTGAACGGACCACAGGAGGTCCCCATGTCTGACAAACCTACCTGCGAGGAACTTGAGGAGAGGGTTCGGGAATTGGAGAAAGAGGCATCCAATCCAGAAGGCGATCACCGCTACCGCCAGCTATTTGACACAATCAACGACGCTGTTCTCGTCCACCTGATCGACGATAACGGTTTTCCAAGGCACTTCATTCAGGTCAATGATATCGCCTGTCAAAGGCTGGGTTACACCAGGCAGGAGCTACTGCAATTGAATCCTCATGATATCGGTACAGGTGATGACACTCTCGGTGTCGATAAAATCAGGGAAACCCTGATGGCCAATGGCAGGGCCTTTTTTGAAACGGTACATGTTACTAAGGACGGCCGGAAACTGCCGGTGGAAAGCAATGTGCGGACGTTTGAGATCAGCGGCCAAAGGGCCGTTCTGTCAATTTCACGGGATATTTCCGAGCGCAAACGGGCGGAGGAGGCGCTGCGGAAGAGCGAAACGCGGTACAAAAGCCTGGTGGAACTCTCCCCTGAGGCTGTGTTTGTCCATCAGGAAGGAATAATCGTTTATCACTGCTGTCCGGTTAACTCTTTAGCAATATCAAGTAGTTATCTGATTACTT
>JACKQG010003477.1_pt1 | contig 19283 bp, 22 predicted proteins | sample 8237621 | NCBI WGS metagenome assembly JACKQG01 (sample SAMN15677084, study PRJNA649215) | marine metagenome | biome: marine; feature: Black Sea; material: saline water; isolation source: suspended particulate matter (SPM) from the Black Sea western gyre | collected 2013-06-09/2013-06-10 | depth... | reverse complement strand
AGCGGTTGTTTGGCGAGCACGGGGCCTACGGTGGCTGCTGGTGCATGTGGTGGCGAACCACCCGCGCCCGGTTTGCAGAGCAGGCCGGCGAAGGCAACCGGCAGGCCATGAAGGGTATCGTGGCCTCGGGGGAGGTGCCGGGCATCCTGGCCTACCTCGACGGCGAAGCGGTGGGCTGGTGCTCGGTGGCACCCAGGGAAAGCTATGCCTCGCTGAACCGTTCCCCGGTGCTGAAGCGGCTCGACGATACGCCGGTGTGGTCCATCGTCTGCTTCTTCGTGGCCAAAGAGCACCGGGGCGAGGGATTGACCCTGGCGCTCATTCGGGCGGCGGTGGCGTACGTGCGGCAGCAGGGAGGCAAGGTCGTCGAAGCGTATCCGTCGGTGCCGAAAGGTGGCCGTATGCACCCGGCGTCCAGTTTCATGGGGCTGCCCGGTGTGTTTGAGCAGGCCGGGTTTGTCGAGTGTGCCCGCCCGTCGAAGAGCAAAGTGATCATGCGGTGTCCCACTGCATGAAGTATGTGAAGGAAGGTGTCTATTCAAGGAGGTGTCGTGAAATGCGATCAGAAGTGTCCCTGCCGATTCAAGTGTGCAAGCCGCGCTGCTTCGTAATCGAGCCAAGGATCAGCCGTTTTCAGGCAACTGCGCTTGCAGGTGCCCACTCAGATAGGATGTTTCGTATCAGATCACCCTTCAAGAGGCCTGATGTGAACGTGAGATTGATACAGCGACGCCTTGTGCCGTTGTGGAGCGTTCGCTGTAGGTCTCGCTTCCATTATGATCGCCTCGCTAGCTACACGATTCCTGCCTTGGATGCTGACGCTGTTGAGATTACAATCCAAGGGCCCGATGGCGGGCAACTGGTGCTTCCGGTCAGTCAGGAGTCAAGAAGGGAGAGACTACCGTGCATGGTCTGGAGAGATGTGTGACCGAGCGTGATGTATCTGAGCTCATCGAAGCATATGAGCCTCTCGAGTCTGGTTCGCTGACACAGAGGGCCCGATCATTCCTACAGGATGAGCAGAAATGTCTTCAGGCATATCTATCGAATCCTTCCCGTGAGGTCAACGATCTCGCTGAGTTCTATCGGACCGCAACTGTAGATGGTGATCCCGTGTACAATGACTTGGCAGATGAGAGAGTCCAGGTAGCGTTGCCCGACAAGCCCGCAAACCGTGTGGTCAGCGAGGTCATGAAGAAGGTAATGGTCTCAATAGAGCCAGTGAAGATACATGATTGGTCACTGACGGTGGACACTGCTGATCTGTACTTCCGTCCGTTGTATGTCTTTGAGTTCGAGAGGGCTAGCAAGGAAGGAGATATCTCGGAGACGAAGCTGGAGCAACTCGATGCTTTGAGTAGGGACTGGAGTACCCTTTCCAGTCGAGAAGTGAAGCAGTCAAGCGTGCCCTGGAACAAGATCCTGCTGCTGACAATGGATGCTACTGCTGTCGTTCTTCAAGAACTTGGGGGTCCTTGGCTGAGAGCTGCAGGAGGTCTGCTGGAAGTGGGTACAGAGCACATTCCTGATATCGTCGAGGAAATGAGAAGGCCCGAAGGCAAGTAGGCCTAAGTTGAAACAAGTCAGTCATGTAGAGATGCTGGGACGAGGATAGGATAGACCATGATCATTGCCGAACGCAAACCGATAGACGAACTCAAAGCCATCGTCGAGCCGTACGAGCGGGTGCTGCTGGCCGGCTGCGGCACCTGCGTCGCCGTGTGCTTTGCGGGCGGCGAGCAGGAGATGGCCACGCTGGCCTCCCTGCTGCGCATGGCCACGCGGCTGGACGGCCAGGAGAAGACCTTCGACGAGGTCACCGTGCAGCGGCAGTGCGAATGGGAGTTCCTGGACGAGATCCAGGATCGGGTGGACGACTACGACCTCGTCCTCTCCCTGGCCTGCGGCATCGGCGTGCAGGCCATCGTCGAGCACTGGCCGCAGGTGCGGGTGGCCCCGGCGCTCAACACCAGCTTCCTGGGATTGCCCGTGCAGCAGGGGGTCTGGGCTGAGCGCTGCCAGGCCTGCGGCAACTGCATCCTGCACCTCACCGGCGGCATCTGTCCCATCGCCCGTTGCGCCAAGAGCTTGCTCAACGGCCCCTGCGGCGGCTCCCAGCATGGCCACTGCGAGGTGGACGCCGAGCTGGACTGCGCCTGGCATCTCATCTACGACCGGCTGAAGGCGCAGGATCGGTTGGACTTGATGATGGAGATCGAGCCGCCCAAGGACTGGAGCAGCAGCCGCGACGGCGGCCCGCGGGGGATCGTGCGCGAGGATCTGAAGAACGTAAAACGTGAAACGTAAAACGTGAAGCGTGAAACGTGGGACAAGATTACGCGTTACGCTTTACGCATCACGCATCACGCATCACGTTCGCAGCGGTATCCATCGGCGTACCAGATTCTACCGATTTCGCAGACAAGGCTATGGCGACCGTTTTCATGAAGTTCCTCGAGCTGTGGCCGGGGGACTACGAGCGGGGCATCCGCTGGCTGACGCTGGGCCGCATGGAGGGGCTGCGCCGCCGCATCGCCGAGGAGTGGGTGGAGCCGGGCGACCGGGTGCTGGACGTGGGCTGCGGCACGGGGACGCAGGCGCTGCTCTGCGCCCGGCGCGGCGCGCGGGTCACCGGCATTGACGGCTCGCAACCGATGCTGGAAGAGGCCCAGGCGCAAGCCGCCGTCGCGGGACTGGCCGAACGGGTCCAGTTCCTGTGGCTGGATGCCTCGGAGATAGCCGAGCGCTTCCCGCCGGACAGCTTCGACGTCATCATCTGCAGCCTGGTGCTGAGCGAGCTGGACGAGCGGGCGCAGCGCCGCTTGCTGGCCGCCTGCCAGACGCTCCTGGCCGAGGGCGGGCGGCTGCTCATCGTTGAGGAAGTGGCGCCGGAGGGGCGTCTGGCGCGCTGGGGCTACACCGCCTGGCGCTGGTTCTGGACGGCGCTCACCTGGTTTCTCACCCGTTCGACCACCTACCCTCTGCGCCAGCCCGAGCGACTGTTGGCCGAGGCCGGTTTTCGGGCCGTGCCCGTGGCTTCCCATGCGGGCGGCCTGCGCTTGCTGTTGGGGCAGAAGGAGGAGGGAGAGGAGCCCAGCGCTGCGGCGGCTGACGTGCCCGAGTTGCGCCATGGGGTCACCGTGGGCACGCTGCTGCGGGACCTCTACTGCCTGCTGACCCGCATCGTGCCGCCCTATCTCAGCGTGCGGCCGGGGCTGTACCGGGTGGGGCGGCCGGCCCGCAACGCGCCGCTGCTGGTGACCGGCAACTTCGACCTGACCGTGCGGCGGCTGGTCAGATCCATCCAGGGTCTGGACGCTTACCTGCTGGTGGCCGACTCGCGAGGCATCAACGTCTGGTGCGCAGCGGGCGGCGGCCACTTCACCGCCGACAAAGTCATCGCGGCGGTCAAGCGCAGTGGCCTCGACGAACTGCTGGATCATCGGCGGTTGATCCTGCCGCAGCTCTGCGCCAGCGGCGTGGAGGGGCGGCGCATCGAGGAGGCCACCGGCTGGCGGGTGCAGTGGGGGCCAACGCGGGCGACGGACATCCCCGCCTACCTGGCCCGCGGCGGCCGCAAAACCGACGGTATGCGCCGGGTGGACTTTCCTGTGCTCGACCGGCTGGAGATGAGCGTGGTCATGTGGCTGTTTTGGGCGCTGTTACTAGCCGTGATCCTGCTCATCGTGCGGCGCAGCCTGGTCGTCCCGGCGCTGCTCAGCTCCCTGGCCTTGTTCGCGGTCACCGGCGTCCTGTGGCCCTGGCTGCCCGGCTACCAGGGCACGACGAAGGGGCTGTTCCTGGCGGCGGCCAGCGTGGTCTTGACCATCGTCTGGTCCCTGACGGTGGCTCATCTGCCGCCGCAGCGGTTGTTCAACTGGTGCCTTGGCCTCAGTGCGCTGGCTCTCTTCGTGGGGGCTGATTTCCAGGGGACCGACCCGCGCCGCCGTGGCGGCGAGGTGGAGCAGTTCCCCAAGATCGCCCCGCTGGAGCTGGCGCTGGGGGCGGCCTATCTGCTGGTGCCCCGGTTGGTGGGGTGGTGAGATGGGCTTGCTGCGGTTGCTGCGGGAGGAATGGGAGTGGTTCATCGCCGCCTGGGGCAAGGCGGCACGCCTCGATCAGGAACGCTGCCGGGGCTGCTGGATCTGCTACGAGGTCTGTCCCGTCGGCTGCTTCCGGCCGGACCGAGCGCAACAGGTGGTGCAGTTGATGGATGGCGACCGCTGCGTCGCCTGTGGCGCCTGCGTTCTGCAGTGCCCCGAGGGGGCGTTGCAGTTGGCATCCTTGCGATAGGGGGATTGGCATGACTGTCACTGTGGAGGATTTGCGTCCGTTTACGCTTTTCGACAAACTGAGTGATGCGGAGCTGGATAGACTCGTTCCCCTCGGCCGAAGGGAGACCTGGGAACGGGGCGCTTTCATCTTCAGGGAGGGGGATAAGGCCGTTGCTTTGTATCTTATCGTGTGGGGCAAGGTGGCGCTGGAGAAAATGATCCAGTTGAGCCCCCACAGCAGGCCGCGACCGGCGACCCTGGAGATCCTACAAGCAGGCGACAGTTGCGGCTGGTCCACAGTGGTCGAACCGCACATCTACACCAAATCGGCGGTCAGCCTGGGCCAGGCGGAACTGCTGTGCATTGACGGGGAGGGGTTGCAGCAACTGCTCAGTGAGGATCATCACATCGGGTATGAGCTGATGGCCAGCCTGACGGAGGTGGTGGCCTCCCGTCTCAAGGATGCGACGGACACCCTGTCCTATTTCGTGTCCATTATCTCGCACGAGCTGCGGTCGCCTATTGCGGCGGTGGACAACTATCTTCAAGTCATGTTGGGTGGCTACACAGGGCCGCTCAGCCAGCAGCAGCAGATCATGATGGAGCGTTGTAGTGTGCGGCTCCAGGAGCTTTCGGACATGTTGAATAGCATCCTGGACCTGGCGCGCATGAGGCCGGAGCAGATCGAGAGCGACTTCACGAAACTTTCGCCACAGGAGGTGTTCGTGCTTTCCATGGAAGACGTGCTGCTGCCGGCCAAGGAGAAGGACATTGGTCTGCAGATGAACGTGCCAGAGGTTCTGCCTGAGATCATCGGCGCCCCCAACCGCTTACGTCAAGTCTTCACCAACCTGTTGAGCAACGCCATCAAGTTCACGCCGGCGGGAGGGCAGGTTGTCTTCCGTGTCGAAGATCAGCCAGATCATCTACGGATAGAGGTGATTGATACTGGCCCAGGCATCGCCCCCGAGCACATGCCCCACATCTTTGAGGCCTTCTATCGTCCTCCAGATACGGAGGAGAAGGGGTTGGGCCTGGGGCTTTCCATCGTCAAGCGCATCGTGAATGCGCATCGGGGCAAAATCATTCCCGAAAGCCCCTATCCGCCCGATGGTGAGGGGGGAACACGCATGCTGGTGCTCTTGCCCAAGAATCCTCTGGCACAGCCCTTGCAAGAGGTCAGCGAACTCGCCTATGGCAGCATCGCCGGCTTGCGTTCGGTGGTCAAGCAGCCTGATGGGAAGTAGACAAGGATACAAGGAAACAAGTAGACAAGGGAAGATCAGATGAGCGTTCACATCGCTCCTTGTCTACTTGTGTACTTGTCTACTTGTTTCCTTTGAGGGAGGAGGGTCTATGAAGAGCGGCAGCAATTTGGAAAAGGTGCTGGAAGCTGGGCATTTCGCCGTGACGGCGGAGTTGGGACCGCCCAAGGGAGGCGACGCCGGCGTGATCCGTCATGGGGCGGGGATGCTGAAGGATTGTTGCGATGCTCTCAACGTCACCGATAACCAGACGGCGGTGGTGCGCATGTCCAGCATCGCCGCCTGTGGCATCCTCAAACAGGAAGGCGTGGATCCGGTGTTGCAGATGACCTGTCGCGACCGCAACCGGCTGGCCATCCAGGCCGATATCCTGGGGGCCTCGGCGCTGGGCGTCCGCAACATCCTTTGCCTGACTGGTGATCACCAGAAGTTCGGCAACCATCCCACGGCGAAGAACGTGCACGACATCGACTCCATCCAGTTGGTACGGATGGTCAAGAACATGCGCGACGAGGGGAAGTTCGACTGTGGCGAGGAGGTCAAAGGAGAACTGCCCTTCTTCATCGGCACGGCGGCAAACCCCTTCGCTGATCCCTACGAGTTCCGCCCCCTGCGTTTGGCCAAGAAAGTGAAGGCCGGTGCGGACTTCATCCAGAGCCAGGCGGTCTTCAACGTGGAGAAATTCCGCGACTACATGGCCAGGGTGCGGGACATGGGCTTGTTGGAGAATATGTACTTCTTGGCTGGTGTCATCCCTGCCAAATCGGCAGGCATGATCCGCTACATGAAGAAGTACGTCGCCGGCCTGGATATCCCTGATGAACTCGTACGGCGGATGGAGGATGCCGAGAAGGCCAGGGAGGAGGGCGTCCGCATCTGCGTCGAGATCATCAACCAGGTGCGGGAGATTCCAGGCGTGCGCGGCGTGCACATCATGGCCGTGGCCTGGGAGTCCATCGTACCCCGGATCGTCGAGGAGGCGGGCTTGCTGCCGCGCCCAGTTGTGTGATCACGAGAGGCGTGAAAGGTGCGAAAGGCACGAAATCGAAAGGGAGGGAGATCATGACCAAGGCGAAGATTCTGGTGGTAGATGACGATCCTGACATCCGCGTCATGCTCAGCACCGTGCTGGAGGCGGAAGATTACGGCGTGATCACGGCCAAGGACGGCGTGGAATGCCTGGAGATGGTCCAGGAGATGCAGCCAGACTTGCTCATCCTCGACCTGCTGATGCCGCGCAAGGACGGCTTTGCCGTGGTGCGGGAACTGCGGGCAAGCGCCAGGTACGCGGATTTGCCCATCCTCATCCTGACCGCCGTACCGGAGGAAGCCAGCCGTCGCCGCTACGAACTGGAGGTGGGAGTCTCCATGGACGTGCAGGACTACGTGGTGAAGCGCATCCGCCCGCCGGAGTTGTTGCGGCGCGTGGAAAAGTTGTTGAAGAAGTAAGCGGGAGGTGGCCGGTGGCAAAAGGTGTGGATATTCTGTTGGTTGACGACGATCCTGACTTCGTGGCTGCCACGCGGCTGGTGCTGGAGAAGGCGGGGTACGATGTCCGCACGGCGCTGCGCGGCCAGGCAGGGCTGGATCTGGCTCGCCAGAAGACGCCGGACCTCATCATCCTGGACATCATCATGCCAGACCAGGATGGTTTCACGGTCTGCGAGGCGCTCAAGGCTGATCCGGAGCTGCGCCACGTGCCGGTGATGATGCTCACCAGCTTCGCCGGTCGGGTGTCGGAGACTTCTATTGCGCTGAGGCAGGGGATGATGCTGGAAGCGGAGGACTACGTGGACAAGCCTGTGCGCCCGCCGGAGCTTCTGCGCCGCATCGAAAAGCTACTGGCGCGTCTTGAGCAGCCGGAATAGGGCCAGGAGGTGGGGCCATGATCATCACCGAACAGAAGTCGTTGGACGAGATTCTGGCCATTCTGGAGGGCCACGAGGCGGTATTCCTCGTCGGTTGTCCGATCTGCGCCACCACCTGGGGCACCGGCGGGGAGCAAGAGGTGCAGAGGATGGAGGCCAAACTGGAGGCGGCGGGGAAACGGTGTCTCGGGTGGCTGCTGCCTGATGAAGGCGTTTGCGACGGGCGCATCACGCGGTTGGGTCTGCGGCGTCGGAAAGAGGAGTTGGCGCAGGCGGATGCGATCCTGGTTCTCTCCTGTGGCGCGGGCGTGCAGACCGTCGCGGCCCTGGTGGACGTGCCCACCTATCCGGCCCTCAATACACTCTTCCTGGCCCGTCTGCAGAGCCTGACCGTCTCGGATGAGCGCTGTCGGCTGTGCGGGGAGTGCGTGCTGGCGGAAACAGGCTCCATCTGCCCGGTGACCCTCTGCCCCAAGGGGCTGGCCAACGGTCCCTGCGGCGGCTACATGGACGGCAAATGCGAGGTGGACAAGGAGCAGGACTGTGCCTGGGTCATGATCTACCAGCGGCTGCACGAGTGGGACCAGGGGGAACGCTTCCAGACCATCCGTGAGCCCAAGGACTGGAGCAAGGCTTGCCACCCACAGCGCATTGACAAGCGGGCTCCTCGGCCTGGGAAGTAAGGGGGTGGAGAATGAGCCGCCTGCAAGTCGCATTGGAAGAAGGGAAGTTCGTCGTCACAGCGGAAATCGGCCCACCCAAGGGGGTTGACGTCGCCGAATTCCTGGAGACGGCCGAGTTCCTGCGCGACCGGGTGGACGCCGTCAACGTCACCGACCAGCAGAGTTCGGTGATGACGCTAGGCTCGCTGGCTGCCTGCCGTCTGCTGCAGGAGCGGGGCGTCGAGCCGATCTACCAGGTGACCTGCCGCGATCGCAACCGCATCGCCCTGCAATCGGATCTCCTCAGCGCCCACGTGCTGGGCATCGAGAACGTGCTCTGCCTGACCGGCGACTACGTAACGCTGGGCGATCACCCCCAGGCCAAGCCGGTGTTTGATCTCGATTCGGTCACCTTGCTGAGGACAATGGAGACGTTACAGAACGGGCAGGATTTGGCCGGCAAACCGTTGAAAGGCACGCCTCGTTTCTTCCCCGGCGCGGTCGTGAACCCGGGGTCGAATCCGCTGGAACCGCAGATCGCCAAGATGGAGAAGAAGGTGCGCGCCGGGGCCAGGTTCTTCCAGACGCAGGGGGTCTACGACGCGCAGCAGTTCGCCCGCTTCATGGAGAAGGTGAAGCATTGGAACGTGCCGGTGTTGGTGGGCATCATCTTGCTGAAGTCGGCAGGCATGGCTCGTTTCATGAACCGCAACGTGGCGGGTGTGCACGTGCCGGATCGCTTGATCGAAGAGATGGCAGAGGCGGAGGATCGGGTGAAGACGAGCATTGAGATCGCCGCTCGTCTGATTCGAGAGGTGAAGGACATCTGCCAGGGCGTGCACATCATGTCCCTGGGCTGGGAGCATCACATCCCGGCCATTCTGGATGCCGCGGGGGTGTAGGAGGGAGCCTGGGCCAGCCGCGCCACGGCACCCCGCAGGGAACCTACGCCGTCTGGCTGGATGGCGAACTGGCCATCCGTCACCTGCGCTGCGGCTTCCGGACCGCGCAGCGCAAACTGGCCCGCCTGCCCCTCGACCCCGAGCTGATGCACGAAATGCAAGCCATCCTGGAGCGTGGCAGTCTGTGAGCGGACACGGGCACGGTTTCACACGGATGGGCACGGATCAACATGATACTCCGTGGAAAACGGTGTTCATCCGTTCCCCATCTCTGTCGCTGCGACGTGGGACTTGCGGGCTGGACGTCGCAGCGCTTTTCTTTCCGCTTCTTCCGCTTTCTGGTAGTCCCCCTCTTCCGTGTTGATGGTTTTCCCTTACCGTAGAGCACGCGGAGCACGCAGAGATCTTCTGGTTTCCTCGGCGTTCTCTGCGGGTCTCTGCGGTCAAAAAGCGGCAAAACTTGCGTCAACACAGTTGGGGGAGACTACCTCGACAATGTCACATTCGACGAAACGTTAGTAGTGAGGTACGTAGCACAGCGGAGTAGCGTCCTGGCGACGGCACTCCGCTCCGCTGCGTGCCTGACTACAAGCGAAATGTGACATTGCCAAGCTACCCGCTTCCCCTTGACCTCACTCATCCCTTGTCGCGGACAGCTCCAACTGGCGACGATAGAGCTGGCTGTACAGCCCGCCGCGCTGCATCAGCTCGCGGTGGTCGCCCACCTCGATGATGCGCCCTTCCTCCAAAGCGATGATCTTGTCGGCGTTGCGGATGGTGCTCAGCCGGTGGGCGATGACCAGCGACGTGCGGCCCCGCAGCACCGATTCCAGCGCTTGCTGGATCAGGTACTCCGCCTCGGCGTCCACCGACGAGGTGGCCTCGTCCAGGATGAGGATACGGGGGTCGGCCAAGATGGCCCGCGCCAGCGCCAGCCGCTGTTTCTGGCCCCCGCTCAACTTGACGCCCCGCTCGCCGATCTCGGTGTCGTAGCCTTCGGGCAGCGTCTCGATGAACTCGTGGGCGTAGGCCGCCTGGGTGGCGGTGACAAGCTCCTCGTCGCTGGCGTCCGGCTTGCCGTAGAGCAGGTTCTCGCGCACGGTGCTGTTGAACAGGAAGGTGTCTTGCAGCACCACGGACACGTGGCTGCGCAGCGAGTCCAGCGTGATCTCCCGCAGATCATGGCCGTCCAGAGTGATCCGCCCCTGAATGGGATCGTAGAAACGGCTGAGCAGATTGGCGATGCTGGTCTTGCCCGCGCCGCTGGGGCCGACCAGCGCCACCATCTGGCCGGGCTTCATCTCGAAGGTGACGTCGCGTAGCACCTCGTCGCCGGTGCCGTAGCGGAAGGTCACGTTTTCAAAGGCCACTTCGCCCTGCACGTGGGGCAGTTCCATGGCCCCTGGCGCGTCCTCGATGTCCGACGTGGCATCCAGCAACTCGAAGATGCGCTCGCCAGCGGCGATGGCTTCCTGGAAGACGTTGTCTATCTCCGTCAGGCGGTTGATGGGCTGGTAGAAGGAAGTGATGTAGGAGAGAAAGGCGACCAGCGTGCCCAGCGACAACTCGCCGCGCACGACCATCACCGCTCCTACCCCCAGCACGATGATCGTGCCCAGCGAGGCCACGAAGCGCATGGCCGGGAAGAACGTGGACCAGTAGCGAATGCCCCGCACTCGTTCTCGATAGTAGTTCTCGCTTTCGGCGGCGAAGCGTTCCAGTTCCCGCTCCTCCTGGCCGAAGGCCTGGATGACCCGGATGCCCGAGAGGCTGTCCTGCAGCCGGGCGTTGATGTCGCCCAGCCGGTCGCGCACACGGCGGTAGATGGGGCGGACGCGGGTGTTGAAGCGGCGCAGGGCCACGGCGAGGATGGGCACCGGCAGCAGCACGGCCAGCGCCAGTCGCCAGTCCAGCAGGAAGAGGATGATGGCCGCGCCGAGCAGCCGCAGGAGGTCCACGGCCGTCAGGGCCGAGCCATGGGTCACGAAGTTCTCCAGGGCGTTGACGTCGTTGGTCACGCGGGACATCAGTTCGCCGGTGGAGGTGCGCTCGAAGAAGGAGAGGGACAGCCGCTGCAGGTAGCCGTAGAGGCGCACCCGCAGGTCGAAGATGAAGCGCTGGCCCAGCGCGTGGCGGATGTACAGGTCACCGGCGTTGGCCAGTTGCTGCAGCGCGTACACGCCGATCAGTGATCCCACGATCACGCCCAGACGAGCCAGATCGCGGGTGCCGATGACCTCGTCCACGATGGTTCTCTGGAAGAGCGGCGGCGACAGTTCCAAAGCCGTCACGACCAGCAGCAGGGCAGCGCTGATCAGCAGGGTCTTCCAGTAGGGGGTGAGGAAACGAAAGAGGCGCTTCAGAATTTGCATCGTCAACTTCCCTCGCTACGTCTGAATGGGTGTCTGGTCAGGCCGTTTTGCGGCGAGCCAGTGGGTGCCGAGCAGGCCCAGCGCCAGGCAGGCGAAGGCCGTCACCCCGAAGGTGGGGCGGATGCCCACGGCGTCGGCCAGCAGGCCGCTCAGCCAGGGGCCGCCGAACATGCCTAAGGCATACACGGCCTGGTGCAGCCCCATGGCCGTGGTGCGCTCGCCGTCGGCCACCTGCTCAATGCTCATGCCCATGAGCAGCGGATAGCCGATGCCCTGCCCCAGCCCGATGCAGACCTGGGCGGCGAAGATCAGCGGCAGCGAGCGGGCCAGCGCCGCCCCGCCGATCCCCGCAGCCATCAGCAGGAAACTGACGTAGACCAGCCGGCGGGCGCCGACGCGGCGCACGATGGTCGTGGACAGCAGGTTGCCCAGCAGGACCACGCCGATGTTCAGGCTCACCAGCAGGCTCAGGGCCACGTCCGTGGCCCCCAGTTCCCTGGCCAGCACGGGCAGGAAGCCGAAGGTGGCCGTCCAGTTGGCATATTGGCCGACGGCCTGGAGCACGGCGGGCAGCAGCACGTCGCGCCGCACGATCAGGCGGCCGATGGACTGCGCCGAAGGGCGCTGGGGCGGACGGCGTGTTTCCCTGGCGGGCAAGATGATGAGCAGGGCCAGCGCGGCCGCCCCGGCGGCCAGGAAGAAGGCCAGGGAATAGCCACCCAGGTTGTTGAGCGAGCCGGTGACGCTGGAAGCCAGAGCACGGCCTGCTGAGGCCACCAGCGTGAGCAGGGCGCTGGCGCGCACCGCTTCGTCGGCTGGAAACAGCGTGCTGAACACGGCGATCAGCGGCACCCAGGTGCCGGCGGCCAGCCCGGTGATGGCTCGCCCGACGAGGAGTTCGTTCACGCCGCCAGCCCGGCCCATGATCACCGCGCCCAGCCCGGCCAGGGCCAGCCCGACGAGGATGAAGGGCTTGCGCCAGCCCAGCCAGTCGGCGGCGACGCCCAGCGGCAGGCGGATGATGGCCTGCCACAGGCCGTACATGGAGAGGACGACGCCCACCAGCGCCAGGTTGTCGCTCTTGCTCTGGACGTAGACGGGCAGCGTGGGCACGTACAGGTAGAGCGACGCCCAGTACAGGAAGACGGCCAAGGCGTACAGCCCGATCATCAGCCGCCGGCGGCTGCCAGTCGCCGGGGAGGTAGAAACAGTATGGGTGGCTAAGGATTCGCTCATCCCTATTCCAGGTATGCCTCCGCGGATACGTGGAATGCCTCTTCTGGTGTGCCCTCAAGGCTACCTGAGGGAAAGAAGGTCGGTTCGTATCTCTGGTTGCTGTAGGTGTAAAAGGCGAAAGCCCAGCGCTCCTCATCGCCATGGTAGCGCAGGCGGCACAGGTGGGTGGGCGTGTTGCGCAATCGCTCGATCATCTCTTCCTGCGTCTCATGCCAGTCTTCGGGAGGCCAGCCTTCCCAGGGGATCGGCTCGGTGTAGGCGTCAATGTAGCAGAACTGACCACGGAAGCGGATGTCGAGCTTCGTGTAGCGACCGGGGAAATGCTGCTCGGCATAGCGTCGGATTCTCTCTTCGGTGCGAACCTTGACTGCGTCAGGGATCTTCCTGCCGCCCGAATGGGGGTCGTAGATCCATTGCTTACGGCTTGTCATCGTTTGCCTCCTCCTCTTCTTCGGCTTCAGATCCGGGTGGTGCTGGCTGCCTGGGCCATCAGTTCGTGAATCTGCAGCGGCTCGCCTCTGCTCGGATCGCGCAGCAGCGAGAGCGCTCCCTGCTCGCACTTGGAGACGCAGACGCCGCAGCCCATGCAGAGCGTACCGTCCACGACGGCACGGCCATCGGTCACCGCAATCGCCCCGAACTGGCAGAACTGACTGCACGTGCCGCAGGCGGCGCAGCGGCTGGCGTCCACCCGGGCGACGTAGCCGGAGGAGGCCAGCATCGGCGTGCCGTGCTGCCAGGCCTGCATCGCCCCGCAGCAGCAAGCACAGCAGTTACAGATGGCATAGAAGCGGCCCAGCATGGCGTCTTTGAAGAAGGCATGGGACACGTGCCCTCGCTCCTGCTCGGCCTGCAGGATCTCCACAGCTTCTCCCTGTGTGATCCAGCGGGAGCGGCGCGGGTGGTGCTCGATGATGAAACTGGCGAAAGGCTCGCCGACGATGAGACAAACGTCCAGCGGCAGGCAGGGGTTAGGGCGTGCGGCGCGGCAGGGACACTCCAGCACCACGATGTGGTCGGGGTTGCGCAGCACGATGTCGCGGGCCTTGGCATAGGGGATCACTTGCTCCAGATCGGTCAGGGTGATCTCCTGTTGCACGGTGACCAGCCGCGTGGCCGCCTCCAGGGGCACGACCTTGCCGTGGTAGGTGTCGGCGAAGGTGACGCGATCGGGGTTTTGGTCATCGGTTGGCCGGGGCGAGAACAGCGGCGATAGCCTGCGCACCAGGGGCGCAAAGGTGCGGGCCAGCGGATGCTCTCCGGTCCCGATGCCAATGTAGAGATAGGGCCAGCGTGCATAGACGTAACCATGCAGCCAGTCGAAGAAGGAGAAGCCGGGCGTGCGCCGCGCCTCGCGGATGAAGGCGCGGGTGGAGGGGCGTGGCCATTTGGGCCAGGATGGGCGTTTTGTCATGGGTGTTCTCATGCCCCTTGCTTACACTCAAAGATGAATTCGTCACCGAAGTGGAACATCAGCTTCAGGATCAGGCGTTTGCCTTGCAGCGTGATAGTTCCGGCGCCGTTGACCGGATCCATCTCGTCCATGGCCTCAAAGCTGAACCAGACGCGATCCCCATCCAGTTGACCAGAAAGCGAGCCAGCAATCAGGCCGATCTGAAACTCCCCACTGACCTCACTGCCATCCTGTTGGAGCGTGACGTAGGGTGTGGTTTCCATGTACAGGTAATCGTCGTCAAGGTCAGGGCTGGAGACGACGATCCAGGTACCGGTAACATCAATGGTTCTACTGCTTTCTTTTTCGATGGGGGCGTCTACCACGTCCCACACCATGGAATGGGCTTCGAGTTCGAACCAGGCATTGAACACCTCGGCTGTACGCTCGGCCGGCCAGGTTGCGGGATCCAGGTACCAGCCTGCCAGCTCCATCTCAAACAGCAGGGGCTTGAATGGTTCCAGGTAATCCAACATGTCTTCCAGGCTGTAGAGATCAGGCACCAAGAGTACTGTGCAGTCTTCCAGCAGGTTTTGCATGGAGATGGGCGACGACAACGTAGGGTCTCTGTTGACCCATTCCAAGAACGGTGCTTTGGGTTTGATGATGACGACGCCGCGATTGATTTGTTCCACAGTCTGGCCTCCTCTGAAACTCTTTGAAGTAGTGGCTGATCACTGATTGTGCCAGACCATTATACCAGAGCGGTGCCCACAGGACAATAAACTGACCCGCGTGGGCTTGAGCAGGCTGCAGGAGGACAGGTCTCAGTCTTTCACTCCCTGCCCCGCGTTTGCCTCCAGCCTGTCCAGCGCCCGCAGAATGCCGGCCACCGTGGCCAGGGTCTCGATCTCGCCGTCGTGCACCATGGCCCACAATTCCGCCGGCGTGTGCAGCGTGCAGGTGAGGCTCTCCGTCTCGTCCAGGCGCGGTGCAGCCACGCGGTGAGCGCCCGTGCCCAGGAAGAGATGGGCGCGGTCATGGCTGCGGTTGCTGTCAACGACCAGGCTGCCGAATGACTGCCAGCGCTGGCAGACGTAGCCGGTCTCTTCCAGTAGCTCCCTTTGAGCACAGGCCAGCGGTTCCTCGCCATCGTCCAGATAGCCGCCCGGCAGTTCGTATACCGCCTGGCCAATGCCGTGCTTGTACTGCCGCACCAGCGGCACGCGGCCATCTGCGGTCAGGGCGAAGATCATGGCATAGTCTCGCCCTTCCGTGAGCAGGTAGCCTGCGATGCGGCTGCCGTTGAGCAGGGTGACGTCCTGCTCCCACACCCGCAGCCAGGGGGCGCGGTCGAGCAAGAGGGTGGAATTCGTTACCGTCCAGGTTTCTGTGGACAATGCTGGCCCTTTCTTTCATGTGGCTCGGAAGTTCGGGGTTCGGCGTTCTGTGTTCGGCGCGGAACCCCGAACCCCAAACCTCGAACACGGAACTCACCCGACTTGACATATCGGGCGTTTTGGTGTATGGTATGCCCGTTGAATCGAGCGCAGGAGAGCAGACTATGAGCCGTTGGATGCGTGTCGCATTGGTTCTGTGCTTGCTGGTGACCCTGTGGGCGGGGAACGTTACGCCCACGGCCGCTGACTCGCGGGTGCACGTCGTGCAGCCGGGGGAGAGCCTGTCCGGCATCGCCAGGCGCTACGGTGTGAGCGTGACGGCGCTGGTGCAAGCCAACGCGCTGCGCGATGCCAACTTCATCTGGTACGGGCAGCGGCTGGTCATCCCCGGCGGCGGCGCAGCGGTTCCCACTGCGTCCTCGTCCGTCTACGTTGTGCAGCCGGGCGATACGCTGAGCGGCATCGCCGCCCGCCACGGCGTCAGCCTGGCGGCGATGGCGCAGGCCAATGGCATCACCAACTCGGACTTCGTGTACGTGGGCCAGCGGCTGACGATCCCCGGAGCGGGAAACACCCCCGCTCCGACCCCCAGCGCGGAGCGCACCCATCGGGTGCAGCCTGGCGAGCATCTGTCCGGCATCGCCGCCCGCTATGGCACGACGGCGGCGGCCATCGCCTATGCCAACGGGCTGGCCAACCCCTCGCTGATCACCGTGGGGCAGGTGTTGCGCATACCGGCTGGCGGCTCGTCGGGCGGCGCTGCGCCGCCGGGAACGGGGCTGAGTTTTGTCGTGTACATTTCCCAGCAGCGCTGCTACCTCTACCGCGGCGACAGTCTGCTCTACAACTGGCCCTGCTCCACGGGACGGACGGGCGCGGGCACCCGCACGGGCACGTTCAGTGTGCAGAGCAAGATCCGTAACGCCTACGGCTCCTCGTTCGGCTTCTGGATGCCCTACTGGCTGGGCATCTACTACGCTGGGGCCAGCGAGAATGGCATCCACGGCCTGCCGGTGAACGCCTCCACCGGCGTCACCATCTGGGCCAACGCTGTGGGCGTGCCGATTACCTTCGGCTGCATCATGCTGAGCAACGAGGCAGCGATTACCCTGTACAATCTGGCCTACATCGGCATGCCCGTTGTCATTCGCCCCTGATGCGGAACGAAGCGGTTACGCTTTCGTTCGCGCTTGCACCGCTGCCAGATCCTCCAGAACCGTGATGACCCCTGTGTGATCCAGGTCGCCTCGCCCGGCGGCTTGCATGGCCGCGAACAGTTCGTGCACCAGACTGGTCACCGGCAGCGGCACGCGGTAGTCATTCCCCGTCTGCATGATGATGTTCAGGTCTTTGAAGTGGAAGCGGCTCCGGAAGCCGGGCTGGAAGTCGCCCCGGATGACACGCGCCCCCCGTGCATCCATCACCCGCGACTGGGCGTAGCCGCCGCTCAGGACCTGCACGATGATGGCCGGGTCTACCCCCGCCTTGGCCCCCAGCACCAACGCCTCAGCCATGCCCACGATGTTCAGCGCTACCTGGATCTGATTGCAGGCCTTCACCGTCTGGCCGGCGCCGTTAGGGCCGCACAGGGTGATGGTCTTGCCCAGGGCCTCGAAGATGGGCCGCACCTCGTGGAACGTCTCCGCGTCGCCGCCGACCATGATGGACAGGGTGGCGTTGATGGCCCCCACATCGCCGCCGCTCACCGGCGCGTCCAGGCAGCGCACGCCTTTCTCCGCCATCGCCGCAGCGACTTTGACGGCTATGCGGGGGGCGATGGTGCTCATGTCCACGTAGATGTCCCCTTCGCTGGCTCCGGCGATGAGGCCCTCGGGTCCCAGGGCGACCAGCTCCACGTCGGGCGAATCGGGCAGCATGGTGATGATGACCTGGCTTCTCTGGGCGATTTCTTGCGGTGTGAAGGCTTCTTCGGCGCCGGCAGCGACAAGCTCCTGTACGGGCTCGCGGCTGCGGTTATGCACGACCAGCGGGTAGCCAGCCTTCAGCAAGTTCCTGGCCATGGGGCGGCCCATGATCCCCAGCCCGATGAATCCGATCTGTGGTTTTGACATAACGTATCTCCTGCGTGTAGTCCCCGCCAGAATGCAGCGCATTATCGCGCAGGTGGAGGGCTTTGTCAAAGAGCAGGGCTGTGTTACAATGGACGTGATGCGGGGGACGTAATGCGTAAAACGTAAAGCGTAAAACGTAAAACGGAAAGAGGTGATGTGGCATCTGAATCACGTTTCACGTTTTACGCTTCACGAGGCGGGAGTAAGAAGTATGAGTAGCAATCCACTTGGGGCCGTCGGTGTTTTCGATTCGGGTGTGGGCGGCCTCTCGGTGTGGCGGGAGATTGTGGCGCTGTTGCCCGGCGAGGACACGATCTACTTCGCCGATCAGGCCCATTGTCCTTATGGAGCACGGTCGCTGCAGGAGGTTCAGGCCCTGGCAGAGGCCATCGTTCGTTTCCTGCTCGGCCAGGGAGCAAAGCTCATCGTCGTGGCCTGCAACACGGCCTCGGCGGCGGCGCTCTATCACCTGCGGGGGCGGTTCGACGTGCCCATCGTGGGCATGGAACCGGCGGTGAAGCCGGCTGCCCAACGCACGGCCAGCGGCAAAGTGGGGGTGATGGCCACGCCGGCCACGTTTGAGGGAGAGCCCTTCGCCCGGCTGATGCAGCGCTTCGCCCGTGACGTGGCGGTCATTCAGCGGGTGTGTCCCGGCCTGGTGGAGCGGATAGAGGCCGGGCAACTGGACGGCCCGGAGGTCGAATCGCTGCTGCAGGGCTGTCTGCGGCCATTGGTGGACGAGGGAATAGATGTGCTCGTGCTGGGCTGCACGCATTACCCCTTTCTGCGATCAGCCATCGAGCGGGTGGTGGGGCCGGGGGTGGAGGTGATTGATCCCGCGCCGGCGGTGGCGCGGCAGGTGCAGCGCATGCTGGCTCGGCGGGGCCTCCTCAATCCACGGCCGGGTCAACAGGGAAGACATATTCTCTACACCAGCGGCGCGGTGCAGCCCTTTGCGGACATAGTGGAGAGGTTGGTCGGGAAGAGAGGAGAGGTACGGCGAGCGGAGTGGGCAGCAGGGGTGCTCACTCCGGCAGCGGATACAGGCTCAGGCCTTGGAAGGGATAGTCTTTCGGATTGAGGGTGATGAGGGTTAGCTGCTGCTGAAGGGCTGTGGCGGCGATGATGGTGTCGGGTAGGGCAATAGCCTGCCCCCGTTGACGGTACTCGCTCAGCAGATCGCCTGTCCTGTCGGCGATTTCTTTGGTCACATCATAGTTCAAGAAACGCGAAAGGAGCTTGCGTGTTTGGTATCGTTCCTCAGGATGCATGCCAGCCAGCACTTCGATGCGGGTGATGGAGGAAATCGTCAGCCGTTCCCTCTTGCCAATCCCCCGTAGCAACCGCACGATACGGCGCTCCCCGCGCAGGTGACGGATCACAAGGCCGGTGTCGAGCAGATATCTAGCCATTCTCGGCTTCCCCGCTCAGTCTGGCCCATCGTTCTTCCCAATTGCCGCGCAATTCGGCCAGCCAGCGGTCAATGTCTTCGCCGGTAGCCATCTCCGGGTGGCGCTCATCAGTCCAGACGCCTGCCGCTTCTTCCAGCGCTTGAGCTTGCTCCTCCAACGACAATCTCTCCTCCAGCGCTTCGGCGATGAAGGCGCTGCGTTTGCGTGGCGGGACGAGAGCGCGCAACCGATCAGCCAACACCATAGGCAGAGATATCGTCATTTTTTGGACGGCTGTAGTTGTTCTTGTGGACATCCTATTCCCCCTTCATAGTGGTAATAATACACCATCTTCTCGCTAACGTCAAGTTTGGCCTGGCCAGGCCAGCTCCATGTGAGTGATTTCCCAACCCCATTTGGGATAAACTTGGGATAAATTGGGATAAAA
>JACKQG010003475.1_pt1 | contig 19287 bp, 9 predicted proteins | sample 8237621 | NCBI WGS metagenome assembly JACKQG01 (sample SAMN15677084, study PRJNA649215) | marine metagenome | biome: marine; feature: Black Sea; material: saline water; isolation source: suspended particulate matter (SPM) from the Black Sea western gyre | collected 2013-06-09/2013-06-10 | depth... | reverse complement strand
AAACAAACCCAATTTAAGAAATGACAAAATGAGCGCAAACTTATTTACCACAAGGCATTATGAAGAAAATGGCCATTCTGGCCACCAAAAAACAAAGCCAATTCAAAGCCAATTCAAAGCCAATTCAAAGCCAATTCAAAGCCAATTTAACCCAAAACAAACCCAAAACAAACCCAATTGTCGAAAGGCCAAAAATGAACGCTTGTTTCTTTAATCCGGAGAAGCCGCTTAATAATTTCCTTGATTTATCCATCTTAATTTGGTATAATGCAAAGCGAAAATATAAATTCTATGGAGATATAGTATTGAATCCATGGTTTGAAACCGCGGGAGTTGTTCTGGTAGCCTTGTTTGGTGTTTTTCTTGGCAGAGTCTTTTCAGGTCTTCGTAAATCCTATTGGGTATTAGGGTATTTTCTGCCATTTTCACTCGTCCTTATAATGGTTCTTACCAGGTACAATAACGAGCTGCACTTTGTCCGGCCGTTCACTTGGATTGTAGCCGGGCGGATTAAGTTCATCGTATTATCTTTTGCTGTTACAATGGGTCTGACCGTTCCGCTTTCACGTCTGCCGCGTAAAATCGAAAAAGTTCTGGTTTGCTTCCTGATGGTTGGGGTCGTAATCTGGTACTCGGTTTTGCCTTTTCTTGTTCCGGCTTTGATTAAGGACCATCTGTCCAATATTCAAACAAGGCTTAGTTCCAATGGTGTCTGTTTTCAGAGTACGGATTACACCTGCGGCCCGGCGGCGGCCGTTACAGCTCTTGGGAAATTAGGTTTGTCTGCCGAAGAGGGGGAAATTGCCGTACTTTCGCATACCAGTCCGGTCGCAGGAACACTTCCTGCCTGCCTTTCCTCTGCGCTCAACAATCGTTATGGCCCGGCCGGCCTGAGATGTAAGTACCGTCGATTTGATTCAATTGAACAGCTCAAAAATGCCGGCCTTACGTTGGCTATGGTAAAGGACTCGTTCCTTCTGGACCACTGTCTGGCCGTCCTGGAAGTCTCCGACGACACCGTAACTGTGGCCGACCCTATGGCAGGTATGATGTCGATACCCCATAAGCAGTTCAGAAAAATCTGGCGTTTTTCCGGCATTGTCCTGGAGAGAGACCGTTCTCAGAGCATCTAAATAAGTTCTCCGAATTCCAGCTTTTTCCAGGAGTTGAGTCAATTGCCTGTTATTCGATACGTTTTCTGTAAAGCTTGGTTTGCAAAGCGTTATGCCAGCCGGTCCAGTTTGAATCGCTCGTATCACTTTCAATTAGCGTAGTTACCTGGTTCATTTTGGCATCCAGATCATCGATATAATATACCATAAATGCCTCAGCCGTTGCCGGAAGTTTTGGCGAGCCGAATTCATATTGGCCATGATGCGAGAGTATAATATGCCCGATAGTATCCAGTACCGTCTGGTCGATTTGTGTTCCCTTGCTTCTTAGCGTATCAGCCTTTTGATTTATCATTACAAGGCTCTTGGAAATATGACCGATTAGCTGGCCTGAATCGGTGTATGAAAATGCCATATCATAAGAAAGCTCTTCGGTCTTGCCGATATCGTGAAGAAAGATGCCTGCTAAAACCATGTCGGCCTGTACGTCCGGATAAAGCGGTAATATCGCATTGGCTACCCGCAGCATATTGTGGGTATGCTCAAGCAGCCCCCCGATATAATTATGATGCATTTTTATTGCTGCCGGTGCTTTCTGAAATTTGTCCATTAACTCGGCATCATTCAGGAAAGCCCCGACCAGAGCTTTCAATTGTGGATTGTTTACCTGGCTTACTATCTGTTTTATGTCCTCGAACATTTGTTTTGTGTCTTTGTCCGTTTGTGCAAGAAAGTCGTCTATGCAGACGTTGCTTGTATCGACGATGCTGATATTATTTATGATGACTTGCAGGTTGTTTTGGTACAGCTCGCTTCGGCCCTGTATATGAACGAAGCCGGGTTTTGGCAGTGCCTTATAAATCGTTTCGGTTGCCTGCCACATCCGACCGTTCAGTTGTCCTGTGCGGTCCTGAAGGAACATCGCTATATATAAATCGCCTCGTGTTGTGCTCCGCAAAATCGGGTCCTTAACAATATAAATATCGTCGATTGTTTCTCCCGGATTAATCTCATTGATGAATTTATGCGCCATTGGATACTCCGTACCTGATAGTTATTGTTTGATATTTGCACCCCATCATATTCTCTGGCCGGTTTTAATGCAAGCTTCGTTATAAATTCTGTAATGAATAATACGACATGAAGGCCGAAGAGGCTGTTTTTTCTGTTGATAGTGCCGAGCGCAGGCTATATCATCTGATATGAATTTTCCCAAAATTAAGTGTTAAGAAAAAGTAATTAAAAATAAATCCAGTTCATTTTATTTGGATAGGAGGCTTCTATGAGATATCGGGAACATTACAGCATACCCCGAAGTAGCATGAGAACAAAACGCACGGGACAATTTCTTATTCCTGTGCTTATAACCTGTGTTCTTGTTTGCAGGGCGTCGATGGCAGGGGAGATGGTCCCATTCGTAATTTCTGCAAAACCAAATCCCGATTCGCTGATTGCTGTTACATCAATTGAGCCTGTCATGACCGACAGTAATCGTTTGCAGGCGCAGGATGGACACTTCTATCGAAGCGGCGAACGGGTAAGGCTTTGGGGTGTGAATTTGTCATTTGGGGCAAATATGCCAAGCCATGAGGATGCCCCGTATATCGCCGCCCGTCTGGCTGCGGCCGGCATTAATACCGTCCGATGCCACCATATGGACAGCGCACGATGGCCCCGAGGATTGTGGAACGCTGAGGATGGAAAAACTATTAGCCCTGAAGCGCTGGACAGGCTCGACTTTTTTATCGACCAACTGGCCCGCTATGGGATTTGTGTCAATATCAATCTGCATGTTGGCCGGGCGCACAGCGAATATCTGGACCTGCCAAAAACCAACCGTCAATACGATAAAATATCCAACATCTTTACGCCGGCCCTGGTTGATGCTCAGAAACAATTTGCCCGCCAGTTATTGACCCATATCAATCCGTATCGCAAAGTACGTTACGCAGATGACCCGGCTGTGGCTTTTGTCGAGATTACTAATGAAAACAGCTTCTTTATGTGGGCAAGTGAGAATACGATACGGACACTTCCCCCGTATTATTCGGATATTCTACAAAAGAAATATAACGCCTGGCTTAAGAAACGCTACGGCTCGGATGAAAAACTACGAAGGATTTGGTCTGAAGGCGCCGAGACGCTCGGGGAAAACCTACTGAGCAACAGCAACTTGCAGATGACCACGTTGGGCAGTAATGTTCCGACAAGCTGGAACCTTGAACAGCATTCGGGATGCAGAGCTTTGCTCTCACAGCAGCGCTATCAGTCTAAAAATGCGATCTATATTGAAATTGACAAGGCCGATGATACCGAATGGCACCTTCAGTTTAACCAGGGAGGTATTTCTTTAGAGGCCGGGCAGTATTACACGGTCGTGTTTGAAGCTGCCGCCGATGAGCCGAGGGAGATAAGTTGCTCTGTTAGTCAGGCCCATAGCTCCTGGAGCAATCTTGGGCTGTCGCGACAGGTGGAATTAAGCCAAAAGTGGCAAACGTTTCGTTTCGGCTTTGTTGCCAAGTCTGATGACGATAACGCCCGCTTGAGTTTTGCCTTTGGTACAGGCAAGGTCCCGATTCGCCTTGCAAATATCCGGTTTCATCCCGGCGGCAGGATAAGTTTACAGAAAGGAGAATCTATCAGGAGCGGAAGCGTTGCAGTTTTTGCCGACAATGAAAGCCCTAACCGTACTCTTGACAGAATGCAGTTCCTGGCTGAGACGGAAAAGTCTTACTTTGATGGGATGCGAAACTTCATCAAAGAAGACCTCGGTTGTAAGGCCCTTGTAACAGGAACGATTGTCTTTGGGCCTTTGGGGCTTTATACTCAGAGCGATATGGATTTTATCGACGTGCATGCATATTGGCAGCATCCAAGATTTCCCGGAAGGCCCTGGGACAGTAGCAATTGGATTGTAGAACAAAAGCCGATGACAGACTATCCTGCCGAAGCAACCCTGTTTCGCTTAGCTGCTTCTCGCCTCTACGGCAAACCTTTCACTCTCAGCGAATATAACCATCCAGCTCCTCTCGATTCGCAGGCAGAGTGTGTTCCTATGGCAGCTTCTTTTGCGGCCGCACAGGATTGGGACGCCGTGTGGCTATACACATACTCCCACAGCTCCGACGATTGGTATAGAGAGAATATAAACAGTTATTTTGACATCGATACCAACCCGGCCAAGTGGGGTTTTATGCGTGCAGGGGCGGCTATTTTCCGTGATGGATTGGTTCAACCGCTTGAGGGTTCTATGATTGCACAATTAAATCGGTCATCAGATTTGGTGCGCCAGCTTGCTCAACTACATATTAAAAACGACCGTGACATGCTGGATGTTGTTTCCGATGCATCTGGTGCGACACGTCAGAGCATACTAAGTAATGTATTGTCCCTCAGTCTTAAACCTTCATCTGTTGTTGAGCCTAGAAACCAGCCTTTTGTTACAGGATTGAGATGGTCGGTTGAGAACGGCAGGGGATTATATTATGTCGGCTCAGGCGCGGGCGTTCTGGCCGGAGATACTTCCAGATTCGAACGATGCCAAATAGATGATCCTGAATTTGCAGTAATTACAGCTACCCCGCTCGATGGCCAGCCCTGGCCGCAAAGCAGTAAGATTCTTATTACTGCATGTGGCAGGTGTGAAAATATTGGTATGGAGTTTTCTAAAGACAGGCGGACGGTAGGACGTAAATGGGGGCAGGGCCCGGCACAGATTGAGACGGTCAAAGGAACAGTAGAAATGGCGAGAGGAAATTGGACAGCCCAGGCGATTGGGCCGGACGGTCTGGCAAAAGCTGATGTGCCCCTTCGCACAGAAGGCGACAGAAACTATCTGGAAATGTCACCGAAATACAAAACTATGTGGTATCTTCTGGTGAAGAATTAAAACGGGAATAATTGATATCTGATTGTTCTATTTGTGTTACTCGAAAAGAAAGGGGTATCTGATGAATCGCAATGGCATTGTTTTGCTGGTTATCGTTTCGAGCATCCTTATAAATGGAGCCGTTGTGATGTCTGCTTCACAGCAGGGCCAGTCACTTGTTCTTTTTGATTTTAATCGGAATTTTGATATCGGCTCTGTAATAACGAGTGACGCAAAGGTCACACTGTCCGAAAACAGGGTCCTGCGTATAGAAACCGGTCATAAAAATCAGTGGCCCGGTATTACTTTAAAAGCTCCGGCGGGGAAATGGGACCTGTCGAAGTATGAGTATGTTTCTATCGAGGTAAAGAATCACGGCACTAAACCGGTTACGGTTTCCTGCCGTGTTGATAATCCCGGCGCCGACGGCAGCAAAAACTGTGTAACTGATAACCTCACTCTGAATCCCGGGGTTGCCGGAACGCTTGTTGTGCGATTATTCCCCACTCCATGGCGTCTTTCTGAGCCGGTCGAGCTGATTGGAATGCGGGGTGCGCCGGTGCACTCCGGCAAGGTCGATGCCTCCAATATTATACAGTTACTTCTGTTTGTGACTAAGCCCGATATCGACCATGTATTTGATATTAAAAATATCCGCGCCGGTGGCCACGTAGAGACATTGGATTTGAAGACCTTCTTTCCCTTCATCGATGAGTTTGGACAGTACATCCATAAAGACTGGCCCGGAAAGGCGCATTCTCTGAACGAGATGATTGCAAACGGCAGGGCGGAAGATAAGGACATTGCAGCTCGCCCCGGGCCTGGTGACCGCAACAAATACGGAGGCTGGACTGCCGGGCCAAAGCTTGAAGCTACGGGCTTTTTCCGTGCTGAAAAATATAAGGGCAAGTGGTGGCTGGTTGACCCGCAGGGCCGACTATTCTGGTCACATGGTATCGACTGCGTCCGCAGTGCGAATGCAACCCCGATTACCGACCGTGAACATTATTATCGAGACCTGCCTGAAACTGAATCTCCTTTTGCAAGGTTTTATGGCGGCGGAAGCTGGGCGCCTCACGGATATTACAAAGACCACTCGCCGTATAAGACTTATGATTTCAGCCAGGCAAACTTCCTGCGAAAATACGGGCCGGATTGGGAGAACATCTTTGCCGAAGTAACACATCGCAGACTTAAAAGCTGGGGAATCAATACCATTGCAAATTGGTCGGATAGCAGTATCTATCTCATGCGAAAAACGCCCTATGTTTGTACAATAAGCTACAGTTCCAAAAGCCTGGAGGGTTCTGAGGGCTATTGGGGCAAGTTTTACGATGTGTTTGACCCGAGCTTCCGTCAAGCCCTTCGTGAGCGGTTGGCATTGGAAAAGGGCCGGGCCATAAATGACCCATGGTGTATCGGATATTTCGTGCATAATGAAATAGCCTGGGGAGATGACGTGTCGCTGGCTGTAGCCGCCCTGGTTTCACCTGCCGAGCAACCGGCCAAGAAAGTGTTTATCGATGACCTGAAGGCAAAGTACGGGACCATCGACAAGCTCAACACTGCCTGGGGAACCAAACACGCATCATGGCAATCTCTGATGCAAAGCCAGGAAGCTCCCGACAAAAAGAAAGCCGGAACGGACCTGACAACTTTCTATACCAAAACCGCCGAGACTTACTTTGAAACTATCCGTGATGAGCTAAAAAAAATCGCTCCGAACCAGCTCTATATGGGCTGCCGGTTTGCATGGGTGAACGACAGGGCGGCGCTGGCCGCTACAAAGAGCTGCGATATCGTCAGCTATAACCGTTACAGCTACAGTGTTGTCGAGCACCACCTGCCGGATAGTATCGATATGCCGATGATTATAGGGGAGTTCCATTTTGGTGCGCTCGACCGAGGTATGTTCCACACAGGTTTGAAGAAAACGACCGACCAGCAGGACCGAGCTGCAAAATACAAGAGTTACGTTCAAGGTGCCTTGCGTAATCCGTATTTAGTTGGTACGCACTGGTTCCAGTACAAGGACCAGGCCACGACCGGCCGGGGTGACGGCGAAAACTATCAGATTGGCTTTATTGACATTTGTGACAAGCCCTATCCCGAGATAGTAAAAGCATCGCGCGAGGTTGGATACGATCTTTATGAATATCGGCTAAAGAGTAAATGAGCCGGGAAGAGAACTAAAATATTCAAATTGGTTCATCTGATTTTCTGTAAATATCTTCCCAGCCAGTACGGCAAAAGGTATATGTCGCCGCTAAATTCACGACGCCCGCCTTCGCCGCCGTCCAGGCGGAAGTGGTTGCCGTTATATTTACTCATCGGACGCTCGTCCGGCGGCAGGACTTCGCGTGTGGTTTGATCACGAAAATTGGGACCTAAGAACTCTAAATCTTTGCGATGACTATTCTGGACAGACCAGCCAATTATATCCAGCGGAAATTCTTTTAAGCCCCAAATAGTCTCGTCTAAATCAAATTCATCGGTTCCGGTCATGGCATAAATAAGATTCCATAACGGATTTTTTTCCGGCCGTTCAATTTCCCAGTGCTCTCTAACCGCCCGGCGGTATTTCTCACGAAGTTCATCTGTAAAAGCATATTTATACAAATTCCAATAACTTAAAAAAGCCAGCTCATCATCGGAATGGTTCCATTCGGTAGTAAGATCGATACCCGGAACCCTGCCTACTTGAGATATAGGTATCATAATATTATCCAGGTAACCGTATTTTTCCATTAACTCATAAGCCTTTTCTTTATAGATTTCTTTGCCCGTAAAGTGATATGTTGTCTGAAGAAATCCAATAATTTCAACAGAGTTAAGTCTGCGGTCGCCGACTTGTTTTGGAAATTTGTTAACGTAATCCGGGTGCCATTTGCCCCAGAGCGTAGGCTTACCATCGTAATCGATGAGGTACCAGTTATTTCGAATAATATGATCCATAATAATTTTCATCAGGTGGATTGACCGGTTACGCCATTTTTCATCGGGAATTACTTCTGCGAAAATACTATATACGAAATAATGGCCTACTATCTCATCACTGCTGGTTGTAGCCTTCCAGTCCCATATTTGGTCCTCAGCCGGCCGCCATCGGTCCTTGTCCGCTATTTTATAACCTGTCCGTTCAAAGGACCGTGAGGGAAAACCCTCCAGCGGATTGATATAAGTCAGACGTTCCATTGCCTCAAATGCCTCGTAACAATTCTGCAAGGCGTCCTGCGATTTAGTAACGTCATAACGGAAAAGCTCTCCCGCCAGATACATAGAAGTCCAGAGGCCATCGTTGTCCGTATCGATAAGCATACCTGTTGAGAAATCTCCGGGTTTGGATAGATTAAGCGCGCTGTTCAAACCGTACCTGATGTGTCGCTTTCGTGTAAGTATATCGAAATGCTTCGCTTTTTGCTGAAGGGTCATCATTTTGAAATGGATGATGCTTAGTCCGCTCGGGCCGAGAACAAGCACGCTTTTATTTGGCCCTTTTGCCAGATCAATGACAGTATCTTCCAAAAGCCAGCGTTTCGAGGCATAATAATCTGTCTGTCCGTCATTATGTACTGCGAATGCCCCTCTGGATGTTCCGAACCAGACTTTTTTACCTATTTGTCTGATACAGCGTATATCGATACATGGCAGCTCCTTTTTCAGATCTGATTTTTTACCAAAGGTATTTGCATCTAATTCAATGTATCCGTCCTGAGTGCTTACCAGAAGGACCGTATTATCATTGATCAATTCTATGCAATTTAAATTTTTGCCTTCGAAAACTTTTTTCACCTTTTTCCCCGGTGAGAAACAATCGAGCTGGTTATCGGATAAAACAAGAAATCGGTTGCGCTTACGGTCGAAAAGGAGTTGCTTTATATCTTTCTGAGCTGTTTCAAGCTTTTCAATGTTTTTACTTTGTTCATAATAGGCCAGAATATCTTTCCCGGTAAGCAGAAAATCAAAGTTACTTCCCATCTCAAATAATCCGGCATCAGCCGTTTTGTGTCGAACATATAACTTGCCCGCCCAGGCATTGCTCAGGACGACCTTGTCGGTTAAATAGACAAATTGGTCACGATATGTATCCATTTTTATTATCCGCATATCCAGCAGGGGCCTGTTTTGCTTTTCCGGAACAAGTTCACCGTTATGGATTTGCAGAAGTCCTTTATTTGATAAAACAAGGATACGACCGTTTCTGTCCGCACGTACTGAGGACAATTTTGTTCCTGCCAATTCCGGCGAAAGCGGGATTTTCTCCGCAAAATCCTGTAAATAAGGATGGTCTTGATAGAAACTCTGATTATTTCCTGCATAAGCTCCGGAAAGGATTAATAATACGCTGTAAATAGCTGTTCTCACTATATTTTTCATATTGTCCTCTTTTCTTAATTTGGTTACATTGCCGACTTTAAGAGCTAAGAAAATAATACCCAAAGGCCATCTTATAGACCGTATATTGAATTGCTGGCCGCTCCAATAAGCCGAAGGGCATTATAATATTGGCCATTGAACATTCAAAGTAAATTCAGACACATTTTGTTTAATCGAGAACAATTTCCGCTCAAAGATATAGTTTAGATATGTTGTTTATAGTCATCGGCTTGATTATAATCACTATCAGCTTAAACACGAAGATCTGAAAAATTATAAAGTGACACGAAGTCTGTTCAACTGGAGTGTTTATTATGTGTAGATACGCATCATTGTTACCCATCGCGATATTGTTTATATCTGCTTGTACTCAGAGTGGTATCTCAGGAGCTGAGGGTATTTCGGAGCAGGCCGTTTCGCCGGATGGTCTAAGCTTTTTCGTAGCTCCTGGTGGTAATGACGAGGATAGAGGAACTCTTACCGAACCTTTCGCAACCCTGCGGCAGGCACGCGATGCCGTTCGAAAATCAAAAAAAGCAGGTGCCAAATCTGTTACGGTTTATCTGCGGGAAGGCGTTTACTACCTTTCACGGCCAGCCTTATTTACCCAAGAGGATTCCGGCTCGTCAGACGCTCCTGTCACATATAAGGCTTATCCGGGTGAAAGGCCTGTAATCAGTGGTGGTTTTAAGCTTAATCTTAAGTGGCGAACTTATAAAGATGGTATCATGATGGCCAATGTTCCTGAACATATTAATGAAATTGACCAGCTCTTCGTCGATGGTAAGCGACAGAATATGGCTCGTTTCCCGAACTTCGATCCCACTGCCCGGTTTTTCGGAGGAACATCAGCCGATGCGATATCTCCGGCTCGTGTGAAAACATGGTCGAATCCTGCCGGTGGTTATATGCACGCTCTGCATAAGTCTATGTGGGGAAGCAAACATTACCGTATAACAGGTGTTGATTCGGAAAGAAAGCTCAAACTCCAGGGCGGCTGGCAGGAGAATCGTGGCGGCGGCTTCGACGACTATTTCCGAGGCGGCTATCACGATAAGTATTTGTTCGTGGAGAATATATTCGAGCTGCTCGACACTCCAGGCGAATGGTACTTTGACCGAAAAAGCGGCATTTTGTATCTAAAGCCGTTCGATGAAGTTGATTTATCCAATGCGGAAGTAATAGGAGCCGGCCTCGAACAATTATTTATTGTCAAAGGTTCTGTGCAAAAACCTGTTGGCAATATCCGTTTTCAGGGTCTGACTTTTAAACACACAAGGCGTATCTTCATGGACCCTTATGAGCGTCTTTTGCGCGGAGACTGGTCGATTGCGCGTCTTGCTGCCGTACATTTTGAAGGCGCAGAAAATTGCTCCGTAGAAGACTGCTTCTTCGAGGACCTGGGCGGCAACGGCGTTTTTATCAGCAGATACAACCGTAATGTGAATGTCATCGGCTGTAAGTTCACGCGTCTGTGTGAAAGCTGCGTCTGCCTTGTTGGTGACTATGGGGCAGTACGCAGCGGGGCTGTTGAATATAGCAGAACTCTGCCACAGGACCGGATTGATTTGACAACCGGCCCCAAAACACCTGACTATCCGGCTAATTGTCGTATCCACAACAATCTGATGCATCGATTTGGAATCATTGGCAAACAGGTTGCTGGCGTATTCGTTTCGATATCGCAGCAGATTACAGTCAGCCATAATACCATTTATCAATGCCCGCGGGCTGCTATTTGTATCAACGATGGATGCTGGGGCGGTCATATCATCGAATACAATGATGCCTTTAATACCGTTACTGAAAGTGGTGACCACGGTCCTTTCAATAGCTGGGGCAGGGACCGCTGGTGGAAAACCTCATACAATGGAGGCCGTGACGTCGAGCCGTTCGCCAAAGAACGCAGCCTGCTCGATAATTTCAAAGTCACTCACATCCGCAATAATCGTTTCGCACATCCCGGCGGCCATTCCTGGGGTATCGACCTGGATGATGGCTCGTCCAATTATCATGTTTACAACAATCTTTGTCTCGGATTAGGAGTTAAGCTTCGTGAAGGTTTTTTCAGGCGGATTGAAAACAACATCATTATAAACGGTTTCGGCGGCTTCCACATCTGGATGCCGGGCTGTGACGACGTTATATCCCGCAATATCTTTATCAGCGACAAACCTTATCAGTTCATCCGAGCCAATCCTGAGTACGCTAAAGCGTTTGATTACAATATTTTCTATAGCGACAAAGGTACGCCCATGATAACCGGCGTGGGCAAACCAATGACCCTAAAACAGTGGCAGGAAAAAGGTTTCGACCGACATTCGATTTTTGCAGACCCGCTGTTCGTAGATGCCGACAACGGTAACTACCATGTAAAGCCTCAATCGCCCGCATTACAGCTTGGTTTTAAGAACTTCGATATGAACAAATTCGGCGTGATAAAGCCTGCCTTTCAATTCGAGGTAAGCAAAGAATCACGCCACTTCAAACCTGCACCGACTAAGGCTGAATCAGTGTCCGCCCGCAGTTTAGACCTTGTGTCCTGGCTCGGGGCTACTGTCAAAAATCTGGTTGGTGAAGGTGAAAAGTCTGCAGCAGGTTTAGGTGCCGAAACAGGAATAATGTTCGTGGAAGTCCCCGCTGGCAGTGTGGCTGCTAAATCAGGCTTTCAGGCCGGAGATGTATTGCTGAATATGGCCGGCGAACCTGTTCATTCAATCCGAGACTTTAACCGCCTTCTCAAACAATATTCAGGCAGGAATGTCAGTGTGGTTGTTTTTAACGCGACAGAACGTACATTCAGGTTGACCCTGCATAATTAGCTTCTGTAACCGAAGAAGCCGGATGGTAATAAGAAATATTTACTTTTCTGACAGGCATTCCAGAACGCCATCTGCTCTTGATATGTAAAGGCGTTGATTTGCAACAGCCATTCCATCCCATACCGGTGGAGCTTCCATATTAAAGGCACTCACCTTAGTTCCGTCACGGGTTGATATAAACCATAACAGACCCTTTCGGCTGCCTTCAAACCTGGCGAAGGCCTCTGGCTCGTTTTCATTTTCTGCAATGCTGGGCATACCACCGAGCAATAGGACATCACCTGCTCGAATCATGGTTCGTGGCCGCATACCGATAGCGGTTGACCATTTCCATGTGGGTTTGATAGACTGCGGTGTGTCTCGCAAGTCGGGCAGCTCTTCGTCTTCGGCTATGAATGGTTTATGTACCTCTGCATATAATGTATAGTCCTTCAAACGGCGAACTCCCCAGACTGTTTTGTCGTCGAAGACCAAAGTCAAGCCGTAGGGCACGGCAACATGGCTTTTATAGCGGCCGGGGCGATTGGCTATCCAGGAATAAGCCACAGGAATACGGCTGAAATCCCCGGTCCCAATCATCAGGTGTGAACGATGGTTTTCGTTTCCATCCAGCAGGCTGGAAGTAGAAAATAGATGGCGTGCCATCTTTTCCTGCCGAACACATTCCCGATTAAATCTAAAGGTGCGCAGATATATAGATTCACCATCACTGACCAGGACATCTGTCGTAGTTCCGCCTTTCATGGAGAATGCATCGCTGAGGTCTGGAGCTTGAAATGTTTTGGCGTCTGTAGCGTTTTGTGTGAGCTTTTTGGACATTTCTATCGGCCCTTCTTTTCCTTCATCTGCTTTAGGGTGCCGGCTGCAAACACGTGTTTCATAAAGGACTTTGCCGGTTAATGGTTCCAGGCCATACATGTAAATGCCTCCGTCAAGATACGATGACCTTCCAGCAGTTACATAGGCGACTCCATCAAGAACCAGCACGCTGCCATGGACAGGCCATACCGATTCGACTCGGTCAAAGGCAATTGTTCTTAAATCTTGCGGCGATGCTCGAAAACGCCACACCAGCTCACCGTCTTTCAAACGAAGACAGTACACATACCCATCAGCCGAGCCAAAGAACACAAGGCTTCCATATATCGTCGGTGGAGAATCAACTCTTCCTCCTGTTGTGAATGTCCAGCGGTTGGAGCCATCATTAGCATTAAGAGCGAGCACACGATGTTCGTCGATTGCTGATATCAATACAGTACCTTCTGCAATAACGGGTGGGCTGACTTTCTTCGCCACCTTCACCTGCCATGCTCGTTTCAGCGATGAAGGGACAGCAGATTGTGTCGAGCCGCTGCGTAAAACATCGTGACGATAGGTAGGCCATTCTGAGGGGCGAGCGGCGCCGGTTAAAGGGCTTGAAGCTTTACACGAATTGTAAGCCGGACCTTTCTCAAGACGTGGATGCTCTGTAACCTTCATGCTCCGTTTCATTTCCGCCGAAAGGGCCCAAAAGCCATACAGTTTGGCTTCCATAAGGCAACCGCAGGCATGAGATGGCGCATATACCAGGCCATTGCAAGGCAGGATACCATACTGGCAGGTTCCCCGTACCCAATTGTTTCTGGAATGATTGTTATCAACCAGGTCAAAGAACTCCATCCCTCGATAACCACCAATGATGTATCGGGAAGTAGCTTTCTCTCGGTAGCACCGATGGTGATGTCCTGCCGTCCGAAGGTCGTCCAGCTCGAGTAAACGTCGTTTCACTTCGCCGCTCATCAAGTCACGTCCGACATTATAGTCAGGCCCGACCCATATAAGTCCGTCAGCGACAAAGACATCCACAGGTGACTTGAATCCTTCCTTGCACGGACACTGCCATAATTGACTGCCATCAATGACCGAAATGGCTCTCAAAATATTTTCATTAGCCCACAACACAATTTCATCCTGCACAACAAGCGTAGCTGTTGACCATCCGATTTTTCTTTTCAATGCCGCGGTCGTGTCTTTTCGGGATTTTCTTATCTTTGAAGTCGTTGGAGTTGTGTTCCAGAGCGGCTTACATGTCTTCGAATCCAGGCATAAAACTGAGTTACCAGTCTGGAAAAACACACGCTCGTTCTTTGCCGTCAACGTAAGCGGCATCAGTTTCTCAGAGTCCCTTTCCTGCCATGTCCAGAGTTCTTCGTTGGTATTAATGTTGATTGCCACTATTGATTTAACATTTACTGAGGATTTATTTCCTTGCCATTGCGGATGGATTGCTGCTTGCTCTGCAATAGGCTTGCTCTTGACTATAAGAAGTATTCCTTCGTTCAGGATAATTTCCTCAGTTCCTTTTGTTTGTTCGTAAGTGGTGATGACTTTCCCTGTTGCGGCATCGATTTGTGAAACAGGTTCATTTATTCCAAGGGGCATATACACCCTGTCATTGACGGCTATCAAAAGACGTGGCAATTGAACCGGTCCGGCACGGAACCGCTGCTGCTCCCAGGCCCAGATTGATATAGGCCGCTTCCACAACAGAATTCCATTGAAAGCATCGCGTGCTGCCAGTGACCATTTGCCCGGTACCAGCATCGAGCCTGAAGTAGCTTCGTCCACGATATAAAATAGCCGTCCCTGTGCTGATACTATCGAGCTGATACTGGCAAGATTGTGGTGATTTCGGCTCCATTCAGGCCCTGCCTGCCATTGCATATGGCGAGGTGGGCCAACAACCTTATCCTGTGAGACTGCATTGCCCGAGGCGTCGTGCAGGAAATGTGTCCATTCATCGATATCCACCGGCCAGGGCTTTCGGATTGTATTCCATTTGCCATTCTTTTTGATATAAGCAAGACCGCCGGGGCGAAGGACGCGCATGACCTCCTCCATAGATACGCCCGTAATATTTTCAGCAATAACGAGATTTACGACGTTGTCAATGTAAGGCAGATGTGTGCCCAACCAACGTTCAACGGTAACCTTTCCACACAGGCCTGATGATAAAATATGCCTGGTTGCCGCCTTGACAGCTTTTGGATTTTTCTCCAGACCATTGATCAGATAGCCATCCATTGTTCCGAGTGCCGCTGTCAGTTTTCCATCTCCGCAATTAATATGGATAACCAATCCTCCCTGTACGCCCGTTACCTTGAATATCTCGGCTGCTTCATCCAGCTCATTAGCATCTGAGTCAGGCTGAATCCATAGCAATACCAGAAGAATCATGCTCAGGAATACACACCAACGCATCTTATACATAGTACTTGCACCTTTCATATTTATTTAACGCCGGATATACTAAAACATAGTTAAGCTGCCATCCGAAACCTGTAATTCTGAACTATTGGATGTCCCTTTCTTGGGCATTTATTTCGGGAGGGACAACACTGGCTGACAAGATAGGAGTTTTGTCGATAATCGTGCTAATGAAGTTCCCATGGTGCCCAGAAGTTACCGGTTGCTCTCCGGCCGAAACGTATCGGTGGTCGTCCTGATTCAAAGGCTCCAAGATCAGGCGCTTTTCCGGCATAATCATCATTAAAGTTTGGCAAGTTAACTCCCGAATCAACAACAGGATTTGGGACTGTTATTACCGGATCGGTTAAGTTGACGGATTTATCTCCCTGCTGCATCGGAACTTTACCCCATTTGATCTGAGTTGTGGTTGATGATGGATAAAATTCTAAAGCATACGATTTGATAAATGAGGGATTGCCTCGAATGCCGTGTCTTTCCTGGGCTATACCTCGATCCATACCTGTAAAAAGGTCATAATCGAAATCGCATGGTATATCGGCTTGTCGTGAAGATGTCAACCGGCCCGGACAGTCGAAAATGTTGTTCCGCGTAACTGTGTTCGGATTGACATGGCCGCTGAAAACATGAAATGCCCCTTTGGGCTGAATGGCCGTGTTATGAAAAACGAACTTCCTTCCTCCACCAAACTCGTCCCGCTGGCCCACTTTTATCATACTTCCGCCAAGCGGGTCCCGATGAGTATGGCGGCTTTCTCCGAAAATGTTACGAAAAATATATAGAGGTCCTTTCGATGTGCATGCGGTGGCAATATGTTGGAACGTTTTTTCAATATAGTTGTTCCATATCCGAACGTTCATGTTTGCCCCTTCGCTTTCAATTGCATCGTCCCACACGTTCGCAATAATGTTTCCGTAAATGTCCGAATCGCGGTTGGGGCTTCCTTCAAAACTGAAATTGGACCCTCCGCCGATGGCATCATTGAAGCCGTGGTCTTCTGTTGACCTAATTTCATTGTAGCGAATGACGTTTCCGCCGCTTGAATTGATAAGGGTTACTGCCTGAGGGCCGGCCGGATGCCCCGTGTCCCAGTCGTTCGATCCGCCCCGCGGATTCTCAATTAAGTTGCGTTGAATGGTTAGGTTGCCTGAGCCTCGCTCAGCGTAGATAGCGCTGTCTGTATTGCCTTTGTTCCCATACGTTTGCGGGCCGCCTATCCTGCCCCAGAATGTGAAATGGCAATCTTCGATGACATTGTCATGCCGCTTTGATTTAATTAATACACCGTGAATTGCGGCGTTATTGAATTCAATTCCGCGAAGGATGACGTAATCGGCATCGATCACGCAGGTGTAATCTTCTGCATTGCGAACGTCAATCGTTGCTTTTGAACCTTCTGCTGGCGTGATTAAGTGATAACCTTGCGGTGAGCCTGATTCGGTAATCACTAATGGTTTTGAGTGGGGCCCGTTTTCTAAGTAGGTTATCTTCCCAATGGGAAAACTATCATTCTTGGTTTTGCATATTAGTTCGTGGTTTTTATTATTAAGATTGATTTTGATGCTATAGGCTGTGTTCGGTTTCAAACCAACAATACTTCCACGATACTCATTATCGCGTGGGTCATGAACGAGAGGATAACCGTCTCGCCACGCAGATGTTCCGTTGTGCCTGAACTGGACATTACACCGGCCAAGGTCCGGCGATTTGAAATACAGCCCGATGCATTCATACGTGGAAACGGCACAGAAATTGTTTTCATCGGCACTGTACGATTTTGAAATGTTGGTAATCGTGAATAAAAGAATCAGCAGCAATAGATTGATGTTGCGTATGAATGTGTTCATAGCCCTCATTTCCCAATTATCATTAATTTGACCCCCACTCTTCGATTTTCACTGTCCTATGATACCAGACTCCCCTCAAAAACACAAGCTCTCAAGCCGCTTCTGAACGGAGGCTTTCAGCAAAACCACCGCTATTGATTTAACGACCCTTCCCCGGCCATGCCCAGTTTACAAGGTCATCACTCCAGGCAATTGCCAGACTTGCTGCCCCGTGGGCTCGCTGAGTCTGAAGTCCTGCTTTGGAAGAGCCATGGAAGAACATAATATATTTTCCTACCGCGGGCTCCTTCGTCATATCGATTACAGTTGCTGCCGTCAGCCTCCCTTGTGCCCACGGCCATTCTTTCTGTCCGAGCGTTAGTAGCTGTACATCCGGCCCCCATGATTTCGGATCTTTCGAACGTTTAACGCCGATACCGTTTGATGGTGAGTGAAACATTACATATTCCTGGCCTTGTCGAATTACCGTCACATTCTCCCCGGCCAGGGTGTGACCGACATAGGTCCAGTTTTTCAGGTCGTATGAATACGACATGCTGGCTCCGTTTTGCTTATAGAAGCACCACCACTTTCCTTTTTCCTGCGAATCCACCAGAAGATACGGATCAATCATACGCCCCATTTTCTCCCGGGGTATGTGGTTGCCTTTTACTCGGAGTAATTCTGCCTCGGACCAGCTCTTCAAATCCCTGCTGCGCATAATCCAAATCCGGCTTTCATTTGTGCCGAATGTTTCCCTGTTGGGTGTGGGATAAGTTTGCAGGCATATTATCCATTCATTGTTATAACGGATAATATTGCCGGGACTGCTGTAGTTCAGGTTACGGTCACGGGCGGTAATAATCTCCGGAAACGTCCAGTGCACGAGATCGCTGCTCTTACTGTAGGCCGTCATATTGTAGTAACCACCGTCAGTTGCTGTTTCTGACAGAGTGAAATATAAATGGAAATTACCGCCATGATAAACAACAGCCGGATCCCGAAATCCATATTTATGGTCGCCCCTGAAAATAATCGGAGATGTTATTTTCGAAAAATCAAGCTTCTCTTTCCCATATAAGGCAGGCCCGCAAATCAAATATAAACACAGCACATATTTAGAAATTTTTGACATTATTAATACTCCGGTAAAAACTTTTTGGATTCGTTCGATAAAGTAGCAGGCCTTACCGAAAATCATCTGGCCTGCTGATGTGCTGATTATATTGCTGTATGCATTAGTCGTAAAGACCTGTTTCAATATCTAATCACTGTCCAGTGAGCATGTAAAGAAAGGGATGTTTGGGTGTTTACCCGACAATGACAGCTCAATAAATTAAAAGGATTGACGCATGTTTGGGAAGTTGTTATATTACCGCAACTTAGATTTTTTCGGGAGTGTAGCTCAGTTGGTAGAGCAACGGCCTTTTAAGCCGTAGGTCTTGGGTTCGAGCCCCAACACTCTCATTTTTTCAACATATGACTGTTAACTGCTTTTTCCATTTCAGCACTTTTTCAATTTCTTCTCAAAATTCCTGAATCGCATAATATCATGACTATCGTACAAAGAATGCTGAATGGCAACAGAAAGCGTCCAGAAAAACTCCTGATAGCTTATTTTATATACGCATTCATTGACTCTCGTTGGCTGGCAGGATTATTGCTGTAATTTCAAGAAGGAAATAGATACTACCTTTAAGATATTACAATTGGTTCATGAAGCAAGCTTATATAAATCATTTGATGACAAGCAGGATAGCGTTTTAGCATGGATACCGAATGAATGACAATTATATGTCTTTTTTATGGTTTTTTTGCAGTATTTTCAAAAAATATCGTCTATTTAATAAATATTTTCAAAATAAATATGTGGAATTCTTCAAAAAATGCCCGTTTTTTCTTGACGATAGCAGACATAATTTGGTATAAGCTATAATATTGAGATTCATGGTTTTGAATTTCCTATATATGGAATATCCATAGTTCCTGGGCAAACACCTAAGCGTATAGGTGAGGGACAGAGTTGGAGTGAGGTT
>JACKQG010003474.1_pt1 | contig 19288 bp, 17 predicted proteins | sample 8237621 | NCBI WGS metagenome assembly JACKQG01 (sample SAMN15677084, study PRJNA649215) | marine metagenome | biome: marine; feature: Black Sea; material: saline water; isolation source: suspended particulate matter (SPM) from the Black Sea western gyre | collected 2013-06-09/2013-06-10 | depth... | reverse complement strand
TTCGGACATGAACGTCTCTGCGCCCGTTTGCCGGTGCCGGACGTGGTAGACGACCAGGTCCATATTGACCATGGCTTCGGCCAGGGCGGGCGGCCGGTGCTTGGCTTCGGCGAGATCCCGAATCTTGCGCGCCAAGTCACTGCGGATCTTTTCCGGTGCGTGACGGAACAGGCTGTCTTCGCCCAACACGATCGGCCCCGCATCGCCCAGCACGGCAGCCGGATGCATGATGATCTCATCGCAACTCAGGGCAATGATCGCGGCACCGCTGAGCGCCTCGCGCGGCACGAAGGCCACGGTGTGGGCCCAATCAAGATCACGGAGTCGGTATGCAATGTTCAAGGTCGATTCGACAGAACCGCCGGGGCTGTCGATTTCCACGATCAGCACATCCGCTCCCTTGTCTTCGGCGACCTCCAGCTTCCGATAGAGGAACTGTTCGGACAGCGGCGTGATCACCCCCTCGAAACGGATCAACACCGGCTGTGAAAACTGCGTTTTCGCCTCGCCGTCTGCCTGGGCTCGGATCTCCGCAGCCGTCAGGGGGAACCAGACACAGGCAGCGGCCAGAGCACCGCGGAGAATGCGTAATGTGCTTTGCTGGTACATGTCACTCGACCGCCAAAAGACGGGAAACGATGCAATGGTATTATAGCGTCATTTTGGTCATTGGGATTTGGACCTTGGTCATTCAGCTATTCGCCACCGACCCATCGTCATTGTACCTGTCCCCGCATATTCGTCGGGCGCGACCATCAAAACTCGGCGTTGCCCGGCGTACGCGGGAAGGGAATCACGTCTCGGATATTGGCCATTCCGGTAATGAACTGGACGACGCGTTCCAGCCCCAGGCCAAATCCGGAGTGGGGTACCGTGCCATAACGCCGCAAATCAAGGTACCACCAGTAATCTTCGGCGTTCAGGCCTTGCTCCTCCATCCGTTGCCGGACGACGTCCAATCGCTCCTCGCGCTGACTGCCACCGATGATCTCGCCCACTTTTGGGGCCAGCACGTCCATTGCCCGCACAGTGGGCTCGTCGTCATTGACTCGCATATAGAACGGTTTGATTTCCCGTGGGTAGTTGTACAAGATAACGGGACGCTCGAAGTGCCGCTCGGTCAAGAACCGTTCGTGTTCGGATTGCAGGTCGCTGCCCCACGAGACGGGGTATTCGAAGTTCTCGCCGCTTTGTTGAAGGACCTCGACCGCTTCGGTGTACGGCAGTCGCACAAAGTCGCTCTGGACGATCGTCTCCAAGGTCTCGATGGCCGTCTTGTCGATGAATTGATTGAAGAACTGCATGTCTTCGTCGCATCGCTCCAGCACCTCGCGGCATATGCGTTTCAGAAAGCGTTCGGCCAGGTCCATGTTGTCGTCCAGGTCGCAGAACGCCATCTCTGGTTCGATCATCCAGAATTCGGCCAGATGTCTCGACGTGTTCGAATTCTCCGCGCGAAAAGTGGGGCCGAACGTGTACACTTTTCCCAACGCCGTGGCGTAGATTTCCGCTTCCAACTGCCCGCTAACTGTCAGGTAGGAAGGGCGATCGAAGAAGTCCATCGAGAAATCGATCTTGCCCTGCTGTCTTGGCACATCTGTCAGATCCAATGTCGTGACCTTGAACATTTCGCCGGCGCCCTCGCAGTCGCTGGCCGTAATGATGGGAGTATGGACGTAAAGGAAGTCCTCCTCCTGGAAAAAATCGTGGATCGAACGGCAAATGCAGTTTCTGACGCGGGCCACGGATCCGAATGTGTTGGTGCGAGGTCGAAGGTGAGCCCACTCGCGGAGCTTCTCGAACGAGTGACGCTTCTTCTGCAGGGGATAGGATTCAGGATCCGACCAGCCGTGGACAGTGAGTGCCGAAGCCAAAACCTCGGTGGTTTGACCTTTGCCACCGGACTCTTTCACTTCGCCCTCGACCGTTACGCTACACCCCGCGGTCAGCTTCTTGATATCTGTCTCGTAGTTTGGCAGGCTACCGTCGGCGATGATTTGGAGGTTCGCAAGACAAGAGCCGTCGTTCAACTCGATGAAGCTGAAACCGCCTTTCGAGTCGCGACGCGTGCGAATCCAGCCTTGTACGCAAACGTGTTGGCCAATTGCTTCGGACCGACGAGCGGCAACGACACGGGTCTTTTCCATCGAAGCGTCCTCTCGGGAGGGCCGGTTGGCTTCGGCAGCCGCGTGCCAGTTGTGTAACGCCAACCCCTGTAGACGGCATATCGTAGTCGCTTTCCCGCGACTATTCTATTGCACTTCGGGCGCTTCGGGCACTCCCAGACGAAATAGCTCGCGTTTGGCGACGGCGTACTCGTCGGCCGCTTCACGGACGCGACTCGGCAAACGCCTGGTGATCTTGGCGATGCCGGTTTCCCCCGTGGCGTAGATCAGCCGCTGAGCCCAGTCGTCGGGAATCGGTGGTTCGATCACGTCCAGCATGACGCCGATCTTGTGGGCCAACGTGGGGTAGGCTCGCTTTTCTATCGCTCGCCGATTCGCCGAGACCGTCTTCAGTAGGTCCATCTCCGCGCGGGCCAGACGTTCGGCCGCCGCCTTTGCCGACGTGTCCCCGTCCGCGTAGAGAGCGACAACGAATCGGTGATGGCCACAGCCCGTGTGCTCGTCGAACGGCCGTACCACGCCGCGATGAAGCCCGATGGCGGTGCAAGAGAGATGGACGTAGTCGCCTCGCCATTCCTTTGGCACGCGGAATACCAGAGTGAGTTGTTTCGATCCTTCCAGCGTCGTACTCCGCGATGGCTTGAGCTTGAAATAGACGCCGTAGCCTCGACAGATCGTCCCGCTGGAGGCAACGGCGAACTTCTGCGGAAGCAGTTCGTAGCGGACGATGTCGTGAGACTTGGTTCCAAGGTCACCGGAGCCAGTTGCCCTGACGGGCCAGTCAAACGGCCCGGATAGAGCCAACCCCATGTGGTTCGTGCGCTCCTTCTTTTTCTCGATGGTGACATTCCCTGAGATATCGCTGGTGAGCGTTGTCTTCGGCGAGTAGTCCACAATTTGAATCGTTTCTTCGGGACTTTCCACGCGGTAGAAGTACTGAATCAAATCGTCCTCGCCCCCATTACGGATCAACGAGGACACCTGGACATCAGCTTGAACCAACCTCTCGTCCGGATTTGCCTCGGCGAACTCTGTCGGCGTCACATCTCGGCAGGCGATCAGAGGATTGACGTCGAAGGTGACACGTGGCGGTGAGGCATCGACGGCCTGGACGGCAATGCTAGCATGACAGAGAGCCAGAATCCCGCCGCAGACGTAGATGTCTGACAGGAACGATCGAGGTTGGTGGCTGGGATGATGTGTTGAGACAGCCTTCTTGACCCGGTCCATCTTTGCGTCACTCCGTCAACGATGGCACGGGCATCCCGCCTGTGCGACTTCCCACGCCCGCATCCGGTGGGCGCATTTCAGTAAGGCTCTTGCGACGTTCGAAACTGTTTAACCCCGAGCCGAAGGCGACGGTCGTCGCACATCCAGCCACCCACAACGACCGTCGCCTCCGGCTCGGGGTCAAACGAGGCCGTCTTGCATCCGCGATCTTGGTGGAATGATAGATAGAACCGTCGAGCGGTCAAGCAATCGCGAAGAGGGCAGCAGGCGACCTCTTACCGGTCACGCTGATCGTGGGTGTCCTCTGAGTCGAAAGTATCCTCGTCCGACTCCTGGTCGACATCGGCTGCCGTCTTGTCCGAACTGTCTTCGTCCGGCAGCGTCGCACCGTCTCCGAATGATTGCGTTCCGCTGTCCGAGGAGGAGGATGGCTCGCCGCCCGCAGACGCCGATTCACCACCCGTGGCAGAAGGCGTATCGGCCGTTGCGATAGAGCCCTCCGAGCTACCATCGCTGCGCGGAGCCGCCGTCTTGCGGCGCCGTGGAGCGAACACCAGCACAACGACGGCGCCAAGGATGACCAGCGCCAGGCTAACGTAGAACATTATTCCCACATCTCCCACGGTTCCCTCTGCCACAACGGTGGTCAGCGTGTTGACGACCGGTGCGCCTCCAAAGACCAGCGGCATGACGTAGATCGGTCTGCCACCGAAGTTGAAAGCCAGAATGATTCCCAGGGCCCCAATCGCACCGGCGGCGCCGGCCGCCAGCGACCAAGCGGCACCGCCCAGCGTCCAGCCTCCGGGTTCTTCGAATACCTGCAACAACGGCATGGGCGCAAGTACCGCGATGGCAAAATACGCAAGACCGACGCATAGGAACGGACGCAGGCGACTGCCCTGCATTTTCATCTGGCCTTTGTGCAAGATCGGACCGTAGCTGCCCCAACACAATGCCGTGAATGCGATGGAGGCGAGAATCGTCGCCCACTGGGACAGAGGTAAAGGCTGTTTCTTCAGATACAGCCGGTACGCCTTCTCCAATTCGCTATTCGTCCTGAGTTCGTCCAGGCTCTTTGCGTTCCATTCAGTCGTCTTCCATTCTCGCATGCCGCTGTCGCTGCGGACCATCCGCTTCAACGCGACCTCGATCGAACCATCGGCTAGTTCAGTCACTTCGACGTTCTTCGCAACCGGCTTGAAAAGCAATACACCGGCAGCCCCAACGGCAACGGCGACGATGCCAGCGAGAAACAACCCGCCGGCTTGGCGAAAGGTCCGCGCCATCGACATCGTGACCAGCGTGTTGACCACGGGAGCCAACCCGAACACCAGCGGCATGACGTAAACGGGGTTGCCACGGAACTTGAAGGCCAGAATGATGCCCATTGCACCGATGGCCCCGGCCGCACCGGCGGCAAAAGACCAAACTGCCCCGCTCAGCGTCCAATGGCCCGTTTCGCCTTTGGTCCGCAGTACAACGAGAGGTGCAACGACCGCGATCAGGAAGTATGCGATGCCGACGCAGATAAACGGGCGCAGGCTGCTCGGTTCGAGGGGAGCCCCCATGCCATACTGGCCCTCGTGCAGTACAGGGCCGTACACCCCCCAACTAAGGAAGGCAATCGCGATGAATGGCAAGACGAGAATTAGGCTACGCATGGGAAGGCGGTTCCGTCGCCGGCGAGAAGTGGTCTTTGATGTGCAATGTAAGCTCTTGCGTGCGATGAATTTAGCGGGTCGGCCACAAAACGGGTAGGGGGCCCCAGGTTAGCTACCTAACCGCTTTGTCTGGCAACGCATCACTCAAAGGATCATCATTTTCATCGCAGAATCCCAAATGCAGATGCCGGCGCCATCCTTCAGCGAATTGGAACACGCCCGACATGCTCCCCACTTCTCGGTCCAATTCACGAAGCGTATGCAGATACGAGTCCATTCCCTGGCTCTTGTCCAGCCATTCCTTCTGGCTCTTGTGGTGCGCCAGCATCTGCACCTTTCGGTCGATGACATCGGTTGTGTCGACAAACAGATCCGGGTGCACCGTCTGGCGTAGTGGATCGCGGTTGCTGTAGGGTTGGGCGTGGTAGACGGTCACCTTCTGATCGACGGGCGGTCGTTGCGGTTCTACGGGAAAGTTCGGCATTCCTCGGCAAAACGCCGCCGTGACCGCTAGTCGACAAGCGTTCATGTGATCTTCCATGTAATCGCTGGGGGAATGCGTCAGCAGGATCTCCGGGGCGACCTCTCGCACAACGGACGCAACTTTGGCCAAGAGCGGCCTTTCGTAGAAGATCTCCAAATCGTTACAGATGCTCTCATGGAAGACGGCCCCGATGCTTGCCGCGGCGGCCTGCGCTTCGCTGCGGCGGATAGAAGCTATCGACTCGGCGTCGTGCTCCATGCTGCCACACGAGCCGTTTGCCAGGTTGATGTAGTGGATTTCGTACCCGGCGTCCCGAAGCAGCATTAGCGTTCCGGACATGAAGAATTCGATATCGTCCGGGTGAGCGGCGATGGCGATAGCTTTTTTCATAATGACGCATTCCATTCGGACTGGGATGAAGGCAGAATCGCGTGCTCATTCTACAGAGAGCCTTATGCCGAAAGCAATTGTCCCAATTGACCTTATGCGCGCGCGCCGATACACTTTGGGATTCTCTGGTCCCGCCGGGCCGGTACGTGGCCAGCCTGTGGCGCGGCCGTTTTCCCTTTTTCGAGTCAATGGGCGAAGGTCCAAGACCTGTGGCGGTGTAGGTCCGTCATTGCCCGAAACTACAGTTACAGGAGAAGCACGTGGCGAATTCAGTCGTAAAGGAACTGATCGAGGCAGGGGTCCATTTCGGGCATCGTTCCAGTCGCTGGAATCCCAAGATGGCGCCGTACATCTACGGTCGCAAAAAGACGATTCACATCATCGACATTCGCGAAACGATTCGCGGCCTTCTGCGAGCGAGCAAGTACCTGACGCAGGTATCTACAGGTGGCAGCCTGATTCTGTTCACCGGCACAAAGCGTCAGGCGGGCGATGTCATCGAACGCGAGGCAAGTCGCTGCGGCATGCCGTACGTGAGCGAGCGATGGCTCGGCGGGTGCCTGACCAACTTTCGCACGGTGCGCAGCCGGTTGGGACGCCTTGAGGAGTTGGAGGCAATACGGTCCGGCGAGGAGTTGGCGACATACTCCAAGAAAATGCAGTCGGCCTTGAATCGTGAATACCGGAAGATGTACCGTAACCTGAACGGTATGCGCAGCATGAACCGCTTGCCGGAATGCGTCGTGGTGATCGATCCGAAAAAGGAAAAGAACGCGATTCGGGAGAGCCGGAAACTCGGCATCACGACCGTGGCGCTGATCGACAGCGACTGCGACCCCGACGACATTGATTTGCCAATTCCCGGCAACGACGACGGAATTCGCTCGATCGAGGTGATCGTCAAGCATTTGGCTGATGCCGTTCTGCGGGGCAAGGCAACGGTGACGGCTCAGAGCGAGGGTGCCGACGATTCGTCAAGCCAGACCGGTACTGAGGAATCCGTCCCGCCCGCGACGGAAACAGCCGAGTAGTTACTCGGCTAGGTGCTCTATTTTCACGAACTAGACGGCCCGCGGTGAGTCATAGCTGAGGGACGTTTGGGCGCTGGCAACCAGCGTCTTCGGATAAGAACTGGCTTAAAACAAACCGATTTGGAGATTTTGGGAGACTGACCATGGCGGGTATTACTGCCGCTGACGTAAAGGCGCTTCGTGAAACAACCGGACTGCCCTTGATGGATTGCAAGAAAGCGCTGACCGAGTGTGACGGCGACCAGGAGGCGGCCGTTCAATTGATGCGAGAACGGGGCGCCAAAGTGATGGAGAAACGTGCCGGTCGCGAGACGGCATTCGGTCGTTTCGGCATCTTTGCCAACTTCGATCCCGGCGTTGGTGCCATGGTCGAGCTGAAATGTGAAAGCGCGTCGGTCTCGCAAAACGAAGAATTCATCCAACTGGCAAACGATCTGGCCCAGCAGTTGGCCACCGGATCCTCCGCTACGACAGTGGACGAATTACTTGGCCAGCCGTCATCCAGCAAAGAGGGAATGACGCTGGGCGAACAGAAGGACGAGTTGTTCAACCGAATCCGCGAGGTACTGAACGTGGGGCGAATGGTCCGGATCGACCAACCGTGTGGCGCGTACAGCCACAACGCGACCACCGTGGCTGGCGTCTTGTTGGAGGTCGAAGGCGGTAATCCGGAGATCGCCAAAGACGTGTGCATGCACGTGGCGGCCATGCGCCCCGCAGGGCTCTCCACCGAGGATCTTGATCCCGCGGATGTGGACAAGGAGCGAGCGATTCTTCGCGAAGCCGCTTTGAAAGAAGGCAAACCGGAGAATATCGTCGACAAAATGGTCGAAGGCCGTCTCCGCAACTACTACGCCGAGCGAGTGCTGTTGGAGCAGCCATTCGTCAAGGGCGACAAGGAGTCGGTGGGCAAGTTCGCAAAGAACAACGGCATGACGATCAAACAGTTTGTGCATTGGGAACTCGGTAGCGAGTAGGCGACTACGACAGGACGACGGGCCTCGGAAGTATGCCGAGGCCCTTTCTCTATCGGCGTCGCGCGGCGAGAATTGGTAGGTCCCGGCTGCCGGACGGGACCCTGAACTCTATCGCTGGAGTCCACGCTTCAGCGTGTCTTCCGGCACGCTAAAGCGTGAACTCCAACAACCTCGACATCCCGTCCGGCAGCCGGGACCTACTGGACAAACGCTGGCACGGCAGAACAGGGATACGTTGCGATGGGTGCTTCGAATGAGCCGGAACAAGATGGGGATCAAACGAATCGGCAGTTCAACCGCGTTATCCTGAAGCTCTCCGGCGAGAGCTTTACGCACGGCGGCGAACGCGGCATCGGTATGAAAGAGGTCGTTCACATCGCCGGCCAAATCCAGCAGGCCCAGCAAATTGGCTGCCAGATGGGCGTTGTCATCGGCGGCGGCAATATCTTGCGGGGAGCCCAGTTCAAGGAAAGCAACACCAGCATTCACGAAGCCACGGCTCACTATATGGGCATGCTGGCGACGGTGATCAACGGGCTGGCGTTACAGGACGCATTGGAGTCGCTCGGCTGCGATACGCGGCTCATGTCGGCGATTCGGATGGATGGCGTTTGCGAACCCTACATCCGCCGCCGAGCGCAGCGCCACTTGGAAAAGAACCGGGTCGTCATTCTGGCCGCTGGCACCGGCGGTCCGTTTGTGACGACCGATACGGCTGCCGCGTTGCGAGCTTCGGAATTGGACGTCGAGGCGTTGCTAAAGGCGACGCGCGTCGACGGCGTCTACAGCGAGGACCCGGAAAAGAACCCCCATGCCGTCTTGTACCGGGAATTGGACTATACCACTGTGCTGGAACGCGGCTTGCGGGTCATGGACAGCACGGCGATTGCCCACTGCCAAGAGCACGGCGTGCCGGTAGTGGTGTTCAACTACCGAAAGGACGGCAACATCCTACGCGCGGTCAAAGGCGAGAAAGTAGGCACGAGAATCGAGGTAAAGTAGCTTACAAATCGAGGAGCCGACCATGACATCCGAAGACATTCTTTTCGACGCTGAAGAGCGCATGGATAAAGCTGCCGGCGTGCTGAAAACCAGCCTAGCGGGCATCCGCACCGGTCGAGCCAACCCCGGGCTGGTGGACACGTTGCGGGTCGAGGCATACGGATCGTCGTGTCCCCTGAAGCAGTTGGCAAACGTGGGGGCTCCGGAGCCCACACAGATTGTGATTCGGCCGTATGATCCTGGGACCATGAAGGATATCGAAAAAGCGATCGTGGCCAGCGATTTGGGGTTTAACCCACAAAACGATGGACGTCTGATTCGCATTAACATCCCGCCGTTGTCCGGCGAGGTGCGTCGCAGGATGGTTGGCCGCGTCAAGGATTTGGCCGAGGAAGCCAAGATCTCGATCCGCAACATCCGTCGCGACGCCAACAAGGCTGCTGATCAGGCCGAGAAGGCCAAGGAAATGAGCGAAGACGAACGGGACGACACGAAGAAGGAAGTCCAAGACTTGACCAAGACCTACGAGAAGCAAGTCAACGACTTGGCAAAGGCGAAAGAAACCGAGGTGATGGAAGACGACTGATGGATCGCGTTTCCCGGCTCACCGTGCCTTTGGTACTTTTTTCCTGCGGCCTTGCCGATGCGGCCGACGTGACGGTGGCGGAGAAGCTCCTCGCCATGCCCCGTGTCTTGATCGTCGCTCATCGAGGCGACAGCAAACGAGCCCCTGAAAACACGCTGCCTGCCTTTGCCAGTGCTGTCGAAACCGGTGCGGACTTGGTCGAATTAGACTACCGTCACTCGGCCGACGGCGTTCCAATTGTCATCCACGACGAAACTCTCGACCGCACCACTAACGCCGCCCGACTCTATCGCCGAACCAAAATGCCGGTTGCCGAGATGCGGTCGCGGGAATTCGAAAAATTGGATGCGGGCTTGTGGTTCCATCCCAGGTACTCCGATGTTCGCGTTCCCACGCTCGAACAGGCCCTGGACGTTATTCAACGAGGGTCCGTAACCCTGATCGAACGCAAGAGCGGCGACGCAGCGACCTGTGTGCGTCTGCTGTCCGAGAAGCGACTGCTCGACAGTGTGGTCGTCCAGTCTTTCGACTGGAAGTACGTGGCCGAGTGTCATCGACTCGCGCCGCGTCTTGCCCTTGCAGCACTTGGGAGCAAAGAACTGACGGACAGCAAGCTGGACGATGCGCAACAGACCGGCGCCAAGATCATTGCTTGGAACCAGAAACACATCAGTCGTCAGCAGATCGACGCCATCCACCGACGCGGACTCAGAGCGTGGGTGTACACGGTGAACGACGTCGAACGTGCCCGTGAACTCATCGGTTGGGGCATTGACGGCATCATTTCCGACGTTCCAGCTACGATGTTGGACGTGGCTGGTCGCACAAAATCCGACGACCAATAGTCGGCATCCAAAGTGTTTGTCAGCCGGCGGCGAGCTTGAAGCGCGCGTACGTCACGATCACAATGAAGGCGGGTTTCGATTGAAAACACCTCAACACAGGAGAAATGAACGATGAAGACGATCGTCGCCGGTACTGTAGTGGGAATTCTGTTCGCCACAGTTAATCATGCACAAGCGGCTGACCCGCAGCTTGCGCACGCGGTCTACTTCAAGGTAAAGGAGGGTTCCGGCGACGCGAAGGGGCAACTGGTCGCGGCCTGCAAGAAATTCCTTTCCGAGCACGAAGGGACCGTGTATTTTGCCGCCGGGGTGCTCGCCGAAGAAATGAACCGAGACGTCAATGACCGCGACTTTGATGTCTTCCTGCTGGTCGTGTTCAAGAACAAAGCCGCGCACGACAAGTACCAGACCGACCCGCGCCATCTGAAATTCATCGAAGAATACAGTGAACTGTGGGACAGCGTTCGCGTATTCGACTCGTATCTGGGCGCGGCCACGGCTCCTGCTCGCGCTGAACGCCCCGATCGTCCGGACGGAGGGGTGGAGAGGATCCCATTGCCCGATCTCGCGGCTTCCTTTGCCGGCATGATTCGTGGCAAAGTCGTCGCGAAGCGGGAAGGGCAAGCAGTCGTGACGGTCGAAAAGGTGCTCCGGCAGTGGAAGACAAACCGCGCAGAGGATTCCGAATCTTTGATCGGCAATCGCGTTTTGGTCGCGGGAGGCCCGTCAGAAGCGAGCAAGCGATTCGTCGCCGCACTGAAGGTCGGAGAAACCATCGAACTGGACGTAGCCCACAAGACCGGCGAAGTCCTGACGATCTTGGAACTGACGCCGGATCAGCGCCAGCGGGTGGCGGAGTGAGAGTACGGCCCCATCCGACAGTCCTACGGCACCAGCGCTGGCCCGACGCGCAAGTTTCAACGGCGCGAATCTCAGGGGAGAATCGAGAGATCATCGCGGACTTCTGGAAGTCCGCGATGATTTTCCGTTGCCGACCGAATCAAACGCGACAGGCCTATTCTCAATTCTGGTAAACGGAACATCTTTGGCTATCCGGACTTGCGCGAACTGCTGGTGACAATTGGGGCGGCTTCCGGGACGAACCACAACATGCGGGCACGTTGCCCACGAAGACGCTAATCGACGTATTGGGCAAGCCGTTGGACGATATTGCCCTCCCGGTCTCGGACGCGGACTTCGAGTGGCATTTGGCCAGGCAAGCTGTGCGTGGCGCAGCCGAAGCATGGGTCGTAGGCTCGGAAGGCCATTTCCACCTTGTTCAAGATACCGTCGTCCACCTTGCCGTTTTTGATGACGCCTTTGGCTGCCTTGTCCACGGACATGGTGATCCGGGCTGCATTGTTTTGCGTGGCCACGATCAGGTTGGCACCCGTTATCACGCCTCGCTCGTCCGTGCGGTAGTGGTGGAACAGCGTTCCACGCGGGGCCTCTACCACACCGACGCCTTCCACGGGCGTTTCCGTGGGAATGTTGCGGATGTCCGGGTCGATCAATTCGGGTCGGGCCGAGATCTCTTGCATCATTTCGGCGGCCGAAAGCAGTTCGACCAAACGTGCCCAGTGCGTGGCCAATGTCTGGTGAACCGGCTTGCCGCCCAGCGTCTCGAAGTACCGTTCGTACTCGGCCTGCGCCTTGGGTGTGGGCATGCCGTCAGCGACGTTCAGCCGGGCCATCGGTGCCACGGCGTAGACACCGCTATCGGGACCGTCCTCGAAGCCTTTCCAGCCCACGTCTTTCAAGTAACAGAACTTGATGTAGCTCCATGGCTCGACATGTTCGGCCACGTGCTTGAGGTAATCCCCACTGGGGAACTTGAGGAACTCTTTGCCGTCCGGGTCGACCACGCGGAGTTGGCCGTCGTAGAAGTTGACCCTGTTGTTCTCGTCCACCATGCCCATGTAGTACGTGCGATGGGTGTAGGCGTCCGATAGGATCAGGTCGACGTATTCCTTGTTTTTCAAGACGATGTCGTCGAATACCTTCAGGGTGAACTCGGCGAACTCGACGGCTTCGTCGGCCACCTTCTTCGCCGTTGCCTGGTCCTCGGCTTTGAGCGCCTTGGCCACGCCGCCGGGTAGACCCAGCACCGGATGGATCACTTTGCCGCCAGCCAGCGAAATCAGCTCTCGTGCGGCCTTGCGCATGGCGATCACCTTCTTGCCAACCTCGACACCCACCTTGCCGATCACTCCGAGCACGTTTCGTTCGGCCTTAGGGGCATCCGGGCCCACGACGAAGTCCGGTCCGCCCAGGAAGTAGAAGTGCAGGGCGTGATCTTCGAACATGAACGTGCTGTAGACCAACTCGCGGATGGCCTTGCCGGCCGGAGTCGGCTCGACCTTGTACAAGTCGTCCAATGCCTTAGCTGCGGCCATATGATGGGCCGTGGGGCATACGCCGCAGATTCTCGACGTGATCTGTGGCATATCCTCCGCCGGTCGGCCTTCCGCGAACTTCTCGAAGCCGCGCAGCTCGGGGATCTGCAGGTAGGCCCGGTCGACGTTTCCTTCATCGTTCAGGAAAATGTCGATCTTGCCGTGGCCTTCCAATCGTGTAATGGGATCAACCGTCACTCGGCTGGCCATGTTTTGAATCCTCTTTCGCTAGGCGGACGAAGGTCTGGCGTGTTTGAAAAGGATCGAAGACGGGACACTGTAGCGGTATAACGTCCCTACGGGGTCCGGGATCTTATCCATCATGGCGGCTACTTCGTCCGCGTCGTCGCTGGCCACCAATGAAGCGATCGCGGACAGCGCGGCGGCACCTTGGTCCCGAACGTTACCAACGGGTCCCAGACAACCGGTGCAGGGCATATTGCCTTCGATACAGGCGTGATCGCAGCCGCAGCGGGTGGCCGGCCCCATGCAAAGGAGCCCTTGAGTCAAAAAGCACTTGTCCGGATCGATCAATATTTCGTGCGGCCGTTTGAATTCGGTGATGAACGGTTCCTCGGGTTTCGAGTCGATCCGGGGGCAGTCGTTGCAGAGCGCGATATCCGGTGCCAGGACCGTGCCCTTGGGCGGCAGTTCGCCACTGACTATTGCTGTGACCGCGTCGATGATCAGCTTCACGGGCGGCGCGCAACCCGGCAGATAATAGTCCACCGGCACACACTGATCCAGGGTTTTGACCTCGTTGTCCAAGACCGGCAACTCCAGCGTGCCCTCTTCGCGTTCCGTCTCTGTCTGTGGCACAACGCCTTCGGGGTTGACGTTGCTGAACGTGTTTTCGCCGTAGGACGACTGAAGGATCGAATCCAGCGAGTACAGATTGGCCAAGCCGGGAATGCCGCCGGTGTCAGAACAGCTTCCGAGCGCGACCAACAACTGTGACTTACGACGGCACAGTTCGGCCATCTCGCGTTGTTCGCTGGAACGGATGGCCCCATTCACAAAGCAGACTGCCATCTCGCCGTCGGCCATGGCCTCGACGTCCGCACGTTTGAAATCCATGGCACAAGGCCAGAGAACGATGTCGACCAACTCGACAACGTCGAGAATCGTCTCGGCCAAGTCGACCACGGCCTCCTCGCAACCGCCGCACGAGGCGCACCAGTAGAAACCGACTTTGGGTTTGCTCATTATGAAACTCCTTCAGCGCCAACGCCGACGGCCTCAGCATCACCGGCTTCTCCGGCATCGGGCTGAGGGATGGGATCCAGGTTCAGTGGGCCGAGTTCCTTGAGTTGCTTGACCATGTCGTTCGTCACCCGCTGCACCTTGTCACCTTCGCTGGCGGCGATCCATTCCAGACGTATGCGCCCATCCTCGATACCCATGGCCGCCAAATATCGTTTGAGCATGGTGAACCGGCGCAGGCACTTGTAGTTGCCTTCCTGGTAGTGGCAATCGCCGGGATGGCAGCCGCCGATCAACACCCCGTCCGCGCCCTGACGCAAGGCCGTCAGCACAAACTGAGGGTCGATCCGCCCGGAGCACATCACTCGGATCACTCTTGTGTTCGGGGCATAGGTCATACGCGAAACGCCGGCCAGATCGCTGGCCGTGTACGTGCACCAGTTGCAGAAGAAAGCCACGATTCGCGGCTCCCAATCCTGCGAGTCCTGGGAATAGACGTCCTCAGACATAGCTCAGGATCCCTTCGATTTCGTCGTAGATCTCGTCGTCGGTGAACAGGTGCTGGGTGATCGCGCCCGATGGGCAGGCTGCCACGCACGTGCCGCAACCCTTGCACAGTGCTTCGTTGATCACCGCCACGCCTTTTTCTTCGTTTCGGCTAATGGCACTGTAGGGACACATCCCCAGGCAGGTCTTGCAGCCGCTGCACACATCCTCGTCGATCTCGGCCGTATTCGGTTCGATCTCCACGTACCCCTTGTCGACCAACGCCAGTGCCTCGGCTGCTGCCGCTCCGGCTTGGGCAACCGCTTCCGGGATGTCCTTCGGTCCCTGGCAGGCGCCGGCGATCCACACTCCGTCGGTAAACGTTGCCACTGGGGCCAGCTTCGGATGCCGCTCCAGGAACCACCCTTCGCGCGAACAGGAGATGTTGAACTTCTTGCGAACATCTTGCGCATCCGGCTGTGGTTCCAGGCCGACGGACAAGATCACCATGTCCACCGGGATGCGCCGTGTGACGCCGATCAGCGAATCTTCGGCACGCACGACCAGTTTCCCTTCCTCGGCGTCCGTCATCGGCCAGTCGGTTATGTCCGCGACGCGGCCACGAATGAACTGAACGCCTTCTTCGAGCAATTGGTCGTAGAACTCCTCGTACCCTTTGCCGGGCGTGCGCATGTCGATGTAGAAGTTGTAGATCTCCGCTTCGGTCCTTTCTTTGACCAGGTGTGCCAGTTTCAAGCTGTACATACAGCAAACCTTCGAGCACCACGGGTTGGTCTTCTTGTCGCGGCTTCCCACGCAGTGGATGATGGCCACGCTGCTGGGCCGCGTGCCGTCTCTCAGCACGATCTCGCCGCTGGTAGGCCCTGACGCGTTGACCATCCGCTCCACTTCGAGCGAAGTGTACACGCTGTCGTACCAGCCATAGCCGAACTGTGGCAATTCCTTCGGGTCAAAGGTCGTGAAGCCGGTGGCGAGAATGATGGCTCCCGCTTCCACCTCAATGAACTCCGCCTTCTGCTCGAAGTCGATCGCAGCCCGCTCGCAGGCTTCGGTACATTTCTGGGCGCATTTGCCTTTCATCAATTGCAGGCAGGCGTTCGGATCAATGACGACCACAGCCGGTGTCGCCTGGGGAAACGGCATGTAGACCGGTTTGCGATTGACCAGCCCTTGATCAAATTCGCTGGGGACCTTGCTCTTCTTGAAAACGCAAGCTTCGACGCACTCGTTGCAGCCCACGCACAACTCTTCTTTGACGTAACGTGGTTTCTTCTTGATCGTGACCTTGAAGTTGCCGGCGAAGCCCTCGACCTTTTCCACCTCGCTATAGCTAAACAGCTTGATGTTCGGGTGGTTTTTCACGTTCGACATCTTGGGCGTCAGAATGCAGGCGGCGCAATCCAGAGTGGGAAACGTCTTATCGAACTTGGCCATGTGCCCACCGATTGTCGGTTCGCGCTCGACCAGGTAGACCTTCTTGCCCGCGTCGGCGATGGTCAAAGCCGCGTGGATGCCAGCGATCCCGCCGCCGACAATCACCACCTGGTCCCCGACGGGCAGGCGCTTCTTCTCCAACGCTTTGGCGCGGGCCACTCGCTGGACCGCTGCGGCGATCAACGCTTTGGCTTTGGACGTTGCATCCCGCTTCTCTTCGGTCACCCACGACACCTGCTCGCGGATGTTGGCCATCTGAAAGTAGAACGGATTCAGGCCCGCGTCCGCACAGGCTTTGCGAAACGTGGCCTCGTGTAGAAGCGGCGAGCATGAAGCGACCACGACGCGGTTCACGCCGTTTTCCTTGATGTCCTCCTGTATCAATTCCTGGCCTGGATCCGAGCACATGAACTTGTAGTCGCGCGCGACGACCACGCCAGGCAGCTTGGACGCGAACTCGGCGGCCGTTTCGATCTCGACTTGCTTGGCGATGTTCATGCCGCAGTGGCAGACGTAGACGCCAATTCGCGCCTGCTGGTCTGTCGTCTTCTGTTCGCGGATCATTCGCGACTCCTTAACGCTGTTCGAGAAAAAGGTGTCAGGCACCATTTGTGCAGAGCACCCGGAGGGCCGGTTCCCGGCAAATGGTGCCTGACACCTTTTTCTCGAGCGATCCTTAAACCGCGGCGGCGTGTTGCCGCAACGGGATGAATAGTCGATGCAATCCAAGCGTCCGGTCGTCTAGCCCCAAAGCCCTACCCATAATTTGGGTGAAGTAAGCGACGGGGACATTCACTTCTTTGCGGTACCGGGCGGACATCTGTTTCTGGAAACATTCCAGGTTGAATTGGCAGAGCGGACATGCCGTGGCCACGACATCGACTTTCCGACGCATCGCCTCGTGGAGGATCATGTAGCCCATCCTCTGCCCCACCTCCTCGATCGTGCCCGTGAGCATCGCCCCGCAGCAGCGGACTTTGGCAGGCCAGTCAACGGTTTCGGCGCCGCAGGCCCGCAACAGATCATCCATCGCCATCGGGTGGTGCTGGTCGTCGAACTCGGCATAGGGACGCACAATCTGGCAACCGTAGTAGCTGGCGATCCTCATGCCGTCCAGCGTATCACTGATCGAAGCGTGTATCCGTTCCAGGCCCACTTCGTTCAACAGGATGTCCAGCGGATGTCGCACGGTCACCCGACCCGTGTACGTCAGCCCGACCGCTGCTAACGCACTGAGGATGGTCTGTCCAATTGACTTGTACTCCTGCATGTACTTCTGGGCCTTCAGCAGCACGAGGTAGCAGGCCGCGCATGGAGCGATCAGGTGCACCTCGTCGCCGTCGGCGGCCTGCTCGGCCAGAGCCAGATTCCGTCCCGCCAGGGCGAAAGCTTTGCTTTCGTCGATTCCCATATAGGCCGTTGCCCCGCAACAACTCCATTCGGGCAACTCCTCGATTGGGAAATCCAACTTTGCGAGCACCGCCAGCAGCGACTCCTCGTATGCCCTGCCGGAGCTTTTCAATGAGCAGCCTGGGTAGTAGACGAATCTCATGTCAGCGTCTCACTATCGTCGTTCGAGCCTTCGGCGGTTGCGTCCCGTTCGTCGTTCGGTTTGTCCATGTGGTCCAGCAGATCTTGAAGTTGCTGAGGGTCGCCGTCCATCTTCTCGGTGAACAGCGACATGCGGCCTCGGAGCAGTAGTTTCAGCCCCAGAGGAATCTGCTTCAAGAACTTGAACGGATTGGTCTTCAGAATCATTGCGGTGGCAATCTGGCCCTCGTTGCTGCGGCCGGTCTCGCGGACCTTGCTGAAGAACTCTTTGGCCAACACGGGGGTCGGAAAATGTTTCGGATACACGCCTTCGGCGATGGCCCTGCGTTTCAAGGCGTACATGATATCGGTGATCTTGATGCCCTTCGGGCACTCCACCGTACACGAGTAGCAGGAAGCACAAAGCCAAATCGTATTGCTTTCCAACACTTCCTTCTTGAATCCGGCACGGGTCATGGCCACTACGCGTCGCGGCGTGAGATCCATGTAGACGCTGACGGGGCAAGTCGCGCTACAGGTGCCACACTGGATGCACCGGTTCAGATCGGCCGCACCCGGCATCGCAGCCACTTCGTCCGGAAAGTCCAAGTCCAGTTCTTCCTGGTACTTGACCCGTCGTTGAATATCTAACCCAGCCATGTTTTGCTCCCGAAATGTGCAATCTCGTAAGGCACGTTGTACCGCACTCAGGACCGTTTGGGAATACAGATTCACAAACGCAAGTTATCCGCGCGAGACCCAACGGGCAGCCAATACTGTCTCAGAAATGGGTGCGAAGGGCTTGATCGCTTTCAGCATTGGGAACACTCTTCTGGTGGTAGGGTTGGTTGCATGGGTACTTGCCCTCAATCACCCGCTCGCTCACCACGTGGTTGACTTGCCGAATCGTCTGATGGAGGAACGCGACGATGAACGACGATTTCCAATCTGGCGGCCTTCGCGTGTTTCAGTTCAGCCTGACGAGCATGTTCATTCTCATGACCGTGGTGGCACTGGTTCTGTCGATCTACTTCGGCGTGGGAAGGTTGCTGGGTATGTCGACTTTGGAGGTGCTGTCGCAGGGGCTGGGCCAGTTCTTCTTTCTTCTGCCGTCATTCCTGGTATGGATCGTTGGCCTGACGCTGGCAATCCGGCATCTGAACCGATATCGCTTGCCTGCCATCCTGGCCATGGTCAGGATGGGTGGGATGATCGTGAGCCTTTTCGTTCTCCAAGTTGCCCAGATGGCTTTGTTGTATTCCGTTAACTCGGGCCGGATCTCTCACGAAGTGCTGTCTTGGATCTTCCTGGTCATCCGGATCCTGTACATGCTCCTTAATACCACGTGCTGGATTCTCGTTCTCGTGGCCATCTTCGCCCGGCGTCGCCCCGACGCTTCCGTACAGCCTGCGGTGAACTCCGGATTTGCCCCGCGCGGTTAGGCCTGTCCGTTGCCATCCTATTCCGGCACGTCCCAGACCAACAACGTTGTATCATCCGAGGCCGTTACGATGGTCTTCCCATCGGGAGAAAGCGACAAGGAGCGGACAGGTCGGTCGTGGCCTTTCAGTTCTTTGAGCAACTTGCCCGACGAAATATCCCAACACGTGACGCCGCAGTTGTCGCCTGCGGAGTAGGCCCTATCGCCATTCACGCCCGATGCCAACGCGTAGGTATTCCGATCGTGTGTCATCTGCGTCACAATCTGCCCGTTGGCGAGATCCCATCGAACGACACGGGAGTCGTGACCAGTGGACAGGGCGTGTCTACCGTCGCCCGAGAACGCCACAGCTCCAACCCAACTGAGATGACCTTCCAGAATCGCCATAAGCTTGGCCTCCCGGAGGTCCCACAGACGCACCGTCCCGTCGCGGCCCCCGCTCAGC